>ERZ1108170.852-NODE-852-length-22592-cov-12.094112_pt1 | contig 22592 bp, 17 predicted proteins | sample MGYA00403705_ERZ1108170 | MGnify/ENA primary metagenome ERZ1108170 (study PRJEB35170, sample SAMEA104062422) | human gut metagenome | biome: human gut; feature: human-associated habitat; material: faeces | place: Denmark | collected 2012-06-15 ...
AAATTTTCAAGGTACAAACCGTTTTTTACGAGGTGGTTTTGACCCTCAAATCATATAATGAAATAAGAAGTATTGTATCAGTTGCTGATTATGAAGCTTTTTTCCCATTGCTTTACATCGTGGAAAGCAAAAAAGTTAAAGAAAGATGTGTAGAGGTTGCGACAGAGGATCGAGCAAGTGATAATGCTGTTGAATACAAAATTGAAGATTTGAAGGAAAATGAATTTGAAATAGTCTCATTCAAAGATATTTTGAGTGGGGTTGTAAATATTGTTGACAAGAAAGTCGGTGAATAATATGTTAAAAGTAAAAGAATCTGTACGGGGTCGAAAAAAGAAAACAGCGGAAGCGATAATAAAAAAGAGGTTAAGAAGAGATGTCGATTCTGTAAAAATTGGAGAAGCACCGGTAAAGGTTCCTACGATGAAAACAACATCTGCTGATTTAATTTCAGTGGAGGGTACTGCTATAAAAGCAAAATCTTCTAATATGGTTCCGGCAAAGGTTATTGGTGTTAAAACAGTTCCTGGGGTTACAAACGAGTTGATTACTTCTATGGATTTAGATGAAATGTTAGAAGCATCAAAAATTATAGATATGGAATTAAGAGGAGAAAAAATTCCAACTATTAAATCTCCTAGAGTAAGAAAGTATGTGAGAACAGTATTGTTGTTAAATAAAGAACTCGTAACTAAATCGATAGCAAAAAAAATGCAGCAGGATCTTATTATTAAAATTGTAGAAAAAAATAAAAAAACGACTAATGAGGCAGAAGCAAAGCGATTATATCACGAATTGATGGAAGATGAATAAAGAAAGACGGCTGGATATCGCAGTGGGTTAATGAAAAATATGAACAGAAAACTTGCATTACATGGCATTGATAATGCATCAGCCCCTGATTTGCTTGCAAAAGGACGTCCTCTTACAAATGCAGAAGCGACAATCGGACACTGGATTGGAAGTAAAGCCTGTAGACCAGGGCAAAAAAACAACCATTAATTCATTCTTTACAATTTTGTATATATATGATATACTTAACATAAACAAGAAGTAGCATTCCGCTTAAATTTGTATTATACTTAAACGGTAATAAGATAGGAGGTAAATATTATGAAAAATTTCAAAAAACAGATTGCAGCGCTGCTTGCATGTACACTGTTAATTGGTGGAGCATCGATTGGAATGCACATACAGCAGTGCAGTACCAGCAAAGCAAAGAATATTACACAGTTCTTCCAGAATCCACAGAAGAACTATAATACGGCAAGAAAATATAAGATTGGAAAAGTCAAGATCAAATCATTTACTAGCAGATGCACAGAATTTGAAGATCAAAAGAAGATTTATCCTCTTTTAAAAAATTCTGGTATAGATAAGCGTGAACACGTTGGACCGGAAATAGTGGACGAGCGCTATCTGTATGCGGAAACCTATTTGCCAGTGTATACGGAATATCTCAATAAATGTGGCTATAAAAGTCCAAATATTTATAAAAATGGCTACATCAAGAATTGGAAAGGGTTCAAGTACAACGGATATGTACAGCAGACTTATATTCTCCAGAACGTATACGACAAACCATATTCCGAAAAGAGACAACAGTTTGGTGGCGGTGGATTTAATTCATTTTCACGAATTATTGAAACAAACTGGAGCAAGATTAAATGTGCAACCGGTTACGAGGTGCGTCTTAATCAAAACTACAACGGAAACTGGACGGGTTGGACATACCGCCGTACATCCGCAAACAATGTTAAGATCATGGGACTGGCAGGTGGATTCGAAGGTGTTGTTAGGGACTATTGGTTAAGTGGACTGAATAATGAAGGTTGGGTTAAAGTCAAGTATAAGGATGATCAAGTATATACCTCACTTTCCATCGGCTGCACATATAAACTTCAGGTGCGGGCTTATAAAAAAGTTGGTAACAAATACTATTATGGTGACTGGTCAGATGTTGAAACCGCAAAAAAAATTAAACGGACAGCATATGCCAAGGCAGATGTATCTAATGGTAGTGTTAAAATAACCGTACCGGATGTGTATGTTCAAACAATATCGAAATTGCAGCATCAGCTTGTAGAAAATCTTAAACCTAATCCATTTGCATCCGCTCATGCAGGCTTTGAAGTACAGGTATCTGATACAAAGGACTTCAAAAATGCAGAAACACGAAAGTTTGAATCGACATCAAAAGAAATGACACTTAATGACATTCCAAAAGGCAAATATGTAAGAGTTAGAACGTATAGCAACAAAAAAGACGTTTTATCTAGCGAATGGAGTTCCTACAAAAAAGTTAAGTAATCAATCCTACTTACAATATTGTTTATTTCATGATGCAATTAATATTAAAAAACCGACTCACAAAAGCAATGTCATTAAGAAGAGATATTGATCATGTTGCAAGAAATGAATTAACAGAATCCTGAGCAACTATTGAAAAATAAGGAGGAAAGATAAAATATGTCGTTTAAAAGAGGAGAAACTTTTTATTATGCTAATAGAAATACAAAACAGGCAGAAAAGTGTACTGTTGTTGATTGGATTTGTCAATATCCGATGGCGTATATAGCCAAAAACGAAGCATCGGGAGAAATTTTTAAATGTTATTCTGATTTTGGGTGTTTTGCATCGGAGCAAGAAGCCTATGATGATGCTCAAAACGAGGCGGATAGAATAATATATTAAATTAAACAAACATATAGAAGCAATAATTGAAAAATAAGGAGAAAAGATAAAATATGTCGTTTAAAAGAGTGGAACCAATTAACTTATCAGAACAATCAGTAAAAGATAATACATCTGCTTTTGATACTGATTTTTTAGGAATGAACAGAAAAACATTTTTACTAGATAAAATGTGGAAAGCTCAGTCTTTTGATTTGTCAAAAAAAAATATTTCCGAATATTTCAATCTAATTTCACTTTATATTAAGGCAAATGAATACAGCGCATTTAGACATATGCAAGAAAAACATCCAATAGAACCGTTGTCAGAGAGGCAGATGATTTGTTCTCAAAATGCTATTAACTGCCTGTTTAAACAAGAGTTTGTGCAGGCACTGCATGAAACATTGGATGTACTAAGTGACTATAACAAGGACACTCGACTTAACTATAACGAATATGTGGTTCTACAGAATATACTGCTTGCCTACAACTATTTAAAATAGTAAGGTAAAAGACTCCATTCTACGCGACTATTTTCAAATCTTTACATAGAAAGGAAATAAAAAACAACCCTCCCTTTTCTCTTTTCTGGCATCCATCGAACCTAAAAGTTCGGGGTTTTGCCAGCTAAATTAAAAAACCGACTCACAAAAGAGTCGGTTTTTGCATATAGTTCAAAAATAACAAACAAAAAGTTTTCGTCTTGGAAAATCGAACGTGTGGTTGCGAAATAAAACAAAAGATGATAAAATGATAACATACAGAAAGCAATATCAACGGTAGGCGGTTTGCCCTTATAACGAGGGCTATGGTGCCCTCTGGCTGAAAGGAGGGCGATAGCATGGTTACATATTCTGGACTTTTTCAGTTTTGCATACTAATTGTTGCTATTATTAATTTGATCGTTACGATCTTTTTTAACCATAAAAAATAACCGCCCTCTACCAAAAGTCGCGGTTATTTTTTATAACAAACTTTAGGCAAACCGTCTCCGGTATTGCTTTTTGTATTTATATTATAGAATATCAGATCAAAAATGTCAATTTTGTTTGCAGAGAAATTTTCTCTGCTTTTTCTTTTATTTCGTGTATATATATGATATACTCACAATAAAAGAAAATATACGGAGGTGTTAACTTGAAAAGTAAAATATTAACCAGGCTTTGCCTTTCTTTTGGTTTGTTTGTTTCGGTGCTCACGGCAACGGTAGGTACTGCCAGTGCAGAAGTTATGATGGATTCAACAGAAGAAAGTTCTGAAGCCGAAGACAAAATTTCTCAAGGAAACAATACGGACGAAAATTATCGGTATTCAACAAAGGATACAAGTTCGTCAGGATCGTTCGGAGAGAGCCAGTTTAACTATTACTGGTACAACAACGTTCGCCCGAACCAAAAGCTTGAAAACGGGAAATATTACGAAACTCGGTACGAATATCTGGATGATATTAGCGAAAAAATAAAAGAAGACGTTTTTGATGGAATGAGCAAATCGGAACGAAAAAAAGCGCTTGCTCAAAAAGACAAAAAAACGCGTAAGTCGCATCTGCATTACGACAACGTTTTCTCTCTGTATCAGGCGAATGACGGCTTGTTGTATATGGATGACTTCGGCAACATTGTAATCCAAACGGAGTCCACCGATCGAAATACCAATAGTTTTTATCGCACCATCGGCTACACTTTTTCCAGGATCAAGAGCAGCGGTGTAAAGAACTTAAATTCAAAAAAAATATCCAAACGAAAAGAGGTTCCGGCGGATAAGTCGTGGCTGAAAGTCGATGACTACAACGTTGATGATGCTTCTTTGAAAGACTGGCAGTCGTTGTACGGAGATGATCCGCATTATACATCTGGCGGTACAAGAGAAACATTTACCTTGTATTTGCCGTCTACTATGTATGAAGATAACGAAAAAGACTACATTAACTGGAGACGGAAAAATGATGGAATTTCAGCAACCTATATCGGTCCATCAGCAAGCCATAAAGAACATTACGAAGCACAGGAGGATGGAGGAAAGGTACAGCCTCTGGCTATGGGTGTATACCGGAAACCGCAAAAGGTTAACGGCAGAAGACATTCTGTGAACACATGGGTATTTGCCTCGGATGATCTGTTTGGCAAGTTTTCGCAATTAAAAAAGGACAATAATTATCCACAGTCCAAGCTGTACCGGAAAAGCGGTGAAAACGGTGACTGGTATAAAGAAGTTATGGAAGCGAAAAAATACAATGCAGCATGGTTTGGTGTAGATGCAGTAATCGAAATCTATAGTAATGGCCACTTGTCAAATACAGCCACATGGAGAAATCCTTCTGCGGCTAATATTTACGCAGACCGCAGCGACCAGTATAACCGGTATTTCCGACTCGGAGGACACCAGGGAGTCAATACAGAAACAAAAGTGGAAAGAGAAGGAATGTCTCTCCTTAAAAACAAATATAAGGATAATAAGCAGAACATTCATCCGACAAATGGTTTTACAGCAACGGATGCAATTCCGTATAGTTCAAAGGATAAATACACCTCTCCTGATATTAGGACCGCGAATTTGAGCAATGACTTTGAACTTGGAACAGCAATTCCGACAGATGAAACATATACAAACACCATAGACTGTGATACGTGGTACGGATCCATAAGAATTACAAGGTATACAAAGAAAATCAGTATAGACATTTCATGGACAGGTACATTCCAGGTTCCACATACATATGTGAATTCTGATGGAACGTCGGGCACTTATTATTCCTCCCATTCGGTAAGTGGAGGACTAGACTATGATCTATCAGCAGACAGTTATGCAATTGCTGATATTAATCTTGCTCAACTTGGAAATGCCATAATAAAGGAAATGAAAGATGATAATTCCAGATGGAAAACACAGTATAAATCATTAAATGAGACACAGGTTCCGATTCAATATGTAATCCCGGAAAAAGATAAAGATGGAAATTACCATCCCGTATGCTATTCTAACGAAAATGAAAATGATTATGACAACTACGAAGGAAACATTGCATCCAACGTAGATGTAGTAGATAAGTATTATATGCCAATTCCACAGGAAGAATATGCTGCCATGATAAATCCATCCAATTATACATTTTATCTTGGAACGTTTAGCTCATATTCTGCAGGAAGTAAAGCTTGTGAAAAATATGCAAGGCAGCTTGGCGATTCCTATGTAAATGCATTTATGAGCGCATGGAATACTAACATTGTAAGTGATACCTTGTATGTAAATGGTGCTGAATATTTAAAAGGAACATATGAAATATACAAGGATTCGGATGGAAATTGGGTTACAAATGGGGTAAGAGTATCTGACGACGATAACCCGAGAAGCTATAAGTTTAATGGCTGCTATCCAAGTAGTGATTCTGGTTCGGCAGATCTAAATTCGCATATGGTTCCCCATGATAAGGTTAGTGTCCCATACGTAAATGTAAAAACAGATGATGGAACGAAGGCAGTATTAAACAGCAAAGATTACAGCCTAAAGTATATGCCTAGCGGAGAATGGGAACTTCCTGAACAGGTGTGGCTTTTAGCCGACAAAACCATTGTTGGTGACAAAATACAAGACAATACACAACTTACTACGACAAGTACTGTACATATTCCAAAAGATGCCGCGAATGGATTGTATTATACAAAGATTCATACGGTTTATTACGCATTTGGATGTATTAATAAAACACCTTCAAAAAATAAATGGACGATGTCTGTTGATGATCTAAAACTGACAGATGCCGAAAAAGATAAATATAGTGGTTATCCCGCAATCATTAAAAAGCTTTCAAGCTCAAATAAGAATACATGGACGTATACGGATGATGAAGGAAACACAAAAACAAATGATCCACAGAAGAATGAGGCTATTCATGTGCATTCACCGGTAATTACTCCAGTAAGCATCAATGGAGAAAACAAAACGCAGCTCATCAATCAGGATGAAAGCGTAACATATCAGGGTGGTGCGCAGCTCATTCTGGATAACACTTATAAGTTGACTTTTGACTGGGATAATTATTTCAAGATGAAAGCCAAGTACGTAAAAGGGTATGATGGTAATAAGGATAAGGATGGAAAGCTGATCAATTCTGCGGGATGGACAAAGTATCTGACAGAAAAGAGAGTTCGATTCCCATATTCCGTCGAGATTAAGAGCTATACTACAATGGATGCAAGCGATGGAACCAAGGAGCATACAGTTGAAAAGTATTTCGAACCGACATGTGGAAAAAATGATACCGGATCTTACATGGTAGAGTATAATACTTACCGGTCGGAAGTGAGTGAAAGCGGAAACAGTTATACTCCATGGATCGTATTTCCAAATAATACAATTGCAATTACGATATATATTCCGGCATGGGCTGATGAAGGAAGCTATGTGTCAGATGATATGTACGATAATACAAATGCCTATATGCTTGCACAGGACAGACGTTGTATCCAGGTGGAGGTAAGAGCAAATAATTATTCGACCGAAGCTAATAAACCAGGACAAGAGAAGATTAATAAAAATTATAAGCATCATACCGCTACGAAAAATCAAGGAGAAGGACATAACGGAACACAGGAAAACGGTGGAGAAGAAACATACGAATATTATGGCGCAACATATGAATATCCTACCGAAGTAAGTGGCATTATATATGGATTCCAGATCGATACTGTAAGTAATCCAGCTGTATTCACCGGTAAGACGAAAGACGAGGAAACTGGATTAGATATTGATATTGCTAATCTTGTAGAAAATAAAACAGAAAAGAAAGTTGGATTAAAGAACCGTATTGGAGAAAATGTGTTACGACATACTCTGGATGGATCGTTGGTAGATACAGATGTTAATGCAGCGCAGAAAACAAATACATTGCCACTGACAACTGGAAAATCTGACGTGGCGAAGAAAAACGGATATTTGCAAAGAGGTGATACATTTTCTTTTGAGGTAAAGACAATTGCAGGATTGGAAAAAACAGATGATAAGATTTCCATTACACCGAATTTCAGATATTATACTGCAGACGGAAAGTCAAAAAATGTTGCACTGTACTATGATAATCCAGGTGGAAGCGGAGATTTCATTTACTATGGTGATGCAAATGATTCTGATTACAAGGAGGATTACTTATGGAGTCAGTATCATAGATCCTGCTATTATGATTACGACAAGAGCATGGGAAAAAATTCCTTTGATACAACTTATTGGAGTTCATGGCATGATTTTTCCTCAAAGTTTTCAGGGGAAAATGGTGCAAGGGATATGGCGCGAAGTTATCTGATGCTGACAAAGCAGAAATGCAGCCGGTTAAATAATATTGTTCTTCCGGCGGGACTAAGACTCTTCACTTCAAATGAAGAGGAATTAAGGGATAACCTTAAAAAATCGGTAACCGATACGTACCGTTATACAGATAGAAATGAAACGGATGAACAAAGTGTATTAAATTCAGGCGATTATTGTATTACAAAGTCAGAGGACGAAGATCTAAAGGATAGTATGCAGACCTGGTATGGCACATATACAATCCCGGGTTCGCTCAGGGTTGTAGATGTTGACAAGGTAAAAGAGGAGTGTGATAAGTTAGGTTACACATATGACAATAATCTTACACCACTGTATAACTATCTGGAGGCCAAAGGCAGCATTCGTCCGGATGAGGATATATTTATCAATGATGGATACCTCGTACTTAATTTTGATATTAAGTCGTACAAAGATAATGGCAATTATGCACATTTGCAGTATTATGGAGATACGGATGCATCTCTTGATATGTGGAATAGAGAAAATCCGGATAATTCAAAGATTCATATTGATACAGACGATGGAAATCCAATTGATGTTCCAAAGGATCCTGGGGATGTAACAGTTATTGAACTGAAAAACAATGCAAAAGACCGCTGGACAACAGGTGTAATATATGCAAATTAGAAAAAGGGCTGCTTATGCAGCTCTTTTTTAAAAAGATTCATTTGTTTATTACTTTACAAAAATGTATATATATGATATAGTTACAACAAAAAGAGGCATGCATAAGTGCCGGAAAGGAACAAATAATTGGAGAAAAGAAAAATATCTAAATTATTAAAAAAAAATAAGATCGTTTTAATAGCAGGAACACTTGCAGTTGTGTGTTTCATAACCGCAATTTCTGTTCGATCGTGTGGAAAAACCGATTTTGCATCAACTGAAGATTCTCAGACACCAAAATCACAGAAAGTCACAAAAATGTATACGTGGACGGAAAACGAAAATCAAAAGAAAATGAAGGACTATGACTGGGTGGAGCAGACTACATATGACAAACAAAGTAACAAAGATTTATCATCTGAATTGTTTACTTTACCTTTTGCTATGTCATCGTATTATGTAACAAATGATCGTCTTACTAAAGTCATGGGAAATGACAAGGTACAGAAATATGCAGATACAGCAACAGATTATTTAAAGAGTATGTTTGATAATTCATTCCGGGATATTCTGGCGAACCAGGAATCATTTAAAAATACAATTAATGAATACTGGTGTAACAATACGGACACTTTGCACAGCGAATCTATGGACAGTACAGAAGAAACGACTGAACGAACAACAACGGTAACAGATAATCTGATGCAGTGGTATGTTGACAACCAAGTAATAATGAATTGTGATGTATCTACTGCTCCATGTATGGTATTTTCTGACGATTACAGATATTATTGTAGAGCAGAAATAGCTTTAACAATGCATGGAGGAAAGAAAGCTGCTGATTCCTTTAAAAAATTGTATGGAATGGAGTTGAAGGAGGGAAAAACAGCCTACTACATTGTGGAAATTGAGTTTATTCCAAATCAAGGGATTTCAGCGTTTAATGTACTTATGGAAGCGGATCATTAGGAGGAAAAAATGAATAAAGAAAAATCTATTGCTATGTGCGCTATTGGAGTAATAGCTATTATGTTGGTTATTATTTTTGCAACAGTATTAATCTATGAAAAAAATACACAAACCATTGAGGTTGAAAAATCTATAAAGAATAGAACAAATTTGGTTAAGAAAGCTAAAAGTGAAAAAGCTACGTGCTATGTAGATGGGAAAAAACAAGATGAGGATTTCGATCCAGAGGGACTAAGCGTTGATAATTATGAAGTAGAATACACAGATCATTGTTTGTACTTTAAAAAAATCGAAAAGTCACCAAAATCAACAGGTGGAGGAGGAGGCTTTTTCCCTATATTTTTTCCACTTTTTCATTAGTGGATAACAAAAAAGTTTCAAAGGAATCTGTGTTAATTCTGCTCTGTATGCGGCAGGAAAATTTAAAATACATTTGGGATAAAATCCGACAGGTCAGAAGGGAAAAAGAAGAAAAAATAAGGAAATTCCAAAATACGCAAATCGGACAGGGTGGACCCAGCCGGTATATGCCTGTCCGACATGCGGGGCGCGTTTGATCAGTCCTGATACCTGTATTGAATGTGGCCAGCGAATTCGATGGACGGATCCAAAAAATGAAGGATGGTGAAATAATGTCAGCACACAAAAAGATACCCAAGAAAATCCGGCTTCTGGTGTATGAAAAATGCAACCACCGGTGTGCATACTGTGGATGTGAGCTGGAATACAAGGATATGCAGGTGGATCATGTTAAGTCTGTTTTTGCCAATACCGATGTCAGCCATACAATGACAGAAGAGGAAATGTATTCGGAAAAGAACTTACTTCCGGCATGCCGGCAGTGTAACTTTTATAAGTCATCTGGTAACCTGGAGTCTTTCCGGGAAGCATTAACAAACACACTAATGAGAAATCTGCAGAAAACATTTCAGTATCGTCTGGCAATTAAGTATGGACTCATACAGGAACATATTGAACCTGTACAATTTTATTTTGAAAAAATTGGCATTAACATAGATACCTCAGATTGCAAAGGAGAAATAACATGGAAAATAGATACTTATTCCGTGGCAAACGGATCGACAATGGTGAATGGGTAGTTGGACATTTTTATGAATTTATGGGTAAATCCTATATTTTTGAACCACCTTTTACAAGTAAGGATCTTACTTATGAGGTAGACCCATCTACCATCTGCCAGTGCATCGGACTTGAGGACGATAATGAAACACTGATTTTTAAGAATGATGTACTTTCTTTGAAAGACGAAATCAATAAATGTGAATGGAAAGCTGTTGTTAAGTTTGGAAATCCAAATGGGGAATATAACTGGGGCTGGCAGTTAGTTCCGATTACTGAGTGTGATGTCAATACAATAAAGACATTCTTTTGTGGGTTGAAACAGGAATGGATTATATGTTCTGTGAAGTTATTCAATTGCCGAGCAGTTCATTCGTAGAAAAATAATCAATTGCAATACAACAAGAAAATGTATATAATATTGGAAGAAATTGGAAAAACAAGACTTGGTTAAGAGCCTTGTTTTTCTTTGTATGCAGGTGAGGATCTATGTTTATGCAGAAAAATACAGAATTTAAAGAGCTTACAGAAAAAGAACTTTATGTACTTAATTGTTTTTGGCAGGCAAAAGAACCACTAAAGGTAAGTATGATAAGCAGTTATCTGGGGGAAAAAGGTGTCTGTACACGTGACACAGTTCGGAGAATAATTAATGAGTTATGTGGAAATAACATTATCTGCGTTGCAGATGTAAAAAAAGATGGAAAACAGTATGTGCGCTATTATGCTCCTACACTTACCAAAGCAGAATATTTTTCACAACTTTTGGTTAAATATCATGTGAGCATGGATATAATTCCAGAATTTATTGCACTAAAGAAAAATATTAAAGCGGAACCAGGACAGGTGCAATTGCAAACTGTTGTGCATGAATTAGAAAAAATAACGGCATTATTAATAAAACGTATTTGAGAAAGAATAAGCCGCCAATGATATGGTGGTTTATTCTTTACAAAAATGTATATATATGATATACTTGCAGAAAGATGAGGCGTAAAAAGTATTTCATAGTGTAATTGACTTATAAATAAGTATGTTATATAAGCCAAAAGGTGGCTGCAGCATAAGCTGTACGGTTCGAATCCGGAATATAAATTCGTGTAGCGCAGAAACAGCGCTGACATTATTTGATTTGTTTTTCATAATTTCATAATTTAAGAACGGATCATCGCCAGATCTGGATAATATCCAGGCTACATCTGCTCATTGGCGTGAGAGAATTCGGTGGGCAGCTCCTTTTTAAACGTCATTAAACTTTGTAAGAACGTTAGATAAGTAGATAACAAGTCATAAAAGAAAGGAAAGACGTGTATGTGCAATTCGTTTGTATGTGAGTTTAAAGTCAACAGAATATGTACATGTAAAGATGCTCATTTCGCTGAAATATGCAAAAAGGCAGTTACAGAAATATGTAAAATAAATTCCTGTCAAAACTGCAGATTATCAACACAGTGTTCCTTGTGTAATCCTACAAATAAAGAAAAACAAAATATTCAGAAAAAGGAAAATCCCATAGCTGCATCTTATTCTCCAATTAAAGAAGAGAGCAAGGGGAAAAACCCAAAAACGAAGCAAAGAGAAGATATATCTTTTTCTCGAAAAAAGAAAGCATATGCCTTTGTTGACGGGTCGTATAACAAATATACAAAAGTATATGGTTATGGAGGTTATCTAATTGATGAGTCAGGAGTAAAACATCTGCTTCAAGGAAATGGAAGTGATCCAGAGATGTCATCTATGAGAAATGTATCTGGAGAAATTCTTGGTGCGGAAGCGGCCATGAGGAAAGCAGAACAACTTGGAATAAGCGAACTAGATATTTATTACGATTATACAGGAATTGAAGCATGGGTTACCGGAAAATGGCATGCAAACAAAGAGGGAACCCAAAAATATCGTGATATTATGAGAAACAGTCGTTTAAAGATTAACTTTGTAAAAGTTAAAGGACACAGTGGAGTAGATGGAAACGAAGAAGCGGACCGGCTTGCAAAAAAAGCTGTTGGCATCAGTGCATAGAAAGAAGGGAAAAGATATGGAAGCAATTTATTTTATTATTGAAATGATCATATGGTATGTAACAGGTATCCTGTACCCGGCATTGACACATACGGCAAGGCATGAAATGGGACATGTTATGGAATATTATTCACACGTTGTCCCACATAACGAGAGAACCAAAGCAACAATTCATCTGAAAAAAAGTTGTATTATTCCATTTGGAATAAAGCTGCAGAGTAAACTCTATAATGCAGACATAAAAAAAGATATTGATGTATGGATGGAAGAAAAGGCAAAATGCAGAGGCATTACAGAAATGCCTGGAAATCTGCCAGATGAAAAAGCGGTAAGAACAGTAGCTTTTGGTGGAGCGAAAAATGGTCTATTAAATATCATAATGTATGTAGCGGTTACCCTTGTTTTACAATCAATAATTCGATTTATTTTTGTCAAGGGCCTGCATATGCCAAATACAACTCCGGATATGCAGGTGTATGCTGTCGGGTTTACTTTTTTATTATGGATACCAATAGAGGTTATATCATTCCTTGCATCTGGAAGTAAAAAAGCTAAAGGAGATCTATATTACGTTCTTCATCCAAAGGATTGGTTAGAAGATTAAAAAGAAAGGAAACAGTGGATTATGAAGAAGATAATCATTGCCGAGAAGCCCCCTGTTGGACGTGCTTATGCGAAGACTTTAGGGGTCTATGGAAACGAAGATGGGTATATTGAAAATGACGAATGGATTGTAACATGGTGTTTTGGACATCTTGTTACTTTATGGTATCCAGAAGATTATGATCCGGAACTGAAACATTGGAAGATGGAGACACTTCCATTTTTACCGGAGGAATATCATTATAAGGTAATCGAAGATAAAAAAAACCAGTTTGATGTTGTAAAAAATTTGTATCATCGGAATGATGTTTCTGAAATTTATTATGCAGGAGATTCTGGACGTGAAGGCCTGTATATACAGATGCTTGTAAGGGCGCAAGCAGGCATTCCGGATGGAGTAGAAGAAAAGGTTGTTTGGATTAGTTCACAGACTGAAGATGAAATTTTACGTGGCATACGTGAAGCAAAACCTCTTACTACAAAGTATTATCAGGATCTAATGCAGGCAGGATATATGCGTGCAATTGCAGATTCAGCTATTGGCATTAATTTTTCAAGGGCGCTTTCTATAAAATATGGAAATATGTATCGTTCAAAATCAAAAACGGCAACCAAAGGGGTAATCCGCGCCGGTCGAGTTATGTCAGCAGTCCTTGCTATGATTGTTGAAAGAGAACGCACAATTAAAAATTTTAAGGCGGTTCCATATTACAAGATTGCCAACAAAGTATCTGTACCGGGTGGAGAAATATCGGGTAACTGGAAAGTTACAGAGGATTCAAAATATAAAGATTCGCCTCTTTTATATGAAGAAAAGGGTTTTCGGGAAGAAAGTAGCGCAAAGAAGATGATTTCTGAATTGCCACAGCAGGTAACCATAAAATCATGTGCAAGGAAACCGGTAAAAAAGAATGCTCCTATGCTGTTCAATCTTGCGGAACTTCAGGCAGAATGTTCTAAATTATTTAAAATAGGTCCGGATAGAACGCTCGAAATTGCACAGAGTTTATATGAGAAGAAACTTACAACATATCCAAGAACGGATGCTCGTGTACTTACCACCGCAATTGCAACAGAAATCAAAGAAAATATCTCGGGGATTGCTGCATATACGGCGACCGCTTCCTATGTATCTTCTATCCTTGAAAATGGTTGGTACAAAGGAATTGAAAAGACAAAATATACAGATGATTCCAAGGTTACAGACCATTATGCAATTATTCCGACTGGGGATATCACTGCTTTGGAAGGACTTAAGTATGATGAAAAAGGTGTGTATGAACTAATCGTAAGAAGATTTTTGAGCATTTTTTATCCGGCAGCAGTATATGAGCAGATAACAATTGAAATGATTGCAGGAACAGAACATTTTTTTACTTCCGATAAAGTCCTTTCAACACCGGGATATCTGGAAGTGGCAGGTATTCCAAGAGCAGATCGCGCAAAAAAAGATTTATCTGCATATGAGGGAATTGCTGAAGGAGACGTATTCAAAAGTGCTTATGGAATTGATAAAGGCACGACATCACCGCCAAACAGATACACTTCCGGTTCAATTATCCTTGCCATGGAAAATGCCGGAAATCTGATCGAAGATGAGGAATTAAGAGCACAGATTAAGGGTTCTGGTATTGGAACATCTGCTACAAGAGGTGAAATATACAAAAAACTGCTGATGATTGGATATATACAGGCTGATAAGAAAACACAAGTATTAACTCCAACAGAAGATGGATTTATCATCTACGACATTATGGCAGATGTACTTCCGGAATTGTTATCTCCAAAAATGACTGCAGAATGGGAGCAGGGATTATCGGAAATCGAAAATGGAGAAAAAACAAGAGATGAATACCAAAAAGAAATTGATGAATTTGTAGAAGAGCGAATCGAAAAGATCAAGGAAATGAACAACGGAGAAAATTACAAGGGAGAATCTCTTGTAATGGAAACAAAATTTCGGTGCCCGCTATGTGGTGGCAAAGTGACTTATCACAAAAAATATGGATATAAGTGCGAGCATTACATCAGGAAAGATGAAGGATGCGGATTTCATATTGGACCAATTTGTGGAATCCTGATCGGTGATAGAGAATTGAAAGCTCTCATTGAAAAAGGAATAACAAGACAGATCAAAGGATGGGTGTCAAAGACCGGGAAGAAATTTGAAGCAGCGCTTTGTATGAATAAAAATAAGGCAGAAAACAAAATCGAACTTTCTTTTGATTTTGAGACAGGAAAAGATAAAATTATCTGTCCAAAATGCGGAGAAGAAGTACGAGAAGGACCAAAAGGTTATTACTGTTCAAATTACAAAAATGGTTGCCAGTTAAATGGTTTATGGAAGAAAGCTTGTTGGGTAAATATTACAGCAAATGATGTAAAACAGCTTCTTGCAGGAAAAACAATTGAGAAAACGGCAAAGACAAAGAACGGAAAAAGCTATAAGAAAAAGGTGGCTTATGACATTGAAAAAGGAGAAATCTATGAGGTCAAAAAATAGGAAAGGCGGAAGAAAAGATGAGCATTTCAGAAGATATGAGAGCCTTTGAGGATGAGATGCCTGAAAAAACTGGATACAGTCGATTATATTTGAAAAGTGGATATGCAGAAATACCGGATCGCCTTGAAATTATGGATACCTTGGAAACAGATGACAGCTGTGAGTATCTTGGAGCACTAGAAGTTTCCAAAAGCGGTTTTCCGGTAATGATTTTCAGATGCCCTTATTCATCCGTTGGTAATATGCCATTAGAGTTTATTAATCGTATGAAAAATGAATATTTCATCAAGTATCCAAATATAAAAAATGAAATAGAAGAAAGCAAAAAGAAAGACACAATTCCAATTGCACTTGGTATTTTCGTAATGCAGCAAGGGAAAATAAGATATCCATACGGAATCAAAATATATAAGGAAGAAGAAAAGAAAAAATGTAGCATACGACAAATGATTCAGAAAAAGTTCGGTTGGAATTAAAAAATAAAGTAGAAAATATAGTTGGCACTGATATATACAGCATCTATCTGCTAGATGACGGTTATGCCTTATCTGAGTTTATACTTGGATAAGGCATTTTTAATTCAATAAAAAAATAAACAATATAAAACCAGATGTTTATATCGTTAATATGTGCGTTTATCATATGTCCTTATATGGACAAATATAGGAAAATATGGTATAAAGAAAATGATTATATATGATATAGTTACTTTTACTTTACACTAAAAGAAAGGAGAGACATATGAAAGTTGTTAATTTTATTAAGAGCAAAGGAGGCATAGCAAAAAATGAGAGCATTAAGGCGTAAAAGACTTGTCATAGGCGTGTTTATTGTATTGACATTGTCTATTGCATTTTTAATTACATTTATGGTGGGACAAAGTACAGGACAAAAATCAGTCCTGGCAGATGCATTTGTAGATAAAGTGTCAGATCAGGTAACCGGGCAAATGAATGACGATATAACTGGACAAATTGCAGAGAAGGTCATAAGCGACAAGGTTAAAAGTTGTGTCACAGATGACAAAATCGAAAAAGCAGTAAGTAACAATGTCTCAGAAAAGATTCCTGAAACAACAAAAAACGAAATCATAAAGCGGATTAAAAAAAATGTTCAGGATTCTATGCAAGACTCCATTGATAATGCTGTTGCTGTACAGGTTCTTAACATGGATTCTTTGTCAAAAGGACAAAAGACGGAAGTTAAGGACATGATTGCAACAGCAGTAGATGGCGTGGTTGGAGATACAGACACAAAATCTATATCTGATGACGATGTTAAAAACATTCAAAATACAATTGAGAGTAATTTGAAAGGTTCTCTTGAAACTACTATTACAAAATATATCAAGGGTAACGATGTAACATTGTCATCACAGACAATTGAACAGATTACAAAGCAGATCAACATTACACAGGCAGTAAACGATGCAATTAAAAATTCAGATACTATCGTAAAAGAAAAAGAAATTTCGAAAATCCAAAATGAAATAATTAAGGAAGTCGAAAAAAACGTCAAAACTCCAGTCAAAGGAGAGGATTACTTTACAGATTCTGAAGTAAATGAAATTGAATCAGCATCTGCAAAAAAAGCAGCTGATAGCGTAGCAGGTGATATTAAAAGCGTAAAGGATTCTGTGAATACCATCACAAATAATATCAGCAGTATGCAATCTCAAATTACAAATTTGAACTCACAAATCAAGGATTCTCAGAAAGAATCTGGTAGCATCATCAACGATAAGATATCCGTTGTACAGCAGTCTGTAACCAACATAAATAAACAGATTCAGCAGATTAATCAGGCAGCAGATGAACTTGGAGGGAAGATTAATATTAAGAATTCTTTTCTTCGCCGTATTACCGCAAAGAAAGGTTCGATTGACAAAGCGGAAGTTCTGGACACTTCTGATATGACGATTGCTGAATTCGTAGGTGTACTTTCCGGGAATGAGAAGGAATACACAACGGCGATAAATCAGCTGTCGTATGATGTTACTCAGATTAAAAATCTTATTGGGGAAAACTTTAAATCCTTGTCTGACGAATGTGCATCTCTATCTGCTTCGATTGATGCTAATGGAGACAAAGTAACTACGCTTCAGGAGGCATTAAATGCAGAAAGCCAGAAAAGAGAATCTGAAATTACAGAGATAAAGGGTTCGATTGCTGATAACATGTCCGACGTGCAGAATAAACTAGATGCATACAAGAAAGCAAGCCAGGCATATGCTGATGATCAGTCTGAGACAAACAGAACCGCACTTGAAGATGCAAAACAGGCTTTGCAGGATTCTCTCAATTCATATAAAGGAAACCTTGACACCTTAACGGATACGGTGGATGGACTGGATAACGCCACGCAGAAGAAGGTGGAGGATATTAATAAGCAGATTGCAGATGCACTCGATGCTCTTGATGCAGGTGATAGTTCCTTGGATGAGAAGATCACACAGCTATCTGGAAGCACAGTATCTCTTACCGATGCGTTGCAGAAAGCTATTGACCAGGAAATACAGGACAGAAAAGATCAGATTGACCAGACAAAGAAAGAGCTTGGTGACAGTATCAACGAGCAGATCAAAAATGTAAACGATAAGATGTCCGAGGTTGAAGCTGCACAGAAGAAATACACGGATGATGCTAGTGCTGAGAGTAAACAGGCACTTGCACAGGCAAAAACAGATCTGCAGACTGCCCTTGATCAGCTGAACCAGACATTATCCGGAGATATCAGCAGTTTGGACACTGATACACAACAGAAGATATCGGATGTAAAGGCTACAATCAAAACGCTGGATGAACAGCTGCAGCAGGATGGAACAGACATCACAACGCTTAAGAACGGGGTGGCAGGACTTACTACAAGTCTCTCGGATGTAACAAAATCTATAGATGATGAGACCTCTGAGCGTGAAAACGCAGACAATGCCATTAAGGCCACGATGGGAGATTCCTCAGATGCAGCTGATGTAAAAGGAGATACGATTTTTGCAAAGATAGCTACCTTATGGAATAAAGTTACAGCAGTAGAAAACAAGGTTGATGCTACGGATCAATGGGCTGACGGTATTGTTCTGGCAAACAGCACTGGAACTAACTCTGGAACAACGGTTTATTATGAAAATGTAACAACCGGTACACACAATGGCGGCATTCGTTGGAAGATAGATGGAAATCTTGTAGGATTAACAAATATTAAGTCAACGAGCAATATTACGATTCAGTACAATGCATCTACTCCGGATATTGTGTGTAGTTATGAGCAGGGGGCTGGTTATCTGTATGTATATGTAGATAAAGATTACAAGGCTGCAGCACTTTCACATGATATTACGATTGATTCTATCCATGTTGAATCAGAACAGTATAATTAATAGGTTATAAATTGACAGAATCAAAAAGTTTGTCAATTGTAACATAAATCTTTCCTAAAAGAAGACTTGTGGGAAACCTATAGGCTTTTGTAAAGGGAGGTAAATACCGGATTTTACTGTGGAAATCCGTCCGGGAAGGTCGGAAGAACAATAAAAAGATTAATTTACCATGCGCTGCCGAGCACAGTATCGGCGGCAAAGAAAGATTTATGAACAATAAAAACTGATTCCAAATTAATAGTTAATAATTCAATTAATCCTAATTAATAACATGACAAAAATTTTTGAAAGGAGAAGAAAATGAGACAAATATTGACGTTTCGAAAATTTTCGGGGGGGGGGTAAAATTAGATACCCTACCTTTATCAAAGGTTAAGCATGATAAATCCAAAAATCGAATAACAAAAATTCAATTGAATTTGTATAAAAAATGCAAAATGATTGTATGGATTGCATTGGTAGCATTTCTGGTAAATCAAGTACCGGTGTCAGCGGATGTAACGGATAACTTAACATCCGTTGTTCAAAGAATTCTCGGAGTGAGAAATGATAATATCACAGACACATACGAAACAGCCAGCACAAATGCCAAACTTAACTATATGGAACAGCAGGTTGTCTCTTTACAGAAGTCTGTAGAAGAATTAAAGGGCCAAAATGCGGCATACTCGCTTTATTGTTATATACAAAGCAATGATACGCGATATGAAGGCTGTGAGTTGACACTTACGTCCGCATCCGGTAATCAGGTGGCTGTGGGAAACTTGCATCTTGATGAACGTTTGAATAAGTATGTGACCAACATCTACAGTAATTTTAACGGAAACTGTACATTGCAATATGGATCTGTTAAAGAAAGTATCGATTTACAGGCAACTGGACAGGAACATGAACTGAAACCATATATCAGTGATCTTACCGTATGGATTGATAGTACAGACGGTACATATAATGGAAAGACGGTTACACTTAAGGATAGAGCCGGGAAAACCATAGAAACAGCTGCACTTACTTTCAAGAATGGCCACTATGAGGCATCTATGACTGCATATGCAAATGGAATTTATAAAATTGAGTATCCATATGTTGCCGGCAATAAGGTGCTGACACTAACCACAAGTGTTACCTTAAACGGATCAGCTAAGAGACAGCAGCTGTTTGGTGACCTGCAGAAGATGTCTATTGAAGATATTCAGGCGTGTTGTAAAGCTGGTGCAATTTCGAGTGTTGCAAAAGTCGGAGATACTTTCTCAGATGGAACCTATACATATACAATCATAGGAATCAATCAGGATAAGCCATCGGATGCTAATGGAAACCTGTTAAACAGCAGTCAGTATGGTGATGTTCTTACGGTAATGCCTCTTGGCGCACCTGCAGGAGCTGGAAATGGCAAAGCAGTGGCAATTGATATATCTAAGAGTCTATGGGGAACTACTTCGCACATGAATGCGGGCGATACATCCAATGGTAGTTGGCAATCATCAAATATGCGGGTTTCAACAATGGCTTCTTGTTTGGAAAAGATTCCAACAAGTACACGAAAGGCTATAGGCTATGTCGCAAAGACTACTGGTAATTGGAGATCTTCTAGCAATACCACAACAGGAGATAAATGTTTTCTGCTTTCGGCTAAGGAAGTCTTTGGTGAGATATATGAGTGTTCAGAGACTTATTGTACAGAAGCTGAGGCAAATGCAACAAATCAGTATCAGTATTTTGCTGATATTGCAACAACAGAGGATAGTCGGAAACTCAACACTGTCACAAATGACGTGTGGTGGCTTCGTAGTCCGAGCAATATTAGCGGTACCGAGACATGTTTCTGCTGTGTTACAAATGGTAACATTAACTGGAATAGGGCATCTCATAAATTTAATGTAATTCCTGCTTTCTGCATTTATTAAAATAAAAGATTATTATACATATTCAATTGTCTCGTATCCTTAATTGATAGGGTACGGGACAATTTTGTTTTGAAGAAAAACTAATTAAATAGATTATACGAAACAATTACAAAATTTTTATATAAGGAGAAAATAATGATCTTTAAGAAGAAAGAACGTGTGGAAAATTCTCCACAAAATAAAAAAGGAAAAATACCTTCTAGGGTTAAAGGCAAAATGAAGATTGTAGCCATGATGGTTGTATTTGCCCTGATCTGGGGACAGGTACCGGTAGGTGCAACGGTTAACGACAATCTTTCGACTGTTTTGCAGAAGTTGATTGGTACAAAGACAGATACCATAACGGATAATTATGAAGATTCAAGTGTCCATGCAAAGCTTAATTGTCTGGAAAAACAGACGGTGGCGCTGCAGGCTTCGGTAGAAGAAATCAAAGGACAGAATAGTGCGTATTCACTGTACTGTTTTATTCAGAGTTCGGATACCCGGTATGAGGGTTGTGAACTAACTCTCACATCAGAATCTGGGAATCAGATGGCTACAGGAAACCTGCATCTGGATAAAAAGCTTAATAAGTATGTAGCGAACATCTACAGTAACTTTAACGGAAACTGTACATTGCAGTATGGCTCAGTAAAAGAGAACATCAATCTCGGTGCAACTGGACAGGAGCATCAGTTAAAACCATATATCAGTGACCTTACGGTTTGGATTGACAGCAACAACAGTGCTTATTCCGGCAAAAACGTAGTTCTCAAAGACAGCAGAGGCGGTACTGTAGAGTCAGCCAAGTTAAAACTTGTAAATGGCCACTATGAAGCAACCATGACGGCATATGCAAATGGAAACTACACCATTGCATATCCATACGTGGCAAGCAGCAAGATCTTAAACCTTACCACTGGTGTTACACTGAATGGATCTGCTAAGAGACAGCAGCTGTTTGGTGACCTGCAGCAGATGACGATAGCAGATATTCAGGCATGCTGTAAAGCCGGCGCGATTACAAGTATTGCAAAGGTTGGAGATACCTTCTCCGATGGAACTTACACCTATACAATTATCGGAATCAATCAGGATAAACCATCTGACGCAAGCGGTAAGGCATTAAGTAAGAGTCAGTACGGTGATGTTCTTACCGTTATGCCATTGGGTGCACCGGCAGGGGCTACAAACGGTCAGCCGGTATCCATGAATGCCAGTGCTACACCGTGGGGCGAAAACTTTGCTGTAATGAACGGCGATAATACAAACAGTGGAAGCTGGGCATCATCACAGATGAGAAGCACCACGATGCCACAATATCTTGCGAAACTTCCACAGGCTACGCAGAATGCCATTGGTTATGTTCAGAAAGTTACTGGAACTTATGACGGATATAACGATGGTGGAAACAATTCTGTAACGGGAGATAAATGTTTCCTGCTTTCCGACAAAGAAATATTTGGTGGAAATGGTGCATGGTGTACGAATAACGAAGCAAATGCAACGTTCCAGTACCAGTATTTCCAGAGCATTGCAACAACACCTG
>ERZ1108170.855-NODE-855-length-22560-cov-7.550500_pt1 | contig 22560 bp, 18 predicted proteins | sample MGYA00403705_ERZ1108170 | MGnify/ENA primary metagenome ERZ1108170 (study PRJEB35170, sample SAMEA104062422) | human gut metagenome | biome: human gut; feature: human-associated habitat; material: faeces | place: Denmark | collected 2012-06-15 ...
TAAATGGTAGTCGTTTACTGTTTTGGGTAGGCGGTGTGTTATTCATCGCTTACCATATAATTGTCGTGTTTAGAATGATATGATAGGGCAGGATGTGGGAAAGATGCTTACATGTAAAGACAAAGTAACGGTCCTAGAACCGGAAGATATCAGGCAGGAACGGAGAAGAGATTGGAGATAAATACACCTGTACTTATGGATGTCCGGTCAATAAAGATGGTCAGGGAATCTGCTCAAAAACAATGATGATGCTTTATCCTCTCATGGAGGCGATCAGAAATGGCGGTGATCTTGAGAATCTTGGAGGAAGCAGCAGATATGTAAAAGATATTGTGTGTCCAGACGGATGTGTGATGTTCCGGCTGACGGCAACACCGTTAGGAAATGAAAATTTTCATAAGGGTGGTTTCTGGAAGGAGCAGTAGTGTAATGGCATCTATGTTGAACGGTTATTGGTAAAGGCGGTAAGAGCGGCGATTTCCTATATGCCGGAGGCTTTGTATGAATTGCCGTATGAGGGAGCATGCCACTAGGCATGCTCCTCCTGCTCTTTCGCCAACGGCAGTGTAAAGATAAACTCTGTACCAACACCTTCCGTGCTGATACAGTTGATATTTTCTCCATGCGCCTGGATGATCTCCTTTACAATGGAAAGTCCAAGTCCGGTACCTTTCTTGTCTTTTCCGCGTGAGAGGTCTGTCTTGTAAAAACGATCCCAGATCTTTTTGATGCTGTCTTTTGGGATGCCGATTCCGGTGTCTTTGACGGAGACGAAAACCTTTTCATTTTTTTCGGTTGTCTCAATCGTGATTGCCGAGTTGGCATGGCTGAATTTGAGCGCGTTGTCAATCAGGTTATAAAGTACCTGCTGGATTTTGCTGAAATCAGCGGAGACAAACAGTGTTTCACCGCTTAAGATCAGATTGAAACTAATGTGTTTTTCCATACAGGTTCCCTCAAAGGTCTGGACAGTCGTGCGGATCGTATGGTTAATATCGAAGTTTGTGATATCGAGCATGACACCGTGCGAGCCAAATTTGTTTAATTCCAGAAGACTCTTGGTCAGTTTGTTTAAGCGTTCTGTCTCAAACAGGATGATATTTAAATATTTATCTTGCATTTCCACAGGAATCGTTCCATCAAGCATTGCCTCTACATAACCTTTGATCGAGGTCAGCGGAGAACGGAAATCGTGTGAGACATTTGACACAAATTTTCGCTGATCATCTTCAAGCGTGTTCAGCTCATTTGCCATATAGTTGAGGGAGGCAGCAAGATAACCAATCTCATCGTTAGAATGGACATCAATCTTAGCCTCAAAATTTCCTGATGCATATTCATTGGCACCCTGGGCAATTTTACGGATTGGGATGTAGACGATCCAGGTAAAAAGCGCTAAAACAACAAATGCTGCCAGAAATAAAAGGGCAAATGTCTGGTAGGAAAGATTTGTAAGCTGGTTGGACAGATTGACGATGGAACTGACCGGTTTATGTATGATAACATAACCGCGAACTTTATAGTTCACGGTGATCGGTGAAAAAACACTTAAAGTTTCCGTGTCAAAATGACCGTAAAAATTTCCAGTGCGGTAATACTTATTTCCAAAATCAGTCACGTCAAAATCAGGAATCACTTCCGGTTCTGCATTTTCTATTGGAGATGTGGCAGAAGCGGTATTCAATAGAATTTGTCCCTGTTTATCGATAATCCAGATTTCACTGGAGAGATAGGTGCTTAAGGTAGAAAGCTGCGTCTTCATTTCTTCTAGTGTTGTGGAACGTTTAAAATAGTTCTCCGCATAATTAGAAGAGATCAGTGCAGATTCCCGGTAGAGCGTCGAGGCATCCCGGCGCTCTAAAAAACGGAACGTAATGTGGTAACCAAAAGTTGAAATAATAATAAAGCAGATCAGGCCATAGATTAAATAGCCGCTAAGCAGTTTGGGGTAGAGTGTTCGTTTCATATATTTTTAACCTCGAACTTATAACCAATTCCCCAGACTGTAGAGAGACTCCAGCTGTCATTGTCCTTTATTTTTTCACGGAGACGTTTTACATGAACATCTACGGTACGTGTGTCGCCGATGTATTCGTAGCCCCAGATATGATCAAGAAGCTGCTCTCTGGTAAATACCTGGTTTGGCGAGGATGCAAGGAAATATAAAAGTTCTAATTCTTTTGGTGGCATATCGATCGGATTATCCTTATAGATAACGGAGTAATTGGATAAATTGACGATCAGATCCGGGTATTTTACGCATTTTAATTCAGGTGCAGGTTCTTCAACTTTGATTGGCTGGTAACGGCGCAAAACCGCTTTGACGCGGGCTACAAGTTCCTTGGAATCAAAAGGCTTCATGATATAATCATCGGCTCCAAGTTCAAGACCGAGCACTTTATCAAAAATCTCACCTTTTGCGGAGAGCATGATGATCGGTACGTTTGCTTTTGCACGAACCTCACGGCATACCTGATAGCCATCGATGCCAGGCAGCATCAGATCAAGCAGGATCAGATTCGGGTTGTACTGTTCAAATGCCTTTAAGGCTTCTTCACCGTCATTTACAATTTTGGTATCAAAACACTCTTTCGTAAGATAAAGAGAAATAAGTTCTGCGATATTATTATCATCATCGACAATCAGTATTTTTTGCTTTGCCGCCATAAAATTACCTCCTGGTTCGTTATTATTCTATTTGTAAATCAGTCTTTAAATTCTGCAATGGTAACACCGGCATCACCTTCACCATACTCACCGAGATGGAAAGATTTTACATATTTTAACCGTTTTAAATGTGCCTGTACAGCATTGCGCAGAGCACCGGTTCCTTTTCCGTGAACAATACGCACAGATGGAATATGTGCAAGGTAGGCATCATCTAAATATTTATCCAAAAGAGCGATAGCTTCATCTGTGGTCTTGCCGATCAGATTGATTTCTGTGGAGACGGATGCTGATTTGCTCATCTTGATCCTGCCGGCACCGGTGCGGCTATATTTTTTGCTGGTCGGGGAAGTTTCTTCCTCTAACAGGATCAAGTCGTTAATGTTGACAAGAGAGCGCAAAATACCCATCTGGACATAGAGGTCGCCTTTTGCATTTGGCAGGGAGTGAACGGTTCCGTTTAAGTTCATGCTGATGACTTTGACGCGGTCACCGACACGGAGTTTCTTTGGTACTTTATGGTTTGGCACAGCGTTCTTTTTCTGGTCAGACATTTTTTTCTGTGCATTGTTCATCTTATCGCGCAGTTTGGTACGTTCTTTTTCCATTTCGCTGACCGGAGCATGTGCAGAGCCGTATTTGTTGAAATTGCGGATTGTTTCATCGGCGAGATCTTTTGCTTCTTTCATGATATTGTAAGCCTGCTCATTTGCCTCGCGAAGAATCTTATCGCGGCTTGCATCTAAGCGTTCCTGCTTCTGCTCAAGCTGCTCTTTTAATTTCTGGATTTCTTCTTTGTACTGGTTGATCTCAAGCTGTTCTTTTTCAATCGTGGTACGGCTTTTTTCAAGATCAGCTAAGAGATCTTCGAAGTTCATGTCATTTTCACTGATCCGTCCTTTGGCATCCTCGATGATATCTTCATTGAGTCCAAGTTTGGTGGAGATTGCAAATGCGTTACTTTTTCCCGGAATACCGATTAAAAGGCGGTAAGTCGGACTTAAGGATTCCACGTCAAATTCACAGCATGCGTTTTCCACACCGGAAGTCTGTAAGGCAAATACTTTTAACTCGCTGTAATGTGTGGTTGCCATGACACGTGCACCGTACAGTTTTAATTTCGATAAAATGGAAATCGCAAGTGCGGCACCTTCTGTCGGGTCAGTTCCGGCGCAGAGCTCATCAAAGAGTACGAGGGAGCGGTCGTTTACCTGGCTTAAAATGCGGGTAATGTTTGTCATGTGCGAGGAGAAAGTACTTAAAGACTGCTCAATGCTCTGCTCATCTCCGATATCTGCAAATACTTCCTCAAAAATTCCAAGTTCCGAACGCTCGGAAGCCGGAATGTGAAGTCCGGCCTGCCCCATTAATGTCAAAAGACCGACTGTCTTTAATGAGACGGTTTTACCACCGGTATTTGGACCGGTAATGATAAGCAGGGTAAAATCTTCTCCAAGACGTACATCGATCGGAACTACCTTTTTTGCATCAAGGAGTGGATGACGGCCTTTTTTGATATTGATCCGACCGTCTGTGTTGAAAGTCGGAGCGACACCGTTGTAAGTCTGGGCAAAAGCCGCTTTGGCAAAAATAAAATCAAGTTCTGTAAGTACATTGTAATCGGTATGAAGCTGCATGAAGTATCCTGCCGTTAAGTTGCTTAAGTTAGCAAGAATAACTTCGATTTCTTCTTTTTCTTTGATCAGCAATGCTTTGTATTCGTTGTTTAAGTTTACGACGGCAAGCGGTTCGATAAAAAGTGTGGAACCGGAGGAGGACTGATCGTGCACCATACCGGGAACCTGTGATTTTGCCTCTGCTTTGACCGGCAGGCAGTAGCGGCCGTCACGCATCGTAATGACAGCATCCTGTAAATAGCTGCGGGTGGTTGTGTTGTTGATCATTGAATTCATCTGGGCACGGATCTTATCGTTCATACCGCGCATGGATTTGCGGATGGAACGGAGTGTACTGCTGGCATCGTCTGCGATTTCATCCTCGGATAAAATACAGCGGCGGATCTCGTCACATAACGGTGTAAGCGGTTCAATCTGATCGAAAAATCCGGTCAGTGAGTCGACTGGAAGTTCCTCCATTTCATCTGGCTGCGCAGGACGATCCGGTCCGGTGTGACCAATGCTGGTGCGGGAAAATGCCTTTGCACGTTTTGCAGCTTCTAAGAGAGAGCATACGCGCAGCAGTTCCGTGATGCTTAAAGATGCACCGATCTCTAAACGCTTTAAGGAGTCACGGATGTCGTGAACACCGGAAAAAGAGATGCGGCCGCCTTTAAAGAGACGGTTTAGGGCATCTTTGGTCTGTAACTGTAAAAGGTTGATTTCGTTTATGTCTGTGCCCGGTGTGAGGGAAAGACAACATTTTTTGGCGTCCTCACTGGAGGCATGCTCCGCGAGGCGGGCGATGATTTTGTTATATTCTAATGTTTTTAAAACTTTTTCATTCATATGATTTATAATTCCTTATGGTTAATTTTGGGGGAGAAAAATTTGTTCCGCAGTGCCAGCCAGAAAAATCTGAGATTTTCTGAATTGACGGGGAGTTGTGTTCGACTTTAGTCCGCAGTGCCAGCCCGAAAAATCAGAGATTTTCCGGACTGACGGGCATTCGCCCTATCAAATGAGAAAAAAACAAAAAAGAGCCTGCAAGCAGTCTTTTTTTATTTTTCCCTCATTTGGCACTGCTCATTGCTAATTCACATTATATCCCATTAACTGGGCGAATGAAAGCCGGAAATGCAAAAAATAGTGTTGCAAGCGTATGTGTTTCAAACTATAATAAATGGGGTACGGTTTTCATTTTTGTTAAGGAAGGGAAAATCATGCAGGAGAAAGAGAAGGGTGGCTTTTCTTTTATTAATGAACAGATCAAGGAGAAGCCGTTGAATAAAAAACGTCTTATAAAAAAAGCATTGTTTACCGTAGCACTTGCTGTGCTTTTTGGCGCGGTGGCAGCGTTGGTGTTTAGCTTATTGCAGCCTGAGTTTTCGAATTGGTTTTATCCTGAGGAGAATCCGGTTGTTACGATTCCAAGAGATGATGTCACGGAAACGGAAGAATCCGGGCGGAACAATACACAGGAATCGTCGGAGCAAAAAGATACACAGGATACAAAAAACGACGGACAGCAGGGAGAAAACGAAGAAGCAGAGAACGGGCAGCAGGAGGCTGGAGAGGCAGGAAACAGCCAACAGGGGCAGACAGGTGAACCAGAGACGGAACAGACCACAGAAGATGCCACAAAGAGTGAGTTACAGGAACTGGCACTTGCAGATTTTCAGAAGCTGCAGAACAAATTATATGCAGTTGGAAAAGAAGCCAATAAGTCGATTGTGACAGTAACGGGTGTGAAGAGTGATACGGACTGGTTTAACAATCCGTATGAGAGTAAAGGTCAGGCTTCCGGTATCATTGTGGCTGAAAACGGCAGAGAACTGCTGGTTTTAACAGAGCGCAAGGCAGTTGCAGATGCACAGGAAATCTATGTTACATTTATTAATGATATTTCCGTGAAAGCCGAGATGAAAAAATATGATGGTAATACAGGGATTGCCGTGTTAAGTGTAAAGGCTTCGGAACTTACAGAAAGCACAAAGAATGCAATTGCAGTTGCAGTCCTTGGCAACTCACTGACTGTTACGCAGGGGACGATCGCGATTGCTGTCGGAAGTCCGCTTGGAACAAATTATTCCATTCTGACTGGAAATATTACATCTACCACGAACAGTATTTCTACGATAGATCATAATTACAGTGTGTTTACAACAGATATTGTTGGAAGCAGTAACGGAAGTGGTGCACTTGTCAATGTGGACGGTGAGATCATCGGGATTGTGATGCAGGGATATAGCAGTGAGGGAGATGAAAATACGCTGACGGCGATTTCTATTTCTGAGTTAAAGGCATTGATCGAGATGTTGTCAAACGGACAGGATATTCCGTACATTGGACTCGAAGTGACAACGGTTACGGCAGTAATCGAACGTGAATATGAGATACCGAAAGGTGCATATATCAAGGATGTCTATATGGATTCACCGGCAATGGCAGCAGGACTTCAGAGCGGGGATGTCATCACAGAGATTGCTGGAGATGAGATTCTTACCGCAGAAAATTATGAAAACAAACTGCTTTCGTTAAAGCCGGAAGACACGGTTGAGGTAAAAATCGAACGGCAGGGACCGGATGGATATGCTGAGATTACATGTACAGTGGAAGTCAGTGTGCTTCCATAGGAGTATGATCTGAATGCAGGCACGGTATTTTAGAAAATAAAAGTTGAAATAAAAGGAGTAGTATGAAGTATATTGAAAGCCTCAGAGAGGGCGAGCGAATTAATGAAATTTATCTTTGCAAGGTAAAACAGTCTGCGCTGACAAAGGCAGGAAAACCTTATGATACGTTGATCTTACAGGACAAAACAGGCACACTTGATGCCAAGATCTGGGAGCCGGGGTCTGTTGGAATCGATGAGTTTGATTCCTTGGATTACATAGCGGTCATGGGTGATATTACCAGTTTTCAGGGGAATTTACAGCTGAATGTAAAACGTGTCCGCAAGGTACAGGAAGGCGAGTATGATCCAAAAGATTACCTTCCGGTCAGCGATAAGGATATCGACCATATGTATGAGGAGTTAAAAGGTCTCATCACAAGCATCAAGGAAGTACATTTAAAGAAGCTGTTAGAGAGTTTTTTTGTCGAGGATGCAGATTTTGAAAAACGCTTTAAATTCCATTCTGCCGCAAAAACCGTGCATCACGGGTTTGTCGGAGGCCTGCTTGAGCACAGCTTAAGTGTTGCAAAGCACTGCGATTATTTTGCCGGTTGTTATCCGATGTTAAACCGGGATCTTTTAGTTACAGCAGCCATTTTCCATGATATTGGAAAATTAGAGGAGCTTTCTACATTTCCGGAAAATGATTATACGGATGATGGACAGCTTTTAGGACATATTATGATCGGAACCGAGATGGTTGGTGACAGAATCCACACGATCCCGGATTTCCCAAAAGGATTGGCAAGCGAATTAAAACACTGTATTTTGGCGCATCACGGTGAGCTGGAGTTTGGCTCACCGAAAAAACCGGCGCTGCCGGAGGCACTGGCACTCAGCTTTGCAGATAATATCGATGCAAAAATGGAGACGGTGCGTGAGATTTTTAGCAATGTGCCGGAAAATAATCAGGAATGGCAGGGGTACAACCGTCTGCTTGAGAGCAATATCAGACGCTCCGGGAAATTATAATTATGCAGAAAAATGATATCATAAAACTGAAAATAGAAGATATGGGTGTGGACGGCGAAGGAATCGGAAAATACGAAGGTATGACTTTTTTCATCAAAGATGCGGTGCTTGGAGACGAGATTGAAGCCCGCATCACAAAGATGAAAAAAAATTACGGTTATGCGAGAGTGGAAAAGATTTTAGCGCCGTCTAAATTTCGTGTGATGCCTCAGTGTGAGCTCCATAGAAGATGTGGCGGATGTCAGATACAGGCACTGGACTATCAAAAACAGCTGGAATTTAAGCAAAATAAAGTGCGTGGGAATCTGATCCGTATCGGTGGTTTTGCACCGGAATTTATCGACCATATCATGCTTCCGGTTGTCGGAATGAAAGAGCCGTACCGTTACCGGAACAAGGCACAGTTTCCAATCGGTGCGGATAAAGATGGCAATCCGGTGGCCGGTTTTTATGCAGCGCGCACCCACAGTATTATTCCGGTCAGTGACTGTAAATTGGGGGTGGAAGAAAACCAGGTCATTTTAAGAGAAATCCTTTCTTATATGAAAGAATGTCATGTGGTACCTTACGATGAGAATACAGCTAAGGGACTGATTCGTCATGTGCTGATTCGTTATGGGTTTTCCACAAAAGAGATCATGGTCTGTGTGATTATCAACGGAAATACGCTTCCTAAGGTGGAAAAACTACTTGACAGGCTGGTTGTCATCAAAGGAATGAAGAGCATTTCCATCAATCAGAATACAAAGAAAACAAATGTAATCCTCGGGGATGTGACGAAATGTATCTGGGGTGATCCGTACATTACCGATATGATTCATCTCTGCGATACGAAGGATTTTTCCCTGACCGATACAGCGGTCGCATATCATATTTCGCCGCAGTCATTTTATCAGGTCAATCCGGTACAGACAGAAAAATTATACAGTCTTGCGCTTGATTATGCTGGGCTGACCGGGAAAGAGACAGTCTGGGATCTGTATTGCGGCATCGGTACGATTTCGCTATTCCTGGCACAGAAAGCGGGAAAAGTTTACGGCGTGGAGATTGTCCCACAGGCAATCGAAGATGCAAAGAACAATGCAGAATTGAACGGCATCAATAACGCAGAGTTTTTCGTAGGAAAAGCGGAAGAAGTGCTGCCGGCATTTTATGAAAAAAAGGAAAACAAAGATGCGGACATGCTGCACCCGGATGTGATCGTAGTCGATCCACCGAGAAAAGGATGTGAGAGAAGCGTACTGGATACGATGGTTCAGATGGAGCCAGAGAGGATCGTATATGTGAGCTGCGATTCAGCGACTTTGGCTCGGGATGTGAAGTATCTGCGGGAGAATGGGTATGAGATCAGGAAGGTGAAGGCGACTGATATGTTTCCGATGAGTGTGCATGTAGAAGTCGTGTGTTGTCTACATCGGGTGAATTCGTAGAAGTCCTTAATTTCCGCGAAGACAATGAGGAGAGTTCCGAAGAAACAACTGGCTGTAAAGCCAGTGTTTATGCGGAATTTGACGAATGTACGCGATCTGAGAATTTCATAGAAATTCTCAGATTCAGGCACTTTGCGAGGTATATGAGTTTCACACCAACAGGCAAACAGGGCAAGAAAAAGCAGATTATGAACGGCATCGAAGTGTCAGTAGTATTGCATCTGGTATGAGGAAACACATTCGGATGGAATTAACATTTTTTATTCAATAGCATAGAGAAAAGCCGAAAGGACGCTTGTTTTCAGAACTTCTGGAAGATGAGTGTCCTTTTCTTTTATCCCAAGGCAAAGGAGAAGATAAAAAATGGCAAGGAAGAAAGAAATTTGTGGTGGAAATCACGCCTTATTATTATGAACACGGCGTTTGCCTGGAAGACCATGATGGGACTTCTGCTCATCTTTATACAATCTTAATTTCAAAACAAACTTACTTACGCCCATTTAATACAAATAAAGATAGAATAAAGGAAATATAAAAAAACTAAGATTATGGGGATATAGTTATGCAACAGACAAACAGATCAAGACATCGACATATAACATCATTTCAAGTGATTAGTTTAGGGTTTTTATCCGTGATTCTCTTAGGCAGTCTGCTTTTGATGCTGCCGATTGCTACAAAAAGCGGTCAGTGTACCTCCTTTTTGGATGCTTTGTTTACCGCAACTTCTGCGGTTTGTGTGACAGGACTGATTATTAATGATACGGCAACTTACTGGTCTTTATTTGGTCAAGGAGTTATTTTACTGCTGATTCAAATCGGAGGTATGGGAATTATTACGATTGCTATTGCAATTGCTACTGTTTCCGGACGCAAAATCGGGTTGATGCAGCGAAGTACTATGCAGGAGGCAATTTCGGCTCCAACGGTGGGTGGTATTGTGCGGAGAACGCAATTTATTATTCGGACTACTATTCTTATCGAAATCATTGGTGCAGCTCTTTTAGCCCCTGTTTTTTGCAGGGACTTTGGGTTTTGGAAAGGAATATGGTATTCGCTGTTCCATTCTATTTCTGCTTTTTGCAATGCAGGATTTGATCTAATCGGTATAAGAACCCCTTTTTCCTCGTTGACATCTTACTCTGTACAGCCGATTGTAAATCTTGTGATTATGGTGCTGATTGTTGCAGGAGGTATTGGATTCCTTACCTGGGAGGATATAAAGAATCATAAATGGCATTTCAAAAAATACCGAATGCAAAGCAAGGTAATTTTTATGGTAACAGGACTATTGATATTCTTACCGGCTCTTTACTTTTTTTGCTTTGAGTTTTCAAATTTGCCTCTTATGGAAAGAGTATGGGTTTCCGTGTTTCAATCTGTTACACCGAGAACAGCAGGATTTAATACGGCAGATTTGACTTCGCTCAGTGAAGTTGGGCAAATGCTTATCATTATGCTGATGCTCATCGGTGGCTCGCCCGGTTCCACTGCAGGTGGTATGAAAACGACAACTTTTGCAGTTCTCGTTTCATCGGCATTATCTGTATTTAGAAAAAGGGAACACACTCATTTTTTCGGCAGACAAATTCCGGATGGCACTATCAGAAATGCAGCTACGATTTTTTTGATGTATATCGTTTTATTTCTTGCCGGAGGAATGGTAATTAGCAGCATAGAAGATATTCCACTTATGACTGCTCTATTTGAGACAGCGTCGGCAATCGGGACGGTAGGGTTATCGTTGGGAATAACGCCTGAGCTGGGGCTTGTTTCCCATGTAATCTTGATTTGCCTGATGTTTTTAGGCAGAGTGGGTGGATTAACCTTGATTTTTGCCACCATTTCTGAAAAAAAGTCTAACGGTTTAAAATATCCTCAGGAAAATATCACAGTAGGTTAAAGGAGAATGAAAAATGAAATCAATATTACTTATCGGTCTGGGAAGATTTGGACGGCATATTGCTAAAAAATTAGATGAATTGCACCATCAGGTGATGGCGGTAGATAAAGAAGATACCCGAGTTGATGCTGTACTTCCCTTTGTAACCAACGCTCAGATTGGGGATGCGACTAATGAGGATTTTTTAAGTTCGCTTGGTGTTGGAAATTTTGATGTTTGTATTGTGGCTATCGGAGATAGCTTTCAGAATTCATTGGAAGTAACATCCCTTTTGAAGGAACTCGGTGCAAGAATGGTGGTGTCTCGTGCCGCTCGTGATGTTCATGCAAAATTTCTTTTACGAAACGGCGCAGATGAAATTGTTTATCCCGAAAGGCAGCTTGCCGATTGGGTTGCAATCCGTTATAGCGCTGATCATATTCTCGATTACATAGAACTGGATGAAGAACATGCAATCTTTGAAATATCTATACCGGAAGAATGGTTAGGAAAAACAATCGGTCAGTTGGATATACGAAAAAAATATGACATCAATATTATGGCGCTGAAAACAAATGATATTATGAATTTGGAAATAAGTTCCGATACGCAGTTGTTAAAGGGGAGTACCATGCTTGTTCTCGGGGAGACAAAACATATTCAAAAATGTTTTCATATTTGATTTTTGAAAGTAGTTGGTGATATGAAAGACTTTGTTTTACTTATAGTGGTATTGGCAACATTTATTTATGGTTATTTTCTTATGGGAAAACTGGATAAATTTCTCAATACACTATGAGCTGAACCGGCTCTATAGACATTGCGGTACATTCCATCAACACGATTGAGAAACCAGCGAGAGTGATATGGCAAAATGACATTAATTGTATGAAGGGTCTATTTGTCGAAAAATTGTGTGATTTTTCGGAGCGTTTTCTGCTTTCGGCTACACGCCCGAATGGAAAAAAAGAAGAAAAGGTGGTATAATCTTTATGCAATTTTAATGTCAGTGCTAAAGGAGATGACCGTATGAGTGAAAGCAGACACAATCCGGATCAGTTATTAAAGGAAATCCAAGCTGATGAAGAAAACCGTAATAAAGGACATTTGAAAATCTTTTTCGGATATGCAGCTGGTGTGGGTAAAACCTACGCCATGTTAGAAGCAGCTCATATGGAAAAACAGCAGGGAATTGACGTGGTAGCCGGTTATGTAGAAACCCACGCACGTCCCAAAACAGCAGCTCTTTTGAATGGCTTAGAAGTTCTTCCTACAAGAGAAGTTTTTTATAATGGTATGATACTGGACGAATTCGACATTGGCATGGCGTTGAAAAGAAAACCACAGCTTATCCTTGTAGATGAACTTGCGCATACGAATGCCGAAGGATGCCGTCATGCAAAACGGTATCAGGACATTAAGGAACTTTTGAATGCAGGGATTGATGTCTATACGACTGTCAATGTTCAGCATATTGAAAGCCTTTGTGATACAGTTGCATCCATTACGGAAATTGTTGTACGGGAACGCATCCCGGATTCTATTTTTGATAATGCAGATCAGGTTGAATTAATAGATATTGAACCACAGGATTTGATCAACCGTTTGAATACAGAAAATGTATACAGACAGACACAGGCAAAACAGACAGTAGAAAATTTTTTTACAATAGAAAATTTGACAGCTCTCCGGGAGATTTCACTGCGGCGATGTGCGGACCGGGTGAATATCCTCACAGAAAATACCCGCATAAAAAATCATGGAGATTATCACACAGGCGAACATATTCTTGTATGTCTGTCTTCTTCTCCATCCAATGCGAAAATTATCCGTACCGCCGCAAAAATGGCTTCTGCTTTTAAAGGGGAGTTTACGGCTCTATTTGTAGAAACCCCAGATTTTTCGGTGATGAGCGAGGAAAATGTAAAACGCCTGCGTTCAAATATTCGTCTTGCTGAGCAGCTTGGGGCAAAAATAGAAACAGTTTACGGAGAAGATGTTCCGTTTCAGATTGCGGAATTTACTCGTTTGTCCGGTGTGTCAAAGATTGTGATCGGACGTAGTTCTGCTACAAAACGGCATTTGCTCAGCAAACCGACCCTGACAGAAAAATTGATTGATTATGCCCCTAACCTGGATGTGCATATTATTCCGGATACGATTTCTAATGCGGCAGTGTATCAGTTAAGAGGGGGCAGAAAAAAGAACCATATCGTATTCTCTGTCACTGATACATTAAAATCTACTGCGATTCTGATTTTATCCAGTTTAGTCGGAATGATTTTCCAGAAATTTGGATTTGACGAAGCGAATATCATTACTGTTTTTGTTTTAGGTGTTCTTGTCACCGCTGTCATCACGAAACATCAGATATACAGCCTAATTTCCTCGATTGTAAGTGTTTTGGTCTTTAGTTTCCTGTTTACGGAACCTCAATTTACCTTGCAGGCGTATGATCAGGGTTATCCTGTTACCTTTATTATCATGTTGTTGGCGGCTTTTTTAACCAGTTCTCTTGCTATACGGATTAAAAACCAAGCAAAACAGGCGGCACAATCTGATTACCGTACCAAAGTGTTATTTGATACAAACCAGCTATTGCAACAGGCAAAAGATAAAAATGAAATTGTATCTGCAACTTCAAATCAGCTCATTAAACTCTTGAGAAAAGATATCGTTTTTTATTTAGCTGATGGAGAAGTGTTGGATACGCCGCATATTTTTTCTGTAACTGAAGAAAATTTGGAATCGTGTATTTCCGAAAATGAAAAGGCCGTTGCCGGCTGGGTATTGAAAAACAATAAACGTGCCGGAGCTACAACAGGAACGCTTTCCAATGCAAAATGCCTGTACCTTGCTGTTAGCAACAGCAGTATGGTATATGGAGTTATTGGAATCGTGATGGGGGAAATACCTCTTGATCCATTTGAAAACAGTATTCTACTATCCATTCTCGGAGAATGTGCCCTGGCTTTGGAAAATGAGAAAAATGCCCGTGAGAAACAGGAGGCGGCCATTCTTGCAAAAAATGAACAATTGCGAGCGAACCTGCTGCGTGCTATTTCACATGATTTGAGGACACCGCTGACATCCATTTCCGGTAATGCCAGCAATCTTTTGTCCAACGGCGATTCCTTTGATAATGATACAAAAAAGCAGCTGTACATGGATATTTATGATGATTCCATGTGGCTGATTAACCTTGTAGAAAACTTGCTGGCTGTAACCCGGATTGAAGAAGGACGGTTGAATCTCCGTATAACGGAAGATTTGATGGATGACGTGATCACAGAAGCGTTACATCATATTAACCGAAAGAGTGAAGAACATCATATTTCCGTTGAAAGCAAAGAAGAATTTCTTCTTGCAAAAATGGATGCAAAGCTTATTGTTCAGGTAATCATCAATATTGTTGATAATGCTATCAAATATACACCTAAAAATTCTCATATTGTTATTCGGACAGAAAAGCGGGGAAAACAAGCAGTCGTATCTATATCGGATGACGGAAACGGAATTGCTGACGAAATAAAGCCACGGATATTCGACATGTTCTATAGCGGTGCAAATCAAATTGCAGACAGCCGCCGAAGTTTAGGACTCGGATTATCTTTGTGCAAGTCCATTATTAACGCCCACGGCGGAGAACTTACTGTTTCAGATAATCTGCCGCACGGAACAGTATTTACATTTACATTACCGGCAGGGGAGGTCAAAGTATATGAATAAGTTACTAATATTAGTTGTAGAAGATGACACATCTGTCAGAAATTTAATTACAACAACCTTAAAAGCGCACGAATACCGATATCTGACGGCACCCGATGGTCAATCGGCAATTTTAGAAACATCTTCACACAATCCTGACATTGTTTTACTTGATTTAGGACTTCCTGATATAGACGGTGTTGAGATTATTAAAAAAATCCGTACTTGGTCAAACATGCCAATTATCGTAATCAGTGCTCGCAGTGAAGATACCGATAAAATTGATGCGTTGGATGCTGGCGCAGATGATTATTTAACAAAGCCATTTTCTGTTGAGGAACTGCTTGCCAGACTACGAGTCACGCAAAGAAGGTTATCGATGATGCAAAAAGTATCCCCTGCCGAAGAGGTTGTTTTTGTAAACGGAAAACTTCGTGTAGATTATGCTGCAGGTTGTGCTTATTTGAATGAAGAAGAGTTGCATTTAACACCTATTGAATATAAGTTGCTTTGCCTGTTGACAAGAAATATAGGAAAAGTTCTGACCCATACTTTCCTTACGCAAAGCATTTGGGGAAGTAGTTGGGACAATGATATTGCTTCCCTTCGTGTGTTTATGGCAACACTTCGTAAAAAAATCGAGAAAGAACCGAACTCTCCACAATATATCCAAACACACATTGGCGTGGGGTATCGGATGCTGAAAGTTGATTGAACTTCACAACACCATCCCTTCGGCACTTCAAACGGTATCTCGTCCTCAATACATTTTACAGTTCCATCCTGAAACTTCTCATAATGCAAATTATTGACACAAGTAGTAAACTTAAGGTACCTTCGTGGAAAATAAAAAAGTGGAGCCCACGCATGGAACTTAAACAGCCGGTGCAGCAAATGGCAAAAAAAAGCGTTGAGCTGATTAAGAATAAAATTGACGGCAAGGATATAGATACACTGACTGTGCTGCCGGTTGAATTTGTAGATGGCGGAACAACAAGATAATAAATAAAATGTAAAAGCCAAAAGCCTTATACTTATATGATGTTAGCATAATTTAACAAATAAATGAAACGTGAATGCGGATAGTGTTTCATTTTATGCAGACGGAAAAGCGCAGATGGATATCGTTAAATATAATCTGGATTAATGGAGATGATGTGATATGAAAAAATATGATGTTACAGCTTGAGGATGCTATCACAGAGGTCGGTAAATAATTAGGAAGAAAAGGCATAGGTGCAAAGCTTATGCCTTTTAAGGGGAGAAATAAGTGGACATCAAAATATACACATTAACGCACAAAAAATTTAATGTTCCGCCGGACCCGTTGTATGTTCCGTTACAGGTAGGGAGTGAAGAAAAAGAGGACCTTGGGTATCTTTGCGATAATACCGGGGAGAATATTTCTGCTTTGAATTGTTATTACAGTGAATTGACAGGCCTGTACTGGATCTGGAAGAACGATCATGAGACGGAATATGTGGGAACCTGTCATTACCGGAGATTCCTTTTGAATGAACAGGAAAAGATTTTTACAAAAAGAGAACTGGAAGAGAAACTGCGGTCATATGACTTGATCACAACAAAGCGTGTGCATCTCAATAATTCCTATTACTATGGGTTTTCCGCAAATCACAATATTCATGCGCTTGATGTTACTGGTGAGGTAATAAAAGAAAAATATCCAGCGTACTATGATACGTTTGTGCGTCTGGTAAATGGACCGGAAACTTACTTTGGCAATATGTTTGTTACATCAAAGAAACATTTTGATGATTATTGCAGCTGGCTGTTTACTATCTTTTTTGAGGTACAGAAACGGATTGACCTTGAGACAGATGCGGATGAATATCACAGAAGAGTATTTGGATTCATCTCGGAATTTCTCCTTCTGGTGTGGATAACGGTTAATCAGCTTCACGTCTTTGAGTGCAAAGTGGGAATGATCGGGGAGAAAGCAGAGACGCGCGAAATGAAAGAGCAGATAGCCATATATCTGGAAAAAAGAGATGTTGCCGGGGCGAAGAAATATTTTATGGATTGCCTGAGAAAGCGCCCGGATGTTTTGATGGAAGCGTCGGATATTACCGGGGAGCTGCGCCTTTGCATGCAGATCATTGGAACAGCGGATCGGGAATTGCAGCTGACAGGGCACTCCTTTTTGGAAAGAGTATGCAGCCTGCCGGTGCTGATCAAAGAATTTTCCGGCCTGAATCAAATCGTTGGACGTTACCGTCTGGGGCAGGAGAGCGAAGAAGATGCTGCATTTATTAAGAAATATGGAATCAGCCGCATTGCAGCAGAGGTGGCAGTATGTATTCTTCCGATGGACGAAAAAGAAAAGAATACGCTATTGCAGAAAATAATGGAGCATTGAAGAACGCAATGCTCGCATATGCAGAAAACTAAAATAAATAGAATAACAGGAGATGTATTGTATGCAGGATAAAAATGTACGACCGGATTTCGCAAAACTTCCGGAAGATTCGGAGTTCTATCAGCCGGAGGATAAGCGGACAACGAGGGAAAAGTTAAAAACAATGAATCGAAAAGAAAAAGCAGAGTTCATTGTAGAATATTATGGCATTAATATTGTAGTTGCAGTTGTACTGATTAGTGTTGCAATTGGTCTGGTAGTACATTTTGCATGCAAAAAAGAAAATGTGTTATCTGTTTATGTAGTAAATACAACACAGGACGATTGTCCGGGAGATGACTCGGCGTTTTATGCAGATTTTTTGAAACGCAATGGAGTAAATCCGGATAAGGTAGATATCAGCATCAGTGCAAACCTTAGTGTGCCTGTGGATGCACAGGATTCTGCGAGTCAGACAAATATTCAAATGATACAGACCCAACTTATGGCAAATTCTGTTGACGTATTTTTTGCTCCTGAAGATTTTTTTAAGAGCCTTGGAGAGTTTGAATATCTGGCAGATTTAAATGATTATCTGCCGGCAGATGTTTTGAAAAAATATAAGGATGATCTGGTCTATATTAAAGGGCTGGACAGCGGGAAGACATACCCGGTAGGCATTCGGCTGAAAAATAATAAGTGGATAAAAAAAACAGGATGGTACAAAGACGAGGTTGTAGTCGGAATTGCTGATAATGCAAAAGACGGTGATCTGGCTACTGCACTTGTTCTTGAAATATCCAGATCAAAGTCACTCTCGAACGCCCGCTCTCCCGTCTCCGGATCCTCGAACCACAGGCTATAGGACGGGCCGCAGACCACCGCAAAGGCGCGCCATTCGCCGCGGATGAAGAAGTACGCCGTGGGCGTATACGGCTCGTCCGGCGGCAGCATATAGGCGCTTCCGTCGTCGGCCGCCCAGACGCCCTGCTCCGCCCACGGACCGTGGGCATCCATTTTAGCCGACAGCGCCGACCGCTTCTCCGCGAACCGCCCGAACTCCAGCCTGAAATACGCAAACCCGCCAAGAAACACCGCCGCAATCAGCAGGAGCAGCCCCAGATCAAAGAGCAGTTCCTTCTTGAATGAATCTGACATGGGGCTCCCTCCATAATGCAATAAGCTTTAGATGCTACGCGCTCTCAGTTGTGGAATCTGGTAACCAACAATAAATTTACCTCCACTCACAAAAGAACTAAAACTGTTCTTAGTTTCTACCGTACTACTTTTAGTTGAATAGTTATATACATGAATCACATTATCCGATGCAGACGTATAGAACGCTACTGTATGTAAACCTTGGAACATATCGATAGCATCATTCCAAAAAGAAACAATGTATACATCGTAGGAACTTCCTGCACTCCGGTCAACAAGTACTTTCATCAGCTCATATGTAGTATACTTCGTGTAATTGATAGAATTGTCATCCAGATAGTCTCCAATCGCATAAGGATCAGACCCCCAATCCCCTACGGTCTTATATTTCAGTAAATATCCATCTTTTTCAAACGAACGAATAATGCTGGAACAAGGAATTATTCTCCCTCTCAGTTTTAGTGCGTTATAAGTAGCTGCAATTTCGTAGCCCACATCAGCCATATATTGGCCACCGATTGCAAATTGCGGGCACTCCCGCTGTGCATAAATATAACCCATAGAAGAGCCTTCGAGTTTAGAATTATAGGTATAATGTGCTTCATAACCAGAATAGGATGCTCTCAGTGCCTTGAATGCCGGAGGATCATATATAATAGCTCGTTCCGATCCCTCCTGCGTTTCGCCGATATAGTCACCATCATTTTCCGTAAACGTCGCCGGATTGGGCGTGTCGGATTCGGGCTCCGCTGCAAACGCAGTAACGGTCAGCGAAAGCAACATCACGATGGATAATACAAAGCATAGTGTCTTTTCCATCATAAGCTCCTTTCCGTTATCGCCTGTGTTCCAGTAAAAGCTCATAAAAACGCGCTGTTTTCCGGCGCATAGCGCAAGCTCCCGAGCTATGCGCCCGTCCTGCTGATTTTTAATCTCATCCTCCAGATCATCCGCATCCCCCCTTTAGTAATAGGGAGTTCCTGCTTATATTATGCAGAGTGGCTGGTGTAAAGTCAACATATCTTTTTAATAACTACTTGCATTTTTGTTCATCTTTTTTACTCGAAGTTTGTTTTACGTATCAAACTCGCATCTATCTTACCATTTCATCTGTTATACTAATTTGATTATGTAAACGAAAGAGCCGTGCTCACGCACGGCTCTTTCGTTGCTTTTTATGCTCTTGTCGTCAGCCAAACCGCCAGCGCGATCTGGGCCAGCAGGATCAGGGGCAGGCCTATGCGGAAGTACCAGTGCTTCGTCTTGTGGTGAAACACCCGCATCCCGAGGATGCCGCCGACGCTCCCGCCCAGCAGCGGCAGCAGAAACAGCGTCTTTTCCGGGATCCGCCACGTACCCTGCTTCGCGCGGCGCTTATCCGCGCCATAGAGCACGAACGCGGCCAGATTGACGGCGAGCAGATACACCGCCAGAAGCCCCTTCGCCGTCAGCAGCGAGCCCACTTACTTCTCCAGCTTGCGCAGCTCCACCGCGGTATCGGCGGCCAGCGCGGCGTTGTTGTAGACGAGCTGGATGTTGCTCTCGAGGCTGTCGCCGCCGGTCAGCTCCTTCACGCGGGCCAGCAGGAACGGGGTGACGGCCTTGCCGTGGACGCCCTGCTCATTCGCCTCGGCGACGGCCTTGTCGATGGCGGCGTTGATGACCTCGTGATCCATGGAGTACTTCTCGGGGATGGGGTTCGTGACGAGCATGCCGCCCTCGAGACCCAGCTCACGCTTGACATGAAAGGCAGACGCCACCTCGGCGGGGGTGTCCAGACGGTAGTCGACGCCGAAGCCGGACTTGCGGGTATAGAACGCGGGCAGCTCCTCGGTCTGATAGCCGATAACGGGCACGCCGTGCGTCTCCAGATACTCGAGCGTCAGGCCGAGGTCGAGAATGGCCTTCGCGCCCGCGCAGACGACCATGACGGGCGTGTGCGCCAGCTCCTCGAGGTCGGCGGAGATGTCCATCGTCGTCTCGGCGCCGCGGTGTACGCCGCCGATGCCGCCGGTGGCAAAGACCTCGATGCCGGCCATGGCGGCGATCATCATCGTCGTGGTGACGGTCGTCGCGCCGTCCATGCTCTTGGAGACGAGGACAGCCAGATCGCGGCGGCTGGCCTTGGCCACGCCCGCACCGGTCTTGCCCAGATAGTCGATCTCCTCGGCGGAGAGGCCCGCCTTCAGACGGCCCTTGATGATGGCGATGGTGGCGGGCACGGCGCCGTGGTCGCGGATGATCTTCTCCACGTTCAGCGCCGTCTCCACGTTCTGGGGATAGGGCATGCCGTGGGAGATGATGGTACTCTCCAGCGCGACAACGGGGCGGCCCTCGTCGAGCGCCTTCTTGACCTCAGGGGCGATGTCCAGATAACGATTGAGATTCATGTTATTGTTCCTCCTTGTTGAGTATATAGTTGATATTCTCCCAGCTCATGCCGGGGTGGATGGTTTTCTCCGATGTGCAGGCGAGCGCGCCCGCGCCCACGGCGAGCCGCGCCGTCTCCTCGAGCGGTCGGCCGCGCATAATGCAGGCGGCCAGCGCCGCCGCCGTGGCGTCACCGCCGCCGGTGGCGTTCGCGATGTGGACGTGCGGGCAGGGGATGAGCGCCGAGTCGCCGCTGCGGTTGGCGGCATAGAGCCCCTCCGCGCCGAGGGAGATGTAGACCTGCTGCAGGCCCGTCTCGAGCAGCTTTTCCGCCGCGTGGGGCGCGTCGGCCGCCGTCTCGATCTTCACGCCACTCAGCAGCTCCGCCTCCATGCGGTTCGGCTTGAGTGCGGTGAGCTTGCCGAGCACGGGCGCGAGCTTCGGCGCCTTGATCGTGGAGACGGGGTCGGCCAGAATCGGAGCCGCGCAGTGCTGGCACAGCCACTGCAGCGACGCGGCGGGTAGGTTCGTCTCCGTCACGACGAGGTCGGCGTGGTTGATGAAGTCCATCCGCTGGCGCAGGAACTCCGGCGTGATGTGCTCGTAGATGTCCATGTCGTTCACGGCGAGCTCCATGTCGCCGTCCGGCCCGGCGATGAAGAGATAGGTGCCGGTGCGCCCGCCGGGGATGACGGCGCTGTGCGTCAGGTCGAGGCCGATGGCCGTCGCATTCTCGCGCACGCTCTGGGCAAAGCTGTCCTGCCCGAGCACCGTCACCATCGAGACCTCCTCGCCGAGCAGGCAGAGGTTGTGGGCGATGTTGCGCCCGACGCCGCCGAGCGACGTCGCCACGCGGCCGGGGTTCGAGTCGCGCGAGACGAGCTCCCCGCGCGAAACGGCGCCGATGTCCATGTTCACGCCGCCGATCACGACGATATACGGCGCGGTGCGCAGCAGATAGCCGCGCCCGGCGATATAGCCTTTTTTCATGAGATTGGAAATGTGCACCGCCGTGCTGGAACGGGTGATTCCCGCCTTGTCGGCCAGCTCCTGCTGGGAGATCATCGGGTTCTCGCGGATCCATTCCAGCAGCTGGCGCTCTCGCTGGGTCATGCCGCCGCCTCCTAAGCAATCATTTAAATTTTAATCATGTGTTTATTATACCCTGTACCTTTCCGTTTGTCAAGCACAGAATCCGCTTTTTCCGCAAAAAATGCGCCCTGAAGCTCCGTCGGGGCGCACCTGCGCTACTGTTTTTTGATTTCCTCCGCCCAGTGCAGCCGCACGCCGAGAATCTGCTCCTGCAGAACGGTGTCGGCAAAGGCGATCAGCTCCTCGGGCGTACGGTCGATCTCGCCGAGCAGCCAGCTCTCGATCATCCCGGCGAAGGCCACGACATAGAAGTGCGTCATGAGATCCATGTTCTCTTTTTTGATGCCCGCGCGCCGATCTGCTCGACGGCGCGGTGGATGATGGCGTGGATATCCGCCTCAAAAAAGCGCTTGAGGTGCTCACGCCCGACGGACTTCAGCGCACACAGGCAGACCTCCCGGTTCTGCTCGATATAGCGGAACAGCTGCAGCAGGCCCTCCTGCCACAAGAGCGTCCCCTCGTACTGCTGCAGCAGCGCCACGGCCTCCTCCTGAAACATCCAGCGCAGGAGGTCGTATACGTTGGAAAATGGTAATAGAAATTCTGCCGCCGGATGCCGCAGCGCTCCGTCA
>ERZ1108170.861-NODE-861-length-22497-cov-51.368684_pt1 | contig 22497 bp, 15 predicted proteins | sample MGYA00403705_ERZ1108170 | MGnify/ENA primary metagenome ERZ1108170 (study PRJEB35170, sample SAMEA104062422) | human gut metagenome | biome: human gut; feature: human-associated habitat; material: faeces | place: Denmark | collected 2012-06-15 ...
AAGAAGGACAGTTCCAAACCTCCAGGTAACTTCCAACCATTACGTCACCTTCAACTTCTTTGCTTCTTTGTCCCCAAACAGAAGATTTACTGATATTTAAATCTTTTAAGTTCTGAATATCAATCATTCTTATAAGGTAAAGACCATTTGCAGATGTCAAATTTAAATTATCTATCTTTATGCCTTGAAGAATGAGTGTACTAAGTGTAGAACCTACTTTTATATAAGACAAAGTACCTTCGCTACCTTCATTGCAGAACAAAGCTAGAGATGTTCCCTCCCAATAAGGATTATCTACAAGATATTGTAAGCCTTCAAAATTTTCAACATTGTCACTTTCCATAACAGCAACTGCCAAAGTCTTCTGCTCATTACCAAGGTGTTTGCTTATATCTATGTTGTCTCCATTAAACAAATCAGAAAAGTTATTCTTCAAATAAGTTCTAAGATTAGCATCTGGCACTTCTCTCAAAGTATTATACTTTTCCGAAACGCCATCCTCATTCTGCATCTTAACATCCATCGTACCACCATCAATGGCAGACTTATTCTGACGATAGAAACGCATAAGCTGAGCAATATTATACTTAGCTTCCTCTGGCAAATAAAGTTTGGTGATATTGTGAACATTCTCCACTGTCTCATCGCCATTTTCCTCTACTGTTACCTTTATGAGGTTATCGTAGTTGTAAATGTCGTTATTTGTGAGGTCAATGCCTGTAATCTGAGCAGGGAGAACTGAAAAGTCGAAAGTCTCACCATAGCCATTGCTGCTAAGGTTCAACTCTTTCAAATTAGGAAAAACAGAAAGTTCCTTCAAGGCAGCGGTATCAACCTTTGTGCCTGAAAGGTCGAGAGATGTGGTGCTGTTGGCTTTGTCGTCAAGGAGCATTTTGCCATTTTCATCAAACTGGTATCCCTTAGCTTTGAGGATAGTCATCAACTCTGAGTTGCTTACAGCCACATTGCTATAAGAAGGTGCATCGTCGTCACTGTCGCAAGAAGTAAAGCCGAGGCAGAGAGCCAGGGCAGCGAGACCGATGAAATTCTTAAAAATTTTCATTGTTTTATTATTCTTTTAAATGTTTATAATCAATCAAAAATATCACCCTTAATTTGTGGCTGCAAAGGTACATATTTATTAAATAATGTGCAATACCTAAAAATAATGAAATTTGCAATAGTAATTTGTTATGATTTATAGGGTTTCTCATCTGTCTTGTTGAGAAATCATAACATATCTAAGATTTTCAATATGTTTTTCACAGTTGCTTATTCAGCCGATACTTAAAACTGATGATGAAGTAGCTGCCAATTTGTGAGGTACGGCTTTCCGTCAATCCTGTCGCCGTAACATTGCGATAATAGTTTTTCTTGTCGCTGAGAATATCTGACCAATAGAGCGAAAGCTCGGCTTGCTTCTTTTTGAGGAATCGCCAAGATGCCCCCAAGTTCCAAACCACTTGGTCGTCTTCTCCTTTTTTGATGTTGGTGCCGTTACGGAAAGAGTATGCAGCATCGCTCTTGACCAGGAAACCAAGAGGAAGCTCTGCATAGGTATTCAGCGAAAAGTTGTAACTTCGGGTATAGTTGGACGTACTACGAAGCTGGTTGGTGGCATGGCGGTAACGCCAATCGCCCTGCAAGTCGAAGCCTCCCCATTTCGGCTGATAACCCAAGCGAAGGTTGGCATTATACGAAGTATTGTGGGTGATGCTGCGGTCTTGCTCCTCGCTCTTTCCCTCATTCACAAGAGCTACACTTTGGGCAAAGCTGGCTCCTGTGCGAGCAGAGAGATTGAACCGCTTCTTCCATCGCTTCTGATAGCGAAGACTGGCACGCATATTCCAGTTGCCATTCACATTCACAGGATAAGTCTCCGTGCCACCAGTGGCAAGGTTGTAAAAGACGGCTTGCGTTTGACTGTTATAGGTGTTGCTGAAATTAACATCGCCCGAAAGACCGAGGCGAGTGTTCCTTCCCGTCAACCGAAAATTCTGGCTATAAGCCGTTTTGAGCGAAGGATTGCCATGAGTAACGTGCAATGGGTCGCTATTGTCGGTCAGCGAAACCAAACTGCCAAGGTCTGGCTGTCGGCTGCTGCCATCATAATTCAGTTCGAAGCGAGTCTTGCCTTGATGCCATGACACATTCAACTGTGGGTTCCAGTTCACACTCGTCCTCACCGTGTCGGCGTGGAGCAAGCCGGTCTTCTGGTCAAGACTCCTGCGCTCGGGCTGCATCAACACTCCTGCATTTGCCTCCCATCGCTTGCCATCATAATTGAGGTAGAGGCTGAGGTCGTGGGTAATGGTCTTGCTCAGGGTGTGGTTGCTTAGGTTATCCATATACACCTCGCTCTCGTAAGTACTTCGGTCGCTCATCTGTCGTGTGGCAGCATAGCGATAACCGAGTTGCAGGCGCAAGTTCTGAGCCAAGGGCTGCGTCAAGGTGATACCTACGGAATGGGCACGATTGGTGGATGGGGAGTGCTGGTATTGGTTGCGATAAAGCACGGAATCGCCACCCAGACTGCTCTCCAACTGATAGTAAGTGGTCTCGGAAAGGGAATGTGACTCGTTGGTACTCTTGCTGTCGGAGTAACTACCCGTGAGGCTGATGCTCGTACCCTTGTCGTTGAACACTCGGGTTATGTCGGCATTGACGGAGAACGAATGGCTGTCGCTCTTCGAATCCGAGTTTCTCGTGATGCTGTTGATACGCTCATCGCCTTCTGAAGAGGTGGATTGCTGGCTGTCGCTGGTGTTGTCGCTCTTCGACTTGCTGAAGTTTCCACCTATATTAAAATAGGTCTTGTCATCCAAGCTCCATCTCATGCCCAACGAACCATTGCCCATCGTGTTGCGATTGGTGCTGGTGGATGCCGAGTTCTGGTAACGGTTACCTGTGGTGAGATATTGCTCGCTATATAGGGTACTCTCGTTGCCACTGGCATAATGGTTGTACATCATGTTGCCATAGAGGGTGAATCGCTTGGAGAACTTCTTGGCAAAGTTCATCGCCACGTTGTCCTGTCGGTTGTCGGGATAGCGAGAAGTCATATATCGGTTGCCACTTCGAGCTATCACGGAGATGTTGTCGCCAGTCTGGCGGAAGAGGTTGGATATTAACTCGGCTTCCTTCTTTTCGTTGTTGCCCCTACCTATGCCAGCCGAAGTAATCAGCGTGCCGTTGAACTCTCGCTTGGTCTGCAAGTCGAGCACATAGTTTTCGCCGCCCTTGCGCACCTTGGTGATTTTCTCCAGTTCGCTCCGCTTGTCATACACCTTAATCTTGCTGACCAACTTAGCTGGCAGGTTTTCGAGGGCGAGGGTGCTGTTGCCGCCAAAGAAACTCTCGCCATTGACATTGATTTCATGAATGGGAAGACCGTTGTAGGTCATCGTCTTGTTCTGCTTTTCGTATTCCAATCCAGGCACTCGCTTCAAGAGTTCTTCGAGGTATGCTCCTTCGGGAGTCTGGAAAGCATTGGCATTGATAACCGTGGTATCGCCCTTCATCTCCACCTCCTTCATGGCAGCAGTAACCACCACTTCGCCGAGGTTGAGCGTCTTAAAGATGGAATCTTCTTTTTGCGTTTCCACAGAGTCGCCATCGCCCTCTGACAAGGCACGACTCTCCCTTACTGTATCACTCGACACAGCATAAGAGAAAGCCCTTCCGTCAGGAGAAAGGGAAGACGATGCCCATACATTTGCTATTGTTGAGAAGGACATGAGCAAAAGCACAGACACATAAGCATATCGTAGCCTCATCTTGGTTTGAATATTCAAAATCGGCTGCAAAGGTACGAAAATCGGTATATATTTGCAATACCTTGAAGTAGGTAAAGTGCCAAAGGGCTTGCCAAGGGAATCCATTAAAGAAAGTGAAAAAATGAGCAAAAATAATTGTATTTCAAAATTTCAATTTATCTTTGCACTTGTAATCAAAGCGTTCTTTGTATATTGCAAAGTTGTGAAAGAAAAAGAATATAGCTCGTTTCTAAATCGTTAGCAGTCACATTCTTTAAAATACTCAACTCGCTGATATTCAATAAATAAAAGAATTTACTGTGACTCAAGCAATGGTAGGTCACATGTTTGCTGATACCTGCCGCACGGCTCCATTCCGGGATGCAGTCGTAGTTCTTGCTTGGCAGTGTTGGAAACACCTTGTCCTCGTCACTCGCAGATCCACGCTCAGGCATCCAACGAAGGGCTTGCTTGTTGAGAGGAAGATAGAGAGGCTGCTTGGTCTTGTACTGTAATATCTCAACTCGTGTCTTGTCACCCTCGGTGATGATGTTTTTCCACTTCAAACTCTTCACGTCACTGATACGGAGTCCGCAGAAGCATGAAAACAGGAACGCCGCCTTGATATCCTCACGCTTGCAAGGGGTGTCAATCAGTCTCTTCACCTCGTCAACGGTCAGATACTCTCGCTTGGTACCGCCACCTTTCAGAACATCCATGCGAAGACGCAATACGGGATTGTCATCCATTATCTCTTCCTCAATAGCCATGTTGAAGGCTGCTTTGAGGCATTTGAGATAGTTCATCACCGTGGACTTGGACGGATGGGTGTGCTTGTAGGTGATATAGTCGTTCAACAAGAACACCATGAAACCATTGCAGTATTCCTTGGTCATCTCTGCGAGTGTCACGTTTGGCGAGTGTTCTCTCACTGCATTCAGCACGCTGTTCACCCAGTTTCGGGCAGATTGTCTTCCTCGCTCCACTTGTGCGTCACGGAATATCTCCAACCAATCCACAAGTCGCATTTTGATTCTTGACTTGTCTTTGAGCCCTGCGATACCGTTAGTGATGCTCATGATGCGTTGTGCCTTGATGGCATAGACTGCTTGCATCGTCTGCTTGTTCTGCACCCTGGCAGCTGCGTCAACCTCTGGTATGAGATAAAGGCGCAGATAATCATAGGTACGGCGACCGTTGACATTGATGGATAGATAGACCGACTTGTTGCCGTTGGCAAGTTCCTTGAAGCGGATTCTCACAGGCTCCTTGGTCTTGGAATTTCTCTTACGCTCAGTCTCTGCAACGGCAATCTCTGTCTTCACTTTCTTGGTGGCAAGATACTCCTTGTATTTGTCCACGTTGGCATCTGGATCTTCTCCATGCGGCTTGTAGCCTCTTCTGCCGACACGCTTCTCAAAGGTTCCGTCCTTCAATGCCTTCATGCGTTCCTTGGCCTTTTTCTCAGCTTCTTTCCAGATTTCCTTGTGTTTCTCCTCGCTGTCATCCTTACGAAGATAAAGACCGACAGACTCGTAGGCACGTTGTCCCTTACCATAATATATATCAAGAAAGAGGGAACGGTCTCCATTGCGCATCTTGCGACTACGGACTATCACAGAACTGGTATATTCCTCAACTTTCTCCACTTGATTCAGTTCGTCAGAAGGATCCGTGAAAGTCTCTCCATTGACAACCTCTCGCATCTTGCGTTCTTTCAGACGCTCTGCGGTTTCCATGACCAAGGCGTTATTCTGCTTGTCAGCCTCGGTAATCTCTGGATTGATGTAGAGCTTCAGAAACTCGTACTTGCGCTCACCATTATAATATATGTCGAAGTAGAGCGACTTGCTGCCGTTGGCAAGGTCCTTGAAACGAAGAGTGACAGCTTCACGCTTGTTGGGTCTGCCTCTATGTTTTTTGATTGTTCCATCTATGGCTCTGTCCTCACCGTCATCGTCAATAAACTTCCATTGGTGTCCTTCTCTGCCAGAAACGGCTCCAACGACTTCGTTTACCTCACTTTCCTTTCCCTTGACACTTTTGCCAGTTTTATCACTGCCGACTTTTTTCTTCTTACTTAAACGTGCGGTCTTCTTGCTTGAAGTTGTTGTAGAAGCAGGATGCTCCAAGGAAGCCTTCACTGTTTCCAACTTCCCCGACAGAATTTCTTGCACTCGTTGGTTCTTGATAGCTTCTGCCTTCTGCAAGGTCTCGGCATTGACAGCCTTAGCCTTGTCATCGTCCTCGGGAAGCAGATAAAGCTTCAAGAACTCATACGACCTCTTTCCACTTTTGTAAGTGTCGAGATAAATCGACTTTGTGCCATTCGCCAAATCCTTGTAGCGTATGCGCACAGGTTCATTGTTACTTCTCATGTTACTTTGTTATTTATTCTACTTATTGTCATTTTGCGAGATTTGTTACTCACGGTGCAAAGATACGAAAAATAATTGGATTTGTTACCCAAAACAAGAACCAATTACGAACCATTAACTATGATAAATAATAAAATCAAATGGCAAAGTAACAAACAAATAACAAAATACATACTTTATTAAATACTTGCTATATGCTGTATATATTTGTATTTACGCGCGTTTTCTTATCGTTTTGATTGTTGCATGAGATTTGACGTTGTATTGGCGTTGTATCAGCGTTGTTCGTTTCGACAGACAGGGCAATGCGAAGGCCTTAATAGCGTGGAACGGGCAACAGACTGGCTCCACGTTTTTTGTATATGTAACCTACTAATATAAACTTTCCAAAATGGAGCCTTTGGGATAAAAATGATATTTATGCAAAATAAGGCTAAAATTATAATACCTTTAGTTGTATTAGTGATAATTATTGTTGCTATTGGTACGATAATAAATAGTAGTATTTTCGTGCAATGGAAACCTGTTGCTATTCAAAATAGCAATAATTCTGTAAAATTGAAAGTTTACATAGAAAACTCTGGTAGTATGGATGGATATATGAGAGAAAAATCAGAGTTCAAAGATGCGGTAAAAAGTTATGTAAATGCGCTTGACTTACAAGTGGATACTACAGAACTATATTATATCAATACGCAGATTTCTTCATTTAAAGCAGATATTGCTAATTTAGAGGAGGCTTTAAATCCTGTGAGTTTTGCAAAAAGTGCAGGTAGTAGAAGTAATTCTGATATTGCTGATATGTTAAGCAATATTGTAATGCAAGCTGGGGATAATAGTGTTTCAATGTTTATTTCTGATTGCATATTAGATGTGCCTCAAGGTGATGCAGTTAATTTCTTTGGGGTAAAACAAACTAATGTAACTCGAGCATTTACTAAAGCTTTACGTAAACATCCAAAGTTAGGAGTAGAAATCATTAGGTTGTCTTCTTCTTATCAAGGTGTGTATTATTATGCTAAGGGATGTGAACCTATTGATTCAAAACGACCTTATTATATTTGGATGATAGGCAATAAAGAATTGTTGGGTAAACTTAATAAGAAGGTTGCTTTGACTACTATACAACATGGTTATGATAATTATGTTGCATTTTCTTCAACAACTAATGTGCCTTTCGATATTGCAACTTCATTAAAGAAACACATGATTAAGGGTAATCTTAATGTCAAAGGTCAGTATGTCTTTGAATTTATGGTTGATATGTCTGAAACTCTTCAAGAAGAAGCTACCTTAATGTCTTCAAGAAATTATGTTTCCCGAACTGGTCGAAATGTAAGTGTAAGTGGTGTAGAAAAAGTTAAACAGGGTTCTGAATACACTCACATTTTGACATTGGCTATTTCAAAAAATACTAAGCCTTGTTCTGAAACCATTTCCTTTGCACCTCCAGCTATGCCAACTTGGGTAGATGAGGTAAATGATGATAGTGGTAGCGATATTCGTAAAAATATGAATAAAACAACAGGTATCAAATACTTGATAAAGGGAGTAAGTGATGCTTACAAGGATTATACAAACTTGGCTACAATCGATTTTAGAATTAAAAACAATTAAAACTTTAATATTATGGGAGAATTCTTTGGCAGTGTTTATTGCTTGTTCGAAGATGTGTTCGGACTTGAATTGGCTAATTACCTTTGGGGTAATTTGTCACCAGACCAACAGACAAATATGTATGTGCCCATAGGCTTTACTATGTTGTTTGTTTCGTTATTTATTTGTTTGTTGTATTATTATATTATTGACCATCCTAAATTGGCAAAATGGTGGGGTTGGCTGATATTTTTAGGTAGTAATGCAGCTGTAAACTTTTTGATAGGATGGCAATGGGTACTTCGCCATTACTATCTTGGTTATATGGTAGGTATAGATTCTTCTACTAAAAAGGACTACGATTTGAATATCTCTTATGGGGATATGTTGTGTTTTGGTTTTGCCAATATGTTGTTGGCAATTTTGGTATTTGGTATATTATCTTTATTAATGAAATGGTGGAGTAAGAATTCTTCTAATTCTCCATTCTAATCGAATTTGGTATGGCAAAATTATATATATTTGGTATAGGTGGAACAGGAGCACGAGTGCTCCGTTCCTTGACAATGATGTTGGCTTCAGGTGTACAACTTGGGCAAGACGAGATTGTGCCAATTTTTATTGATCCAGATGAGTCTAATGCTGATTTGTCAAGAACTGTGGATTTAATGAATCTATATTCACGAATTAGACAAGATCTAACATTTGCCTCTTCCAATAATAATAAATTCTTTAGAACTTCTATCAATCAGGAACTTCCTGGCTTTAGATTGCAGATTAAAGATACAGATGATAAGAGCTTCCAAAAGTTTATGGATGTTTCTACAATGAGTAGAGAGAATCAAGCTATGGTGAAGTTGCTCTTTTCGGAAAAGAATCTCAAATCGAAGATGGATGTTGGTTTCAAGGGAAACCCAAATATTGGAAGTGTTGTCCTAAATCAGATAGTCAACTCTGACGATTTTGATACTTTTGCAAATGGTTTCTCGGCTGGAGATAAAATATTTATCATTAGTTCTATTTTTGGAGGTACAGGAGCAAGCGGATTTCCTCTCCTGTTGAAAACTCTGAGAACAGGCAATTCTTTTCCGAATTTTCAGACAATCAATGATGCGGAGATTGGTGCGGTGACAATATTGCCTTACTTCAAACTTAAGCCAAGTGATGAGAGCGAAATAGACTCTTCAACTTTCATATCTAAAACAAAATCAGCTCTGGCTTATTATGAGGACAACATAAGCAAGAATAATCAGATTAATGCTCTTTATTATTTGGGTGATGATGTTCAAAATGTTTATGACAATTATGAGGGCGGAGTTGAACAGAAGAATGATGCTCATCTAATAGAGTTTTTGGCAGCAACTGCTATTGTTGATTTTAGTAAGAATTCATATCCAACAACGGTAAACAAGGAATTGGGCATAAAAGAAGAAGGTGATGCCGTATCTTTTACTTCTTTCTATGATGGAATTACTGAAATGGTAAGATGCCCATTGACTCAATTTGTGCTAATGTCAAATTGCTTTGAGCATAGCTGGAATACAATTAGTACAAGTGAATTGGCTGCAAATGGAAAAGTTTCTGGTTTTAACGAGGATTTGTATCGTTCTCAGTTTGTTGATGGGTTGAAGGAATTTCAAGGTAGATTCTTGGCTTGGCTCACAGAAATGAAAGACAATAAAAGATCATTAGACTTGTTTAACTTGAATTGTGGCGACAAACCTTTTGATGTTGTGACAAACGTCACTCCTCGTAAAGTTAAAAGCTTGAAATCCAACTACAGTTTATTCATTGACCGAATCAATGGGCAAGTTGGTAAACTGGGAAGTAAGGATGTCAAGGATAAGCTTATCGAGATTTATTATTTAGCAACAAAGCAATTAGCAAAAGAAAAATTTGATTTTTAGTTATGTCAAAGGTTTTTAGATTATATAAAAATGGTGATAATACTTTCACCGATTGGCATGAGAGTGCTTCTTTTCCATACAATTCAGAGAATCGTGATGGTAAGAATGGTATAGATGATCCTGCTGGTGCATCTTCAAAGAATGAGATTACCTCTATTCCTTCTCCATTTGCTCGAATTGACTTGGTGAAGACTGCTTTTGTGCGTGTTTGTCAACCAGATGTAGAGACCAAGAAAGTTAATCTTGACGGAAATACAATTTTTCATAAAATGGTATCAGATACGCTTGATGTTGGTGAAATTTTCTTTAATATAAGTAAGTATTCTGATAAAATTGAAATTATAAAATGGGACGCTTCTGCTATGATTCCTTTATTGGAAAATTCTGATAAAGAAGGTCATTGCTATTTGGCTGATGCGCTGCGAAAGTACATGGTGTCTGATGCTAAGGCTTATAACTTTGATCAATTACAGGATATCTATATATTGAATTATAAGAATGGTTTGAATGAATTGGATATAATTGGTGCAACATCGCCAAGAACCATATTCTTTAGCACGGCCAATAGACTTGAGGATGTGTCCAAAGAAATTAATTTTGGACAGGATCGACCATTTGACTCTGATTTTCAGCCATTATATAAGCGTGACAAGGATTATATTAAAGCTTGGTTTGTCTTGGCAAAATCAATCCGTGATTTTGCAGACTTGTTTCCAGAAGTGTACGAATACCTTCAGATGTCATTGAAAAAGTTGGATGTGAACTTCAGAAATGAGTTAAAGGGGGTAACTAAATCTGATCCGTTGGCAAGTAGTAATATTCAAGTTTCAATCAATCAGCAGACAAATATAGTTGAGGTTTTGGGATATCCAATACTTAAGAAGTTGGACCAGCCAATAAAGGGTAGTGACTTTGAAATCGTTTCAACAGCGCAGTTGTCGCATATGCCTTTAGTGCTTCCGGTAGAGTCTGGTAACATGTATGCAAATCTCCATTACACCACAGCATTGTGGGGTAAGGAAAATCGTGCAGAATATTTTGATGTGCAGGATGATTTGTCACAAAGAAGTTTACCGAATGATGGTACTTTGTATCCTTATTTGACGATAGGTGATTTCCTTGAAGATACTATTATTCAGGTGCCTCATACTTTGAATAAAAGTAGTTTCTTTAATGGTAATTATGATGGTCCATCTAATGCTAAGACAAGTTATCTGTTGCCATTGAAGAGTAGATTCTTTGAATTCTTCTCAACGGAGGAACTTCTAACTCCATTTGCAGATGGTTCTTCCATGATTAAGATGGAGAACATCAATGATATAAGTGTCAAGGTATATTTGCGTGTTCCTATCAAGGGAAAGGGTAATGTGAAATTTGTGGAGTATTCCAGAATCTACTATGGTGGAGGCAATGCTGTTGATTCTTCTCGTAATCAAGGAGCAATTGTTGATGCGGATTTTACAGGTTTTATTATGCCAAATGTTAAGTTCACAGAACCAAAGGATGCAATATATAAGGTTGGTTGCGTTAGTACATTTAAACGTAAATATCAATTTTCGTTCTTTAAGGGAGTAACGGCTCTTGATGTAACTAGTGAATGTCGTAACAAAAATGGTGAGTCTACTTATAAAGCGCAGACTTATACCTTGGAAAAAGATAATTTTGATTACATAGTATTTACTGATGCAAATGAACATAGAGGAGTCTTGATTCCAATGTTTGACAAGCAGCGAAGCACTGAACAATTTAAATTTGCTGTTGATTTGGGTACGTCAAACACTCATGTTGAAGTTTTGAAAAATGGAGAGCTAGAACCGCATGCCTTAACTTATGGAGAAAAGGATTGTCCTATGACAAAAATGTTTGTAATAGATTCTACTTCTATTATTAAAACAGATTTGTTGGAGCAGGATGATTTGGAAGAATATGATTATCTTCCATTTGTCCTAGGTGAAGATTCTATGTTTAAATTTCCAACTCGAACCGTGCTGTCTCATGCAAAGGGAGTTGATTGGAACAACGTAATCTTGCCTTACGAATTGGTAAATATTCCTTTTGCTTATAATAAGCGTGTGAATTTGGAATACAACGATACTCCTAAGGATAATATCAAATGGGGTAAAGGACAGGAGCAACGCTATATTTCTGTATTTATTGATTGCTTGATGTTGCTGTTGCGTAATAAGGTTATCATGAATGGTGGTAATTTGCAGCAAACAGATATTACTTGGTTTTATCCAATCAGTATGTCTCCAAAGCGAGTGAATTTGATTAGAACAACTTGGAATGCTGCTTATCGTAAGTATTTTGGAAATGGTGCGACAAACTCTATGACCGAATCTGCTGCACCGATTCAATATTTCTTCCGTCAAAATGCAACGGCTACTAGTCTTGTTAGTATAGATATAGGTGGAGGTACTACTGATATTGCTTTTGCCAAGGATGGAGATTTGCAAAATGTTACATCGTTTAAGTTCGCTTCTAATGACCTTTTTGAAAGTTCGTTGGATGCCAGCCTTCATAATGGAATTATTGACTATTTCAAAAAGATTGTAGAAGACAAGATTAAGGATATAGGTGAATTGAAGAAGATTTTAGATTCCAATACTAAGCCTTCTAATATTGCATCTTTTTTCTTCTCTTTGCCGGAAAATCCAGCTGCTGCAAACTTGGATAGAAGTGTGATAGATTTTGATTCGTTGTTAAGTGAAGATGAAAATTTCAAGATAGTATTCATCATATTCTATACAGCCATCATATATCATATTGCTCAAATCTTGAATCTGAAGGGTATGCCTATGCCGCGTCATATTTCTTTTAGCGGTAATGGTAGTAAAATCTTGCGTGTCATTACTCCAGATGATAGGTTGTTGGCTAAGTTTACTTGTAAGATTTTCCAACTGTTGAATGTAGAAAGAACAGATGGTAAGTTAGAGATTTGGGGCTTGGGCGATAATGCATCTTCTCCTAAGCAAGCTACTTGTAAGGGAGCGTTGGTAACAAATCATCCATTGGATGAGGATAGAGATAAGGTCGTAATCTTGAAAGGTGATGGAACATCTTTTGTGGATAGTGATGATACTTATGACTCTATTGATGCCAATTATATAAGCAAGACTAAGGTAGCAGTAGAAAAATTCTTTGAGTTTACTTTGGGCAAGTTAAACAAGGAATTTAACTTTGATGAAAACTTCGGTGTTACACCTGAGTCTTTGGCTTTGGCAAAAGAAGTTTATGCAGATGATCTGGATACATTCATCAGTAGAGGTATGACATTAGCAAAGGAAGATTCAAATGGGCAGGAAAGAATAAGCGAGACCTTGTTCTTCTATCCGATTAAGGGCGTGATGAACGTTCTTTCAAGAGCTATAAATAAAAGTTTAACAAACGAGAGAAATTGATATAGACAATGAAGAAGATATTATTGATAATAATTGCGATTGTTGCTTTATGTGCATGTGGGGATAATCGTAGAGTGCAATCTTCCGAGCAATCGGGAGGGTCTTCAGAACAGCAAGATAGTGATACTTTACCTAAAGATTTGGCCGCCTTACAGGTGGTTTTTGTAAAGTCGGATAAATCAATACGAGATAATAGTTCTCGTATTGATTCGATGAACCTATCATTACAGAACGTAAATGAAAAGTTGGATAACAAGGTTGAGTTCCTGGTCGTTTATGTCTTGTTAGGTCTTTGTGTGTTGTTAATGATATTAGTAGTTGTTGCTTTGATTGGCATTTATAAATTGCAGAAAAGCAAGGATAAGATTAAAAAGTCATTGGAATCTCATAAAGTTTATATTGATAAATTGACGAACGATGTTCTTGCTATAGGTAATAAATCCGGTAGTTCTTTGTATGATTGTCGAAAAGATATAGTTTCCTTAAGCAGACAGGTAGAAGAACTGGAAGCGAAATTAGATAGAAGTAGTAATATAAACAAAGGTACGAAGACTTCTGTGTCTGTAGGAGGTAAAAAAGATGCAACATTACCTTCTAATGATGTAAAAGGTGGCTATTTCGGAGTCAATGACGATAGAGGTATCATTGGCAAAGTATATACATCAGCAACGGAAGAAGCTGTGTTTCAGTATTATGTAAAGTCTGATAATCTCGTTGATTTTGAGCCTCTTTCTTTAAAGCGTATCAGGTCAATTTCTACGATTCGTACTGCTGTTAATGTCGTTGATGGCTCACTCCAGGATGCTACAGAAATGAAAGTAACTAAGCGTGGACGGGCAATTCAACGAGAGCAAAGTGGTCAAAAGTATTGGGAAATTTTGTATCCAGCAGAAGTAAAATTAAAATAGTTTATATATATGAAATTTATAGTTCCTATAATTGTTTTAGGTATAATTATGCTTCAGTTCTATTTCTATGTAAAGAATTTGAAGCGTATGCATCAGTTCCGAGACATCTTTATGAAAAAGGATACTTGGGGCATATCACATGACGGAGAATCTGGATTTGTCAAAGGAATATATGGTAAAGGAAATATAATATTCTCTTCAATTAAGAATTCCATTAACAAATATCTGAATAATAGTGTTGGTTCTGTTATTGACTATAATTTGCTGAAGGATGCAGTAGATAGACATTGCGAAACGGTAGAAGAAGATATATCTACCCAGACACCTGTACCTTTGTATTGTGGACTTGCTGGTACCATGTTAGGTGTTATCATAGGTCTTGGAGCATTGTTATTTACTGATAGTATAACATCTTTAATGACAAATTCGTCAGCCCAACAATCTGCTTTTTATTCAGCAGCAGATGGTGTGAGTGATTTGCTTACAGGTGTAGCTTGGGCTATGGTTGCAAGTATCTGTGGTATCGGTCTTACAACTTTAAATTCCTTGCAATTCAAGAAGTGTAAATTGCAAGAAGAAAGCGGGAAAAATGAATTCTTAGCATGGATGCAATCAATGTTGTTGCCGGAATTACCATCCGATACTTCTGATGCATTGAATAAGTTGGTGAAGAATCTGAACCAGTTTAATAATACATTTTCTTCTAATACCCGTGAATTGGGTGGAACTCTTTCTAAAGTTAACGAATCTTATCAGATTCAGGCAAATATCATCCAGACAGTTCATGATATGGATGTCATGAAAATGGCAAGAGCAAATGTAAACGTTTTGAAGGAGTTGAAGGAATGTACTGATAAATTGCAGGATTTTCAATATTATCTGAATAGTGTAAAGGGATATACTACTGCTATTGAAAAGTTTAATGAACAATTCTTTGCAGAAAGTGATCGCTTACATGTCCTTGAGGAAATAAGAGATTTCTTTACTCGAAACAAGGCTGAGATAGCAAAGAATCTGACAGACGAGACAGATGCTTTAAAGACGGCTCTTAAAACTTTGCAGAATACTTCTGTAACCAATATGGCTGAATTGGAAAAGGTCTTGACTGATGAGGTTGATACTTTTAAAACTATTAATAAGCAGTTGCTTGATCAATTCACTAGTCAACTGGAGGCGTTCCCAAAGATGAATAAGAATTTGGAAGCTATTTCTCAGATTCCTTCAGCTTTAGCTGCTTTAGCTAGCAAAATCGAGAAAAATAACTCGATAGCAATAGAGAAGATAAATAAAAAGGTTGAGAGAATAGAATTCTTGGCAACGACAACACCTGATGGAAGTCGTAAAGAAGCAAGTTTCCCTACATGGGGAAAGTTGTTATTGGTAATGTGTGCTATTATGTTCTTTATCTCTTCTTTATTCATGGGGTATTGTTCTTATAGAATTATGAGTGATACAAGTGTTATTAGAAATGCTAATTCTGTTGATGAAGAAATTGTTGATTCTGTTTCTGATTCTTTATCTCATGTGGTAAAACAAGAGCCTTTGGATACTGTGTCTCGGCTGAAACAAAATCTAGTAAATGATAGAAAGGGTAATGTAGAATGAAACAAAAAGAGTCTTTCTTCTGGACAAGTTACTCTGATTTGATGACTAGTTTGTTCTTCATAATGTTGGTCCTTTTTGTTTTGGTGATAGTATTGTTACATAAACGAATGGAAGCGACTGAGCGAGAATTGGCAGAAATCAAACTTGTTCAGAAATCGACAGAGGATTTGAGTAAGCAGTACTTTGAGTATAATCCTTTTTATAAGAAATATGTGCTCAAGGTTCATTGCTTTTTTGAAGAATTGCATTATGATATAGAAGAGTTGCCGGATGATACAAAACAGCAATTAGGGGCTGCTGGTGATGAGATTCAAAAGTTCTTATCTAAGCATAATGATAATAAGTATCTTTTAATCATTGAAGGCCAAGCATCTAAAAACTCTGAGGCTTGGACTGATCGTAATTATGATTTGAGTTTTGAAAGAGCTTATTCCTTAATGAAGTATTGGAAGGATGTATGTGGTATTAATTTTGGAAAAAATTGTGAGGTTCAAATTGCTGGTAGTGGAGATGGAAGATATAATATTGAAACAATGCGTGATAAAATGTATGAAGTCAACAATCAGCGTTTTTTGATTCACATTATTCCTAAAAATATTATTGAAGATGAAAAAAAGTAAGTTACTTATAGTACTTATGATATGTTTATTAGTCTCTTGTGCTCACAAATCTGGGCATAAGAGACTTAATAGAAGTGCAGTGTCTGCAACAGAAAGGGAATCTGTAAGAACTCCTGATTCTGAAGATAACGTAACTCCTGCTACAGCAGAATATGGAGATAATAATGAAATCCTGAATGGCAAAACTATATTTAACAGATATGGAAATGCCGTGTTCATGGTCTTTACTACAGATGGTACAAATACCTATCAAGGTTCCGGATTTTTCATAAACTCTCATGGATTGGCCGTTAGTAATTATCATGTTTTTAAGGGTACTGCTATTGGTGCTGAGCAGATAAAACTGGTAGGGAGTGATACTGCATATAAGGTTACGAAAGTTGTTAAGTCCGATGAAGAGGAAGACTTTATACTGTTCTTCGTCAATGTTGATGATGTTCCTTATATACCTTTAGCTAAAGAAAAGCCAAGTGTTGGCGATAAGGTTTATGCTATAGGTAGCCCTAGAGGACTAGAGAATACATTCTCTTCAGGAGAAGTATCGCAATGGCGTGATACCAATTTGATGCAAATTAATGCATTGATAGATCATGGAAGTAGTGGTGGTGCTTTAATCAATGAGTATGGTGAAGTTGTAGGGGTTACATCTGGAACTTTTTATGATGGTTCGCAAGCAAATTTAAATTATGCTTGGAGTATTGACGCTATTAAACCTTATCTTAAGTAGTTATGATACATTCAATTTTTCAAATAATACTGGGGTATCTGCTTTGGAAGTATTTTCCTTCTTGGCTTAGGCTGAGAGATTCTAAAACAATAGATCATTATATTATTGTCGGTTTGTCTTTAGTTGGCATTTTGATGATAATTCTTGGTGTATTTCATTTAGTTAGACTCTTTTTTATATGGTAATGATTATCCTTACTTCCCATATAGAAGTAAGGATAATTATATTTTGTTATGGTAACTTTTGCCATCACATTCAGAAATATGCAATGATCATTTAATCTGTAGTAATGAAAAAAACTAGTATTCTTATAATGTTGACCAAGGTTAAAGCTTGTGATAACCTCTTTGTTCCTTTAATTGGTGTGGTGGCATCTGTTCTGTTTATGGGGTGTTCTTCCAAGAATCCCCAAAAAACTTCTGATGCTCAAATGGATACTGCGGTAATTTATGAAGATATGCCGCAGGAGACTTCTGTTTCAAAAGTCGGCATAGATTCTTCTCAATCCACACTTGTCTCTCCGCAAAAAACTGATGCCACTTCTGCTCATGAGCTTAGCATCAATCCATACTATGATGCAGGATATGATCAGGGGCAGGAGGATGGGTATTATGATGGTATCGAGAATACACGAGGCGATTCTTACGATGATGCTTGCCGATATAAGGGAAAGAAAAGGAAGGAATATGAGCTGGGGTATGAAGAAGGATATGATGCCGGCTTCGATGATGGCTTCGCAGATAGTGACTGTGATTCAGAGGAGGAAGAATAGCGGCTTTATATAATCCTTCTTGCCAGATTCTGTAAGAAATGCTATTGAACAAAATGGATTCCGAAAGTTTTTCGCAATTATGTGTTGTGCCAAGGTATGGTTAACTTCAACATGATAGATACGATAGGGCGAGGAATCCGCAAGGTATTCACAGAGCAACAAAAAAGTAAAGTTATAATTTCCTCTCTATGTTTAAGAAATAAGGTATATTCGTTCTTTGGTATTGTGTAGTAGCTACTAGGACTTTGTTGGGAAAAACTGTATTCAGAATGAATATTTTTGTGACTTCTGATGTCATTTTTTGCAAATTTAGTAGGTCATTTGAAAAAAAAATAGTAAGTTTGCAGGTGAAATGGTGCTAATGTAAATACATGGCAATGAAGAATAGTCTGTAATATGTGTAACAAAAGAATCTTAATTATAAAAATTGAAATAATGAAACAGCTAAAAATTTTCTTTTTGTCACTATTTGCTATAGTTAGCTTAGTGGCATGTGACACTGCTAAGACATCAGATGAGATTCTTACAGAATGTGGTTCTGGTGTTGTGATGGTTGCTAACCAGTTTTATTATAAAGTGACTTTACCAACAGGGAAAGTCTGGTATTTTACGGGCTTTGACAAAGACGGAGACTTTGAAAATTGGACAATGGATTTGGAAGAAATCCAAAAGAATAAGAAAATGCTTACGGGTACAGGCTTCTTGATTTCCAAAGATGGTAAGATTTTGACTAACAGACATGTGGCAGCTCCTACCATTGATTTATCTGATACCAAAAAGTCAGTTAGAGCTTTATTGGATGGTATGGCAGAGATGGTAAGAGCGGAAATGCAATCAATGTCTGAGAAATATGACGAGTTGGAAAATGCCAAAAGAGCATGTTATTCATATAATGAATATGATGGTAATATTTATGTAGATGATGAAAAAATGCAGCAAATTGAGCAGGAACAGGCAGAGTTGAAAGAGGCATATGATGGAGATTCTGAAATCAAAAATAGTCTTAAAACTATTGATTTGAGTGAATTGAAAGTGGAAACTGTTTGTGAATTGGGTATTGCCTATAATAATACTTTTGTTACTAAAATTACTGATTTCATTCCTTGTGTTATGACTTCAGTTTCTGATAAAGAAAATGTGGATTTGGCAATGTTGCAATTGAAGAGTAAGCAAACGCCAGATGGCAAATATGTATTTGCGGTTTCTGATAAAGATGAAGAGCAAGGCTTTGTAGACAAGGTTAAGAATCTGTTTGCTCCTACTGATAAGGATGAATTGCAAACTGAACAGAAGCTTTATATGATTGGTTTTAATGCAGGATTTACACTGTCTAATACATCGCAAGGAATCAAGGCTCAGATTACAAGTGGTACCATCTCGCAAAAGCCTGATAATGATAAGATTATGTACACAATTCCTAGTTTGCCTGGTTCCAGTGGTAGTCCTGTGGTGAACGAATATGGAAAGTTAGTAGCTGTGAATTTTGCAGGCATGACAGGTACGCAGAGTTTTAACTATGGTATTCAAAGCAAGAGAGTTCTACAGTTTGTTAATAATGATTGAGTAGAGTAAGTTTCTAAACTATTATTACTCAAAAAGCGTAGAATCCTGCTGGCATCACTGCCAGCAGGATTCTACGCTTTCCCTATTAATTTTTTTAATATGTCGTCTGCAAAATGAACTCTATTGAACTCTTGTGAATTCTTGTTCAGCATTTGTCTGCTGCTCAGTCTCTGTAGTCTCCTGCTGCAGAGTTGTCTCCTCCTGAGTATTCTCTTGTGGAGTTTCCGGAACGGTAGCTGGTTGCTCTGCCTGGGTGTTCTCTTCTGTTGCTACATGGGTGTCTTCTTCTCTACGCTTAAGAAAAAAGGTATCATAAAAATAATAGATGGAAAGAGGTGAATCTTAGTCGTAGTTTAGTCAAACTTTTTGTTAAACTTAGTCGAACTTAAGCTAGTTGCTTTGTGGTAATACTTTGATAGTCAGTTGTTTGTTGCGTAATTAAACTTGGTTGCGCTTTTAAACGTTTAGTCGAACTCAAAATATAGAATATAATATTGAGTCCACCTATGACCCGATAAGATGACGATAGTATTGTATCGGTGTGTTCGATACAGTGTCCTTTCCATTAGACTTTTGGGGAATCATGGAGAAGAGGGTAACGAGTATTGTCGCTTTGGATGATTTTCCTTGTTTTTCAATTAGTAATAGATAAATTTGCTTGATTTTGCGAGTAAAATAAAAGTTTTGAATAAATTATTTGGTAAATACGCTTAAAAAGTGTATCTTTGCTTTTATATTTGAATGAAATTATAATATGGACTCGATAAGAATATTTGGATATAAGTCTTTTAAAAAGTTATCAGTTCAACTGCATCCTATCAATCTTTTGATCGGTGCCAATGGAGCTGGTAAGAGTAACTTCTTATCTCTTTTCGAAATGTTAGGAAACATCTATGAGAAGAGATTAGGGGCGTATGTCGCTCAAGTTGGTGGAGTAGATAAATTACTCTATCAAGGCAGAAAAGTTACCGATCGTATAGCTGTAAACTTGCTAATAGCTAAGAGTGAATATGACTTGGCTTTATTGGAATCTGATGGTAAACTCATTGTAGAAAGAGAAGTTGTTGGTTGTTATGATGATGTTTGTCCTTTAGATTTAGTGAAGAAAAATGTTATAACGGAGTTTCAGAGCGAGTCGAGTTTAAAAGACCATAAAGAGGAAGATTTATCTAATTATATCTCCCAAATCCGCAAGTTTCACTTCCACGATACAGGTCGCCGTTCTCCATTTACGGCTGATAGCCATATCGTGAACGATGCTTATCGTATGTATGAGCATGGTGAAAATCTGGCGGCTATCCTCTATCGTATTCAGCGAGAGAAGCCGATGGCTTATCGTCGCATTATCCGTGTCATTCAGAGTGTGGCTCCCTATTTCTCGGATTTCTATTTCCAACCAACCGAAGCCGATATGGTGCGCTTGCAATGGCAGGATAAGTATAGTTCTATGATTTACGGACCGACCGACTTGTCGGATGGAACCATTCGCTTTATTGCCTTGACCGTGCTCTTTATGCAGCCATGGTTACCACGAGTTATCATCATTGATGAGCCAGAGCTTGGCTTGCATCCTGTGGCTATCGAAAAACTTTCAGGTTTGATTAAGATGGCGGCACAAAAGGGTACGCAAGTTATCGTTGCTACCCAGAGTGCTGAACTGATTAGTAACTTTGAGCCAGAGGATGTCTTGACTGTTAATCAGAACGAAGATGGTACAACCATCAATCGGCTGAATAGTGAAGAATTGGCACATTGGCTTGAGGATTATACACTTGGTGATTTGTGGAAACAAAATATCATGAAAGGAGGTCAGCCACGATGAAACGACTAATCATAGTGTGTGAGGGTCCTACGGAACAAGAGTTTTGTACAGAAGTGCTTGGAATGGAGTTTGCTAAGCATGATATTTATGTGGAAGCTCCTGTCATCAAGCATTCGCATGGTGGTATCGTGCCTTGGGCTACCATCAAAAAGCAAATCTTGAATCATCTTCAAGAAGGTGATGTCTATGTCAGCATGTTAGTGGATTACTATGGTATCAAAGACCAGTTCGGGTTTCCTGGATGGGAAGAATCTAAGGAGATAGTGGATAAGACGGAGCGTATTCATTTCTTGATAGACAGAATGGCGAAGGATATTCCTGAGCTATATCGCTTCCGCTTCATACCATATATACAACTTCATGAGTTTGAGGGGTTGCTGTTTAGTGATGTGAGTGCATTCTTGAATAGTTTTGAGGAGAGTGAGTTTGATTATGCAGAGTTGCAGGCTACGGCTGAGGCTTTCCAATCGCCAGAGCTTATCAACAATAGTCCTGAGACAGCTCCGTCCAAACGATTGATAGCTGCTATTCCTGATTATAATAAGGTAGTTGTTGGCATTTGTGTTGCTATGGACATAGGTTTGGAGAAGATTCGTGAGAAATGCCCTTTGTTCAATGAATGGATAGAGCGGTTGATGAAGTGATATTTATCAATGGATGATGATAACATAGAGTCCTGCCGGCATCACTGCCAGCAGGATTCGTTTTTATAAACCGAACCTAAAGTTCTACCTTGTATTTTCTATCTATGCAATTTCTTTTGAAACCTGAATAAATCTAATTACCTTTAAAAACTAAATCCTATTATATGAATAACGCTGCAAAATGATATCTTCTTTATCTTTTACTCGGCAGTTGTCTGCTGCTCTGTAGCCTGCTGTTCAGTTGTCTGCTGCTGGGTTGTTTCCTCCTGTGGAGTTTCCTGAACTGTTGCTGGCTCTTCTGCCTGAGTATTCTCTTCAACCTTTGCTGGCTTCTCAGCCTCTACTGGCGTAGTTGCATTCTCTGTAGTAGCCTCTGTAGCATTCTCAGTAGCATTCTCCTGCTGTATAGAATCATCAACACCTGCCTGTGGCTGGATAGGAGTACCAGTTGCCAATGTATCTGAAGGTGCTTCTGGAGCTACGGTATCAACTGGTGCTACCTCTGCGTTACTTACCATTCTGCTTGATGCAAAAACGTTGCTTTCTGAAATCATTACCATAGCTGCGATAGCTGCAAAATGAACTTCTTCATAATCTTATCTTTTTTTAATTGTTACTATATTAATGTTACTTACTTTCTTTGTGGATTCATTGTTGATGAATTGACAAAATAGGTGCAACTCAGAGATTCCGGAGTTCTTACAGAATATGAATTCCAAGCTCAGAAAGCAAAATTATTGCAATCACTGCTGTCCCGTTTAGAAATCGTCGGGGCTGAAAAGGCTAGGATATAGCCAAT
>ERZ1108170.870-NODE-870-length-22342-cov-5.450711_pt1 | contig 22342 bp, 20 predicted proteins | sample MGYA00403705_ERZ1108170 | MGnify/ENA primary metagenome ERZ1108170 (study PRJEB35170, sample SAMEA104062422) | human gut metagenome | biome: human gut; feature: human-associated habitat; material: faeces | place: Denmark | collected 2012-06-15 ...
ATGCGCATCCCGCCCGGAGGGCTTTTTAATTCATAGGACGTAATTTCCTATGAATCAAAAAAAGCATGTATGCCAGATTTCTGTATACATGCTCTTTTTATTCATGATAATAGAATGTTCACGGACTGAGCATTCTATTATTTATCACCTTCTATAATTCCAGTTCTATCCTGCGATTCGTATGTTCATAACGCTGCAGCACAACTCCCGCCGCATTCAGCATCTTTTTTGACGCCACGACCGCCGGTGTTGCCTCATACTTGTCACTGTCATACACGATCCTGCGGATCCCCGACTGAATGATCGCTTTTGCACATTCATTGCAGGGAAACAATGTAACATAGATCGTCGCACCCTCTAAGCTTCCTCCACGATAATTTAAAATCGCATTCAGTTCACTGTGTGTGGTATAAAAATATTTATTCTCTAAAGGTTCTCCCTCACGTTCCCATGGGAATTCATCATCCGAGCAGCCAGTCGGAAATCCGTTATAACCCATTGAGAGTATCTTGTGATCTTCGCTGACAATGCAGGCTCCCACCTGTGTATTCGGATCTTTTGAACGCATTCCCGAAAGTACTGCAACTCCCATAAAATATTCATCCCAACTGATATAATCTTCCCTTTTGCCGCTCATGTTAACCTCCAAAACTTTCAATAACCTGTACTGTTATTTGGTTCCAAAAATACGGTCTCCGGCATCTCCAAGTCCCGGAACAATATAACCATGCTCATTTAAATGGTCATCTAAAGCCCCAATATATACATCTACATCCGGATGATCCTCCTGCATTTTTTTCACACCTTCCGGTGCTGCAATAATGCACATCAGACGTATATTTTTAACCCCTTTGTCCTTTAACATCTGAATTGCTGCGGATGAAGAACCTCCGGTTGCCAGCATCGGATCCACCACAAACACCTCTCTGTTTGCGCAGTCTGCCGGAAGTTTACAGTAATACTCTACCGGCTCTAATGTCTCCGGATCACGATAAAGTCCGATATGTCCGACTTTTGCTGCAGGAATCATTGCCAGCATACCGTCCACCATGCCAAGACCGGCACGTAAAATCGGTACAACAGCAAGCTTTTTGCCCTTTAACTCTTTCACAGTCGTTTTGCAGATCGGTGTATCGATCTCCACATCTGCAAGTTTCAAGTCTCTAGTTGCCTCATAACACATCAGCATTGCAATCTCGCCGACTAAGGTACGGAAATCTTTTGATCCGGTTTCCTCTCTGCGGATGATACCGATTTTGTGCTGGATCAACGGATGATCCATTACTACGATTTTTCCCATTTTAATTTTCCCCGCTTCCTTCGTTACTTTCTTCATTTAAAAGAGTAACCAGCTTTTTGATGGTCTTTCTCATTGTTTCATAGCATAGCCCATATGCCTGCAGACTGCCGCCATACGGATCTAAAATCTCCAGTTCATCTCCGACAAGTTCCGTGAGAACATATACATTCTCCGGGTTGGCTCTCTCGTATTTTTCCAGAACCTTTTCTAACTGAGCGTGTTCCATAACAAGAACTAATGTATCCTCTGTAAAATCTTCTTCCGTCAGCTGTGCCGACATATAGCCATCCAGATTGATCCCATTGCTGATCATGACTGCTTCCGCTTTCTGATTGAGCGGCTCCGGAAATAAAACGACCATTCCTCTCGCACCGATTTCAACCGGATGTTTTAATACATACTCCCCAAGTATGCCCGCTGCCATCGGAGCACGGCAAGTTCCATTCTCCGCGACAAACAGGATTCGATTATATTGTTTCATGCGTTATCCTTCCTTCTCCCATCAAACCTGAATCACCTGATGTCCTGCTGCTTTCATTAACCGGTTCATGATTGCCTGACCGATTCTCGGTGTTGAAAAACTTTCTGAATAAATCGCATCTACATTCCAATCATCAAATTCACGCAATATTTTATATAAATGTCTGGCAATGGCATCCTCATCGCTTCTCGCTCCGATCGTCACCACATAATCTGCCTGATACAAAGATTCTGTCTCATCCGTCGCAACAACACCGACTTTTAGTCCTACTGCCTGTTTTTCCCTGACTAATGCATTGATCTTTGCAACAACAGCCTCCTGTTCTCCCTCAACCAGCACCAGATCTGCCTTCGGCGCATAGTGTTTATACTTCATCCCAGGCGCTTTCGGCTTCTTTGTGGAATCCGCAGCAATGATTCCCGGATCAATGCGCACTTCTTCCCCAAGTACTTCCTCTAACATCTCTTTTGTAATATAACCCGGGCGCAGAATCATAGGTATCTTTTCCGTCAGATCAATGATTGTAGACTCAATACCGATTCCAACCGGTCCCCCATCCAGTATCATCGGTATCTTACCATCAAGATCTAATGCCACATGTGCCGCTTCTGTCGGGCTCGGCTTTCCGGAAGTATTGGCACTCGGTGCCGCGATCATACAACCGCTCTCATCGATCAGTGCAAGCGCAACAGGATGATTTGGCATGCGGATTGCCACCGTATCCATTCCACCGGTGGTCTCATACGGAACCTTTTCATTCTTCCACACAATCATGGTAAGCGGTCCCGGCCAGAACGCGTCTGCCAGTTTCTTTGCCTGCGGCGGAACCTCTTTTGCAATGGATAAAAGTTCTTCAAATCTGCATATATGAACAATCAACGGATTGTCCGAAGGACGTCCCTTTGCCGCATAGATTCGTTTTGACGCCTCCGGATCAAGTGCATTTGCCCCGAGTCCGTAAACCGTTTCGGTCGGAAATGCTACCAGCCCGCCGGATCTTATAATCTCTGCCGCTTCCTGCATATCCTCCTTATTCGGATTATCCGCGTCTATCTTTATTAATTTCGTCTGCATATATCATTACTTCTTTTCTTTATAGTCTTATTTTTCTTTTACAAATCTATATCCTTTTTTTACCGAATGTATATATTATCGCACACTTCATTAAATTAGGCAACAGAGTGTGCATAATTCGCGGATTTGTACCTTAAATTTCCAGTGAAAATATATTGAAATATGAACTGTAACTTGCTATGTTTCCGCAAATGTGGCATAATTATTACTGTTCATCTGTAAACAGTTATGTTTGGAAAGGGGTTTACATGAAAATTACAAAATCTGATTTTGGTACAACAAACACAGGAGAAAATATTAATATATATCATCTTGAAAACGAGGCAGGTGCCTATGTAGAAATTCTTAACTTCGGATGCCGTCTTGTAAAGATCGTCGTTCCGGACCGCAATGGCAATCCAACAGATGTCTGCCTTGGCATGGACACCATGTCCGCTTATGAAAATGACGATGCAAGTCTTGGTGCTGTTGTCGGACGTGTTGCAAACCGCATCAAAGATGGGCATTTTTCTTTAAATGGAAAAGAATACCAGCTTGCCATAAACTGCGGCACCAACCATCTTCACGGAGGTCTGGTCGGATATGCCTCCAAACCATGGGATGCAAAAGTCAAAGATGATAAACTGATCCTTACTATGGTTTCCGCCGACGGCGAAGAAGGTTATCCGGGCAATCTGACTCTGACCGTCACCTACGGCTGGTCTGAGGACAACGAACTCTCGATCGTATACGAAGCTTCTGCAGATCAGGACACCCTGCTTAACGTCACAAACCACGGTTATTTTAACTTAAACGGTGAGGGAAGCGGTGATATTCTTTCTCACGAACTGTATATCGATGCAGACGCAGTTACAGAACTTGACGATTCGCAGGCGCCTACCGGAAAACTGATCCCGGTCGACAATACACCGTTTGATTTCAGAGTGATGCACACGATTGGCAAATCCTACTACTCAGACTATGACCAGCTGCACAAATTCGGCACCTACGACCACAACTTTGTGATCAACGGAACCGGTCTTCGCGAAGCAGCTGTATTACAGTCCAAAGAAAGCGGTATCCGGATGACCTGCTTTACCGATCAGCCGGGCATGCAGCTTTATGTTGCCAGCCAGCCGATGAAACAGCCGGGCAAAAACGGTAAAATCTATGACAGCCGCACCAGCGTCTGCTTAGAGACACAGCATTTCCCGGATGCAATCAACCATGATAACTTCCCAAGTATCGTGTTACATCCGGATGCACCGTTCCATTCCAAGACGCTGTATCATTTTTCTACATTTTAGTGTACTGACACATGAACGACAACGCTGCAGATGAAAAATCTGCAGCTATTTTTTTAACATGTTCTGTATAGAACCCCTGCCGGATTTACCCTTTCTTTCTGTTCCCACAGGCGACCATCCATAGCGCAAATAAAACAATACCTGAAATACTTCCAATTACCCCAGGCAGTAATCCCAGTTCCCGGTAGGTAAGTGTGACTGTATGTGTGCCCTGCGGGATACAGACTGCCATAAGACCGCCATACGCTTTAAAAATTTCTGCATTTTTCCCATCAACACAGGCAGAAAATCCACTGCTGTATGGTACGGAAAAGAATGCGATCCCTCCATCCGTGTCTGTATAATCAAAAGTAAGATGTGTGTCATCATATGTAAACCGGTTCGCTGCGCTTTTGTTTTGCTGTTCACACTGTGCCGCAAATTCTTTTGCACTGATTTTCGGAACCTGTGCTGCCAAAAGCTCTGTCGCACCTGTCTCTTCTATGATTTTTTCAGTCACATCATCCTCCGCAACCAGTGTATACACCAGCACAAGATCTTTCTGTTTCTCTGAGAGTTTCTCGTATTCAGAGCGTTTCATACAGCTTGTAAAAACCGTTCCCATATGCAGATAATTCCTGTTTTCATATATGCCATAGCCGTTTTCTTCCCCTGTTTTTTCATATCCTGTCAATAAATCCTGATTCACAAATCCATAATCGTCCGAACTTATCTCATTCTGCAAAAAAAACCTTACTGACAAAAGACTGCGGATTCCCAGTCTGTCGTATGGAATTTCGCTCACAACATCACGTGTTATCCCTGCAAAATCATAAAAATCCATAATGGAACCCGAAACCGTACTTAAAAAACAGGACACAGATGGGACATCCTGGCACATCATGGCATTGTGGTTCGACTGATCCGTTTCCACCCGGTAAAATTTATCCTCCTGCGGTCTGATCTTTGCCATTTCCGTAAAAATCTGTTCTTTATAAGATTCCCTGCCATGATCTGTCACCTGTGTATATCCCATATGGATATGAAGATACCCGGTTCCTACACAGCAGACCACAGTCGCTGCCAGAAATACATTCAGATATTTTTTCTTTTTATCTTTCTTCAAAATCCATACCAGATATGCCAGTATCACAAAACTGCCGATTCCTGCCACAAGTTCCAGCTCATACAGCGAACGGTTCTGAATCTGAAAAAATCCATCTGCCTCTACCAGTGCCGATCTGGTAATGACTCCGATCAGCAGAAATACCATCAGCAGAACGCCATAAAAAACCGATCCCATCGAAAATGACTTTCCATCAAAATCCTCCACCGCAGATGCTGTCATAGATGCCATGATCAAAAGCGGCATGAAAAACCATCTTGCATAATATACCGCATTTCCTGCTACAAAAAGCGAATTGAATGCCGGAACAAGTGCGAAAACCAGACAGACAGCACACAGTTTTTTCCGGAAATCCCATCCTTTTTTCTGTATCAGATATGCGATAACTCCGCTGACCGCAAATAAAGGCAGATACAGACTGAGTGACGCCACCTGCCCTTCCTTCGTTCCAAACAATGTTCCGCCACTGATGATATCCGGCGGCAGGATCATACTCTTTAGGATTGCAAAATAAGTTTTTACATCCTGATAAACAAATAAATTTCTGTCAAAAATCGTCTGCGATACTCTCCGGTTGCCTGCCACCGCAAGCAGAGATGGGAGCAAAAAGAAACATGCCATCAGAGTACCTGACACACCCTCTGCAGCAAACCGTCCCACACAGTGCAGTTTCTCTTTTTTATCATACTGTGCATCCGCCACATACCGCACAATGATATATACGGTCACAAATATCACTTCCCCGACAAAAAAGAAATAATTTGTCACTGCCATAACAGCAGTCAGAAGCGCAAAATATCCATATTTCTTCTTTTCTGCCAGCCGGTCAGCCGCAAGAAGATAAAATGGAAAAAATGCCACCACTTCCCCAAAATGAAAAAATACCAGACTTACCAGCATATAACCGCAGAAACCATAGAGCAGGCCTCCGATACAGGCACTTCTTTTATCCTCTGTAAACTGCCCGGTATACAGATAAGCGCCCAAAGATGCCAGTGCGATCTTTAACATCATAAGATACGGCATCAGATATGGTACCACCTCTTTTGGAAAAGGAACCGTCAGCCAGAAAAACGGACTTCCAAGCAGATAAAAAGAATAACTGGTATAAATACTGCTTCCTAAATCCGTCTTCATATCCCAGAAAAAGCTGCCGTTTCTTACTGCCTCATGCACCTTCATATAAAACGGGATCTGCTGGACATTATAATCCCCGAAATAAACAAAAAATCCGCCATCACGGACCAGAAATGGCAGAAAACACAAAAGTGCCATTAGCAATGCAAGAAAAAATATCCCTGTTTTTCCCTGCAGTAATCTTCCTGCAAAATTTTCGTCTGTATTTATCTTTTTTCCTTTCATTCCTGTTTCCTCCCCGAAATACAACGGTTTCCACATCTATAGGACCGTAACACATACATTCCCTGTAAAATAATTTCTTTGTATACTTCTGCCACTTCCTTTATACTAATATATATAAACAATCTGTCAGAGTCAAATATTGCCTTTAAAATGGACTGCAATCTGGCATGATGTAAAAAGTACAGAAAGGAAGACTCTCCTATGGAAAATAAAATTACCATCCTGTCTGACCGGAAACACATTGAACTGGATACAGACAGGATTCTATACATTCTCATGGTCGGAAAAAATGCAGAATTTCATATGCTGCATGGCGAAATATATCATACGAGAAGTACAATTTTACAGATTGAGGAACAGCTAAACAGCAATTTTATACGGATTCACAGAGGCTGTCTGGTATCAGCGATGGCAATTCATGACATCAGAAATTATGTGGAACTGAACAATGGCGAAAAACTGTCCTATACCATCCGCAAGAAAAAAGAACTGACCGCTCTGTTCCGTAAAAAACAAAAAGAACTGATCGGTGGCTTTCCAAAAGAAGATCTGCCTGTGACATGGCAGGAATATTGCGTCTATTACCGGGGAATGGAACATATGCCGTTTGCATTTGCCGATATTGAAATGGTATTTAACGAAAAAATGCAGGCGGTGGACTGGATCTTCTGTTATGGAAATCCTGCACTGGCAAGTCTGGAAAAAGTTCCATTGGAAAATCTGATCGGGAATACGTTCAGCAGTCTGTTTGCAAATATGGATACCAAGTGGCTGCGCCTGTATGAACGTGCAATGCTGTATGGGGAAACGATAGAAACCGTAGACTACAGTCCAGAGATTGATACCAGACTTAAGATCACATGCTTCCCGACATTCAGCGGACACTGTGGCTGTGTGATGTATAATGCAGATAACGTTATCTGGTATTAAGTGCTGGAATCTGCATTTCAAGACAGGTAAATTTTAATTTGAACGAAATTGATGCTGATTCGAACCAAATTACTGTCGATTTAAGACAGGTTTATGTCGATTCGAGACAGGTTGCTTGTCATACAGGGTCTGTTTCTTTAATATGAAAATATAGCTATAATAATTCAAAAAACTCAATAAACATAAGAAAGGAACAAATGTATGAAACAAGAAGCAAAGAAACTGCTCGCATATGTGATGGCACTGTCGGTCATGGTATCGGCAATTCTAAGCGGAAGCCTGCCAGCACAGGCAGCCACACTCAGTCCCACAGAGAATAACAACCTATCAATCTCTGAAAACGAAGACGGAATCACTGTCTATACCCTGACCTCCAATGTCACGGACGGACTCTCACTGACCCTGGCAGATGGGGAAACTGTCATTTTAGATGGTAATAACTATTCCATAAGCGGTAGATCTGGAACAATAGATAGTACCCCTGCCCTGACTCTCTCCGGTAACGGTACATTGATTTTGAAAAATATCAAATTATATGGCGGAAATGGCTGTCCTCCTGTCTCATCCCCAGATTATGATGGTTCTGCCGCTGTCACGGTTGACTCTGAAAACATCTCATTGATTCTTCAGGACACCGTCACTATGACAGGAGGCAATGCCGGTGGTTATACTACAGATGGTAACTCCGGTTTAAACGGTTTGCCGGGTATGATCTTTCATGGTGATTCCCTGATTGTTGACAGTGCAAGCGACGTTTCTATTACCGGATCCAATGGGTATGATGGGTATTATTCTAGGAATTTTAATCGTCCCGTTTCCGGTACCCAGGGAGCTGACGGTCTTCAATTTTCCAGTGGATCTCTTACCGTCCATTCTGATGCAAAATTTACGATTACTGGTGGAAATGGCGGCAAAAGCGATGATACCAGAGTCTCCAGCGGTAACGGCGGTAATGCCATGTCTTTCGACGGTATGTATTATTCTGCTGCATCCGATGCCGATGTTACTTTCAATGCCGGCAAGGCTGGCAGCATTACCAGTGATACCTCTTCCAATAAATCTGGCAGTGACGGTAAAATACTTTCTTATAAAAACGGATTATTCCAGGATCAGAACTTGTTAAAATCCGCATTAAGTGATGCTGCTGAGACAGTTACTGTCAAATTGCACTCCCCGGCTGAAACACAAATCTGGTATGCACAAAAAGCTTCAATCCTGAACACTTCGAAGCTGCCGGATTTAGATTATGATTATCATACCATTTATGGCTGGTATTCGGATGGTTCTTTTTCATCCTCTGTGACATTCCCTTATACCCTTTCAGCGGATACAGATCTGTATGCAAAATATATTCCAAAAACTTTTCAGGTCAGCTTTATCACAGATGATGATTCCATTACCATACCAAAACAGGCTGTAACCTATCCTGCTTCCGCAGCAGAGCCGACAGGGCTTTCCAAAACCGGTTACACCTTAGATGGCTGGTTTACCGGTAAGGACTGTAAGACAGCTTATGATTTTAATGCTAAGGTTACCGGTGATATTACCTTATATGCTAAGTGGAATATTAATTCCTATACGGTTTCCTTTGATTCCAACGGCGGCAGTTCTGTTGCAGCACAGTCTGTAAACTATAATACTGCAGCTTCAAAACCAGCTGATCCTTCCATGACTGGTTACACCTTTGCCGGCTGGTTTACCGGTAAGGATTGCAAGACTGCTTATGATTTTAATTCTAATGTTACCGGCAATATTACCTTATATGCTAAGTGGGACAAAATTCCTGATCAGTCTTTTAACACACCAACGAAATACAAGGTATCCTTAAATGCCTCTTCCATCCCACTGCAAAAGGGAAAAAGTACAACTGCAGTAAAAGCAACACTTACAAAAGGTGATTCCATTGCCAAATGGAAATCTTCCAATAAAAAAATTGCAACCGTTGACAAAAAAGGAAAGATCACTGCAAAGAAGACCGGCACTGCAACCATCACTGTCAGAACCAAAAAAGGCGCAACTGCATCCGTAAAAGTGAAGGTACAAAAGGGTAAGGTTACAACCAAAAAACTTACCATTACCAATGTAACCGATAAGAAACTTACCCTGAAAAAAGGAAAAACTTTTAAGATAAAGACCTCCGTTACACCAATTACTTCACCGGATAAAATCAGTTATGCATCTTCTAATAAAAAAATTGTGACGGTCGATAAAAAAGGTAAATTAAAAGCTGTAAAAAAAGGCACTGCAACCATCACTGTCAAAAGCGGTAAGAAAACTGTCAAATTCAAAGTAAACGTTAAAAAATAATAAATTGTTTTGTGCTTATTTTTGTACACGGTTTTTTCGTGTTTTGACTTGTATTACCCTCTTTTTTGTATTAAAATAATCTAAAGCTACTGAAGCGGTAGCGAGTCTATGATTCTATTTTAAGGAGGGAATACAAAATGGCATTCGTAATTTCTGATTCTTGCGTAAGCTGTGGTACATGCGAGCCAGAGTGTCCAGTAGGAGCTATTTCTCAGGGAGACAGCCAGTTCGTAATCGATGCAGGCGCTTGTGTAAGCTGTGGTACATGTGCAGGGGTTTGCCCAACAGGAGCTATCAGCGAGGAATAATACTTAAAGAGTTTTTTGCGAGTAAAACTCTTGTGGCTTAGATGTAATACATCCGGTCACCAAAAAGGAACTGTGAATTTTCACAGTTCCTTTTTTTGGCAGCGAATGCAGAATTTTCCTAAATAAGTCCGCTTAAATCAATTTCATAAATCATTTTTTCCGGTTCTTTTTCCTGCTGAAAAAACAGGATCATATACCATGGTAAATACAGGACTTTTCCATCTCCTTCCACGTTTGATTTTGAAAAAACAATGCTCTTTTCGAATTTCCATTGTTCCACTTCCATCGCATGATCCATTGCCAGATGTTTTTTGAAATCTTTCCCTGATTTAATTTCTACCAGCTCTGTATGAAGTCCTTTTTGCAATACAAAATCTAATTCTCCTATTTTCTTCGAATCATAATAATGAAGTTCAAAGCCATTTGATCTCAAATTTTGCGCAAATGCATTCTCCAGAATACTGCCCATATTGATGTCTACATTTCCCATCAGAAGATCAAACTGGATATTTTCCATACAGGAAGCACAAAGCAGTCCCACATCATTCATATAAAGTTTAAATAAATTACGTTTTTCGCTTAACTGCAATGGTGCCTGTGGTTCCGTTACGTTATAGCATGGCAGTGCAACGCCCGCATCCGCCAGCCAGTTAAAACTGTCTTCATATCTGATAAGTCTTGCCGAAGCCTGAATGCTGTTTAATTTAAATCTCCGATTCTTCTCATTTAACTGGGCTGGAATACTGTCAAATATTGCTTTGATTTTTATTTTTTCATTTTCCGACGCATATTTCGCTATATCCAGCCGGTAAAGATCCAGTATACTTCTCTGATTCAGCACTACCTTTGCTATATCATGCGTATCAACATAGATCTGCACGGTCTCCGGCATTCCTCCCACAACAAGATAACTGTAAAAAAGTTTGCAAAGTGTCTCATGCACGGTTTCAGACACGCTTTCTTTCTTGTCATAACAAGTTTTTAAATATTGCAATGTTTTATCCTGTACCCCATTTGCCCACAAATACTCCTCAAAATCAAGCGGATACATCGGTAAAATCTGTTCAAAGCCAACCGGATAAGATGTAACCTCTTTGTATCGCACCCCAAGCAATGACCCTGATTCAATATAATCAAATCTGGCATCCTCCACAAGAAATTTAATTGCGGACCGTACCTGCGGGCATTCCTGCACCTCATCAAATAAGATCAGTGTTTTTCCAGGTTCTAACGGTGTCTGAAGATATGCTGTCAAATTTGTAATAATAGCCTCCGCTGTCAGTTTCCCATTAAAAATATCTACTGCCCGCTCATCTGTCACAAAATTCAGTTCCGCAAAATATTCATACTCATTTTTTCCAAATTCACGAATCAGTGTTGTTTTTCCTATCTGTCTTGCCCCTATAATACACAAAGCCTTTCCATTCGCTTCCTTTTTCCACTTTAAAAGGTCCTGATATACTTTTCTTTTCAGCATTTTCTGTCCTCCAGATACTAGGTTTTCCTGTTCCCTGCTTTAATATTAACATTTTTCCGTAGTTTTTCAATGTATACTGTAACATTTTTCCGTACATTTTTCTTTCATTTTCACTTGTTGTTTGTAACGTTTTTCCAAAAAAAATGAAGAATCTCATAAAATACCACTGTGTCCTTCAGTGCAATAATAACATAACGGCTTTGCTGTATATTCTGTTATAAATTATATTTATATCTTCTTTTTGCATATCCCTTTCCTATCGGTTATAATAAATAATAAATTTGGAAATGGAGTGTTATTGATTTGATGTGTCAGCTTGATCCGGCAATAAAAGAAGAAATTATAGCATGCTGCAAAAAATATCATATCGATAAAGTCATTTTATTTGGCTCCCGCGCCAGAGGAGATAACGGGCCTTACAGTGACATCGACCTCGCAATTGAAGGCGCAGATGACTTTGACCGCTTATTTGCAGAATTGAAATACAATGAATTTACCCTGCTTGACATGGATATCATTAATCTGAATGACAGGGTAAGCGAATTGTTGATGAAAGATATTTCACATGACGGATGTATTTTATACAGGAAAGGACGAGAACATGAACCGGAAAATTGAAAACTTTTTTTCAAGTCTTGATACTTTACATGAGGCATCTGTTACTGACTACACGCAAAACAAAATTGTTTTAAGCGGTTGTGTCAACACTTTTTTCCTGACCTTTGAATTGTCGTGGAAAGCGATGAAATACATTTTGGAGGCAGAAGGTGTCGATAAAGGCAGAACCGGTTCCCCAAAGTTAATTCTTATGGCAGCCCTTACCCGTGGATTGATTGAAGATGAAGCCGTATGGCTTCGCATGTTACGGCTTCGCAATGATGAGTCACACCACTATAATCAGGAATGTGCCATTGAACTGTGCCGCATGATTCCGGAGCTTCTTCCTTATTTTGATGATCTGAAGGAAAAAATGATTGCATTCGGGTACGGAGAATAATACAAAACGCTATTGCACCAGTGATCACACTGCAATGCAATAGCGTTTTTTTATGCCTTTTCTTTTTTGTTTCTGCCCCATCTCTTTTTGGGTTCTTTCTTTTTCAGATTACCACGGATCGCTGCATCCAGCTTCCGGAATCTCTCTTCGTCCGCCTCATCCTGTTCTCTCATAAGGTAGTTCATTTCCTTGATGACCTGTTCCCCCACATCTTCACTGATGTGCCGGCTCAGTTCCTGATTATTTGCTGCGATCGCCGTTCCGACGATCTGTGTCATCAGTTCGGTAAACTGTGCCATCTTGTCCGTATTGTCGAGGACACTCTGGTTCTCATTCTGTGCAGGTAAGGACACGCACGTAACCTGGTGCAGATCCTGTTTTTCTCCCGGATGCATCTCACCAACTTCTGCCTGCGCATCGGGGGACATATTATGTACGATCATACGAATCGCTTTCAACTGATATCCCTGTTCTTTTAATTCCTTGATTCTCTGGAACTCCTGAATGTTTTCCTTTGTATAATACCGGTGCCCAAGTTCGTTTCGCGGAACATTAAGCTCCAGTTCATCCTCCCAGTAACGCAATACATGTGACTCTACATTTACAATATTTGCAGCGTCGGAAATCATGTAACGTACCTTTTCCATTCCGGTTCCTCTCCTTCCTTTTATCTGCTAACCTATATTATAAGCATTTAAAAGGCCGTCTACAACGAAAATCGCTCGTCTTATTCCGACAGGATACGCGAAATATTCGCTGTTGGCAGTAAAAGGTGTGTCAAAATGCTCAGATTAACCTTACGGCAACCTGAGCATTTCATTATTTTTCCATATTTGCAAACTTCGTGTACTGCGGCAGCCATACCAGATTGACGGTACCGATCGGACCATTTCTCTGTTTGGCAATAATGATCTCCGAGATTCCTTTCATCTCAGAATCATGATTATAATAATCATCACGATAAATAAACATGACAACATCGGCATCCTGCTCGATTGCACCGGACTCACGCAGATCGGAAAGCATCGGGCGATGATCCGGACGCTGCTCTACAGCTCGTGACAGCTGGGACAATGCGACCACCGGCACAGAAAGCTCCCTTGCAAGTGCCTTTAAGGAACGGGAAATATCCGAAATCTCCTGCTGACGGGAATCGGATCCTCTGCCGGAACCAGACATCAACTGTAAGTAGTCAATAATGATCAGTTTCAGATCATGCTCTAATTTATACTTCCGGCATTTGCTCCGCATTTCTGCAATGGAAATACCCGGTGTATCATCGATGATAAGTTCCGAATTACCGATCGTTCCGGCACCTTCAATCAACTTCTCCCAGTCAGAATCAGAGAGATTACCGGTTCGGAGTGCCTGTGCATCCACCCTTGACTCTAAGGAAAACAGACGATTGACCAGCTGTTCCTTTGACATTTCGAGGGAAAATATTGCTGTACACATATGCTCGTGAAATGCCACATACTGCGCAATGTTAAGAACAAACGCCGTTTTACCCATGGAAGGACGTGCCGCGATCAGAATCAGATCGGACGGCTGCAAGCCTGCTGTGCGGTAATCAAGATCAATGAAACCCGTTGGGATTCCCGTAACGGTTCCAGATGTTTTTGCCGCGTTCTCAATCTTTTCGAGCGCATTCATAACGACCTGGCGGATTGGCACATAATCGCCACCCCCACCACGTGTGGAGAGCAGATCAAATACCTTTTTCTCGGTAATATCCATGACCGTCTCAACACTCTCTTTTCCCATGTAGCACTCGTTTTCGATCTCTTCGTTTAATTTGATGAGTTTGCGCCGCATGGAATTGTCTTTTACAATCTGTGCGTAATATTTTACATTTGCCGAAGTCGGAACCGCATTTAACAGATCCCTGACAAACTCTAAACTTGCAATTTCTGCCGGCACATCTTTTTCTTTTAATTTGTTCTGCAAAGTGACAAGATCGACCGGAAGTCCTTTGCTGTATAATTCGATCATGGTATCAAACAATATCCCGTACTGTTTGTAATAAAAATCCTCACTGATGAGCATTTCCATAGCAGTGAGGATCGCATCTTTGTCCATGATCATAGAGCCGATGACCGATTGTTCTGCCTCACGGCTGTTCGGCATTGTACGGTTGATCAGTGTTTCTTCCATTTTTATTCCTCTACTACATGTACGTTAAATTTTCCTACTACCTTCGGATGAAGCTTAATTGCAACTTCTGTCACTCCAAATGTACGGATTGGCTCCGGCAGCTGCATTTTCTTTTTGTCAAGATCCATACCAAGCTGTGCCTTTGCTGCCACTGCGATCTCTTTGGTGGAAACGGAACCAAATGTACGTCCGCCTTCACCGGCTTTCATTTTTACCGTTACTTTTTTATCTTTTAATTCCTCAGCAAGTGCCAGTGCAGCTTCATACTGCTCCTGTGCCACTTTATCTGCATGCTGATTCTGCAGTTTTAAATCATTGAGGTTCTTTGGTGTTGCCTCCACACCTAACTTTTTCGGGAAAATCGCATTGCGCGCATAGCCATCGCTGACATTCACGATCTCTCCTTTTTTGCCTAATGCTTTTACATCTTCTAATAAAATAACTTTCATAGATTAAAACCTTCTTTCCTGATTATTCTGATATGTCTCCCTCTTTTAGCATTTCATCGATCGTATCCTGGATGATATGCTTTGCCTGCTGCAGGGAACAGTTGGTAAGCTGGGCTCCGGCAACATTTAAATGCCCACCTCCACCAAGCCGCTCCATGATAAGCTGTACATTGATCTCATCAATGGAACGGGAACTTACATAAATTTTTCCCTGATATTCTGTGAGCACAAAGGATGCCTTGATTCCTACGATATTTAAAAGTTCATTTGCGGCCTGTGCACAGACGATAGTCGGACTCTCCACCTGATCTGCCGGACAGATGGAAATCGCAAATGCTCCACGATATACTTCCGCATGGCGCACCGCCTCTGCACGCGCCTTGTAAGCTGCCATATCATTGCGGAGCATCTTGCGTACTCTCGTCACTTCCGCACCCGCACGTCTTAAATAAGCTGCCGCCTCGAAAGTACGGACACCTGTCTTTGTCATAAAGTTGTTGGTATCGATCAAAATACCCGCATAGATACAGTCTGCCTCACATGGAGCAAGACGGATATTTTCTGAAAAATACTGCAGCACTTCGGCGATCATCTCACATGCACTCGACGCGTACGGCTCCACATAAGAGAGAACCGGATTCTCGATTACCTCATTCGTCTGTCTGTGATGATCAAATACACAGACGGTCTGCGTGCGTTTTAGCAGCTCCGGACATTCGGTGTAACTCGGACGGTTTACATCGACAACAACCACCAAAGTGTTTTCATTGGTAAGCATGAGCGCCTCTTCGTTTTTGATAAAAAGATCTGCCGGATATCCCTTTTCCTCAGTAAAACACTCTACCAACGGACGTAGGGACGAAGTGATCTCATTTAACACGATCTGTGCCTTCTTGCCAAGTACTTTTGCCGCACAGTAAATACCGATCGCTGCACCGAGAGAATCCACATCACTGATGCTGTGTCCCATAATGATCACATGCTCTCTGCTCTCGATGATCTCCCGGAGTGCATGTGCCTTTACTCTTGCCTTGACTCTGGTATTGCGCTCTACCTGCTGCGTCTTACCGCCGTAATAAGTAACTTCCTCGCCATCACGCACAACGACCTGATCGCCGCCGCGTCCTAATGCAAGGTCGATGGACATACGCGCATACTCATAATTCTGCGTATAGCTTGCACCGTTTGCTCCAATACCGATACTGAGCGTCACAGCCATCTCATTGCCGACCTTAACAGTCTTCACATCTTCAATCAGGCTGAAACGATCTTCGCGAAGTTTTGCAAGATACTGATATTTAAATACAACAAAATACTTATCTTTCTCAATCTTGCGGACTAAAGCATCCAGTTCTGTAAAGTATTTATTGACTTTTCTGTCAATTAATGCCACCAGAAGAGATCTCTTGACATCTTCAATACTGTCAAGTGCCTCATCATAATTGTCAATATACACAAGACCTGCAACCATTTTCTGTTCCTGGTTTTCTCTCATGTACCGGTTCTTTTCTGTCTCATCAAAAAGATATACCGCCGTCAGATATTCGTTGCTCTCATCAAGTGTAACAAGACTGTCCACGCTGTTTAACTCTTCAAAGTAGATTCTTTTTAAAGCAACCCGGAAATCCTGCTCCTTTAACGTCAGGCTTACCGATTCCAGACCTTCATTTTTCTGCAGAAGTTCCTTTGTCAATGACGGGAAAATCGTCGTGATCGACTTATGATATTTTTTATCCTTTCCGGTCAGTTCTGTAAACTGTTCATTCACCCATAAAATCTTTGCATTGTAGTCTAACACCGCATACGGTATTTCAAATTCATTTAAAAGCTGCCTCTGTACCGTTCCATACTGCGTTGCAAAATTGATCAGCTCATTAACTAAAACCGGCTTATTTCTCACATACACGATCAGGGAAACCACAAAGTAAATTGCAGTAAATATTGAAAACATAGCACCCGAAAGTATGTCATCCATATAAATTACAATATTCATGCATATCAGAAGGATCGTCATGAACATGGGCCAGTAAAGAGATTTTCGAAGTCTCCCTCTGAGCTTTACTTTATTACTTTTCATAATGATCTCCATTTCTGCCCACTTTTTAGGGCATCGCAAACATTCTACGAGGGCTTATTCTTCCATCCGTCTTAGAATAGTCTTTGCTAACAATTATAGCATTTTGCACCATTAATATAAAGTATTTTTTAAAAAAGGAACCACAGCAGTGTTTCTGCCCTGATTCCTTTTTTAGTCTGCAGCCTGAGCCGGTCATATTTAATTCTGACTCTCCGTATCACGCGGAACAAGCGTCAGATAATTATCCGTATCCATATCATTGATCAGATTATCTGATAGAATCCTCTCCCCGGAAACTTTCGGTTCTTCCCGCACGAAGCTTTCCTCATCGAGTTCATATCCTGTTCCTTCCGTATAAACAGTACTGATAAATCCGGATTCCTGTCCGCCACCGTAAATCGGAAAAATAATCTTATGCCAGTCATTTTCCAGATCATCACTGATCATTACCGGTGTGTGAATTTCTGAAAATGCACCGAGCACCTCAAACTGACCGTTTTCTCCCGGTCTTAAAATAAGCGCCACATCCCCGCGCGTATCCGATACAGTATCCCCGATCGTAACCGCAACAATCTCATCCGTTCCATCCTCGTTAAGATCTATGTAATTATAGTAATACCGCGTTTCTTTGCATTCTTCCTCCGGAATCTGATAATATTCCGTCAGAAAAGCCGCAAGTTCCGGATATTCGTCATCCTCAGAATATTCTTCCAACACATTGTAATTTTGTTCATCCTGCTCTGCAGAAAAGAAATGTTCTTCTAACGTCTTCTCTGTCTGCGTATCCGTCTGTTCTATTGTATCTGCATTATTCTTTTCTCCACAGCCTGCTGTGCCTGCCAGCACTGCCAGAAAAAATACCATACATAATGTCTTTTTCATGTGTCCTCCACCTGTCCGTACCGCTTACCGTTTCGGTTTACCATATATATTATATGATTCCACGCATAATTCCAAGACATTCTTGTGAAGTTTAAGAAATCCTTTCGAAATAGTTTTTAATGTTTTCAGAGATTAAGTGATTGCTACCCGGTTAAAGTGAAAAATTCTTATAGCAGTCCCTCAATCTCGTCTAACGACGGCATGACACGCAGTGCCCCTTTTCTTGTTGTGATAATGGATGCTGCTGCATTGGCAAAGGTAATCATTTCTTTTAACTGCTGTTTTGTAAGGTTATCTAAGCCATACTTTAATATATAGTTCAGGCAGCATGCACCGAAAGTGTCGCCAGCACCGGTGGTTTCAATCGTATTTTTCTGGATAAAGGCAGGAACCTCCACTATCATATCCTTATAATATGCTCTGCTTCCGTCACGTCCCATAGATAAAAGGATAAGCGGGATGTGATAGGTCTGCTGCAGCATATGGATTCCTTCGGTGTAGTTTTCTTTTCCGGAGAACCACTGAATCTCGTTGTCTGAAATTTTTAAGATATCGCAGACTGATAAGCCATATGCCATCTGCTCTCTTGCCTCTTCCATGTCTTTCCACAACGGCTCCCTGATATTCGGATCAAAAGAGAGGATCGCACCGTTTTCTTTTGCGACTTTAATTGCATGTCTCGTCGCACTTCTGACCGGCTCATCTGTCAGCGATAATGTGCCAAAATGAAAGATTTTCGCATCTGCAATGATGTCATCCCTGACCTCATCTTCCCGCAGCATCATATCTGCACCCGGATTCCGGTAAAAAGAAAAGTCACGGTCGCCATCCGGTTTTGTTTCCACAAATGCGAGTGTGGTACGCACATCCTCATCCGTCAAAAGTCCACTCACATCAATTCCGGCTGATTCCACGGTAGCACGAAGCTGTCTGCCAAAGATGTCATTTCCGACTTTTCCTAAAAATGCGGTGTGATGACCTAATTTGTTTAACATTGACAGCACATTACATGGTGCCCCGCCCGGATTTGCCTCATAGACCGGGTTACCCTGTCCACTGGTGCCGTTTTCTGTAAAGTCAATTAATAATTCGCCGATGGCGACTACGTCATATTGTTTGTTCATTTGTGTGCTCCTTTCTGCTATGTTAAGCTAACGCAAAGTTCTAGTTTAGGTTGTTGGAACGTTGAGAGAACGGCACAGATTTAACGAAGGCACGCTCTCGCTGCCTGTCGCTCGCAGCGGATACTAAGTGAGCAAAATACGCTCACTAAGTACCGGCGGCTCCCCAGCACCTTCTTATAAATCCGTGCCGTTCTCTCAACTGCCTGCAGTCTGTGGCAGATTTCGCCCCGGCTTCGCTCAATTTACCTTCACAGCACCTCCGGCATCCACCTTTCCAGATATTTCCCTTACACTTCCTTAATATATACCTGCCACGACTTATACTCGTTCCCAAGCCGCGGAACCGGCAAACCAGCATATACAAGCTGTGCCCCCGTAAAATACGCCGGCTCAACCGCATTCGGTGTGCCATTGATCCGCTGCACATTTTCACCATCTGTCTGCATTCCAACAACCTCCACCCGGTATTTTTTATCTTCACCAAGTCCCCGCAGTTTCACATACTCTGTTGCCGGATTACACTGCGTATCCATCGTTATCACCGTAACCAGCGCTTCGCTTTCATCCGGCGCACAATACTCCCATGCGGCATATTCTTTTTTCTGCCAGACATCTGTCAGCCTGTAATATCTTCCCTGCCGGATCAGCATCTCAAAACGGTGATAGTTTTTGATCTGCTCTCTGACCTGTTCCTTTTCTTCTTCCGTCAGCAGATTTAAGTCCAGTTCATAACCAAAACTGCCCGCCATGGCAACTGCTGCCCGTGTCGCAAGTTCTGTCATTCTTCCGGTCTGATGGTTCGGAACTGCCGACACATGGGAACCGACCGTGCAGGACGGATAGGCAAAGGATGTTCCATACTGTATTTTAATACGCTCAACCGCATCCGTATTGTCACTGCACCAGATCTGTGGTGTATAATACAACATTCCCGCATCAAACCTGCCGCCGTTTTCGACCAGATATCCGTGAGATGACGGTTCATATCCATCTTGACATAATCAGCCTTCGTGTCATCGAGCACTTTCGCAATCTGTGCAAAAATACCGTCCACCACTTCTTTTCTGGAATAGTCGAGCACAAGCTGATAGCGTGCACGCACCGGCATCTTCCCCGGTCTGTTTTCCCGCCAGCATCACAAACGGATTCTGCTGATGGCTGGATGACCCGCGCCTGCTTCCAAATACCTGATTGCCATGCTCCACCGGCGTGCGCTCTAAGATCCGCTCCATCCCGTGTCTGCCATGAAAATGAATCACATCAAATTCTCCGGTCATAAAATCAAGTACAGCACTTGCTGCTTTTTCAATATGAACAGCCTCCTGCCCCCGGTTTGTAATCTGCACAGCCCTTGTAATAATATCGAGCTCTGCAAATATACCATAAAGCAGTGTCACCTGCACGCCACTTGGCTTGTCCTCCAGATATACCTTTAAAGTCTCACTTTCCGTACCCGTCTCGTCATAAGCTGCCGGAAGACCCGGTATCCGATATTTTCCCTCACAAACTTCGCAGGATACAAACCGCAGATCGGCACAGTAACTTCCATCCGAATTTTTCAGGATAAATGCCGGACTGCGGAAATCTCCATTGCCAAAGCAGGGATATTCCTGTGGCAATGCATCCATGGAATATGTCTTATCACAATCTGCTTCATACGGATTGCCGGAAAATCCCCTGTCATAATAAGTCAGAAGATACCGCATATTACCACCCAAACGTGGTCCATAATAAAGATGGAGCAGTTGTCCATAAGCACCGACAGCCATCTGATAAGTCGTATTTTTTGTATGCAACGTGATCAGTTTCTGATCCTGATCTATCATGATTGCCATAATCCGTCCCCTTTCCATACAGATCTTATTTCCGATAAAATACTTTTGCCTCGTATGGTCTTAAATGAATTCCATTTTCATTTCGAATAACATCTTTATAATTGCTGATCAGAACATCTTCTTCCCCGGTAAAACCGTCCTCCAGGGCAAAATCCATCTCCTGCTCCCTGAAATTGCAGACTACAAACAGTTTTTCATTTCCAAGTGTTCTGGTGTACGCAAACACATCCGGGTGTTCTAACGCTTTGCTCTCGTATACACCATACACAATGATTTCCATCTGATGACGCAGTTCAATGAGCTTTTTATAATAGGAAAATACGGAATCCGGATTGTTTATCTGCGCTGCCGCATTGATGTTTTTATAATTCTCATTGACAGAAATCCAAGGTGTACCCGTCGTAAATCCCGCATTGTCGCTGTCATCCCAGTGCATCGGAAATCTTGCATTATCACGGCCGATAGCATTGACAAATTTTAACATGGTTTCCTCATCTAAAATACCGCCACCGACAAAATCCCGATATGCATTCTTGATCTCAATATCACGAAATTCCGAAAAATCCTTACATATGCGGTTTGTCATTCCGAGCTCCTCGCCCTGATAAATATAAGGTGTTCCCTTCATAAAATGCAGACAGGTTGCAAGCATTTTTGCAGAAATTTCACGATACTCTTCACTGTCATTTCCAAATCTTGACACGGCTCTCGGCTGATCGTGGTTATCCCAGTAAAGGCTGTTCCACGCCACACCTTCGAGTCCATCCTCCCATTTTTCAAATACCTTTTTGAGTTTCACCAGATCAAAACTGCCGTCACTCCATTTTCCATACTGTGTCTGTCCGAGATTGACATGCTCAAACGTAAAAATCATGTCGAGTTCGCCCCGGTCTGCCCCGGCATAGCGTTTTGCATCCTCGACACCTGCCCCTGCGCCCTCGCCGACCGTCATCCAGTCAAATTTGGAGATTACCTTTTGATTCATCTCCTTAAAATACTCGTGCACACGTGGGCCATTGTTGACATATGGGGAAGAATCCCCGTATTTTTCATTGCCATGCACGATTCCATCCGGGAAACGCTGATCTTTTGATATCATCGTAATGACATCCATACGGAATCCGTCAATTCCACGCTCGCCCCACCAGGTCATCATGTCATAGACTTCCTGTCTGAGTTTTGGATTTTCCCAGT
>ERZ1108170.879-NODE-879-length-22042-cov-5.217401_pt1 | contig 22042 bp, 15 predicted proteins | sample MGYA00403705_ERZ1108170 | MGnify/ENA primary metagenome ERZ1108170 (study PRJEB35170, sample SAMEA104062422) | human gut metagenome | biome: human gut; feature: human-associated habitat; material: faeces | place: Denmark | collected 2012-06-15 ...
ATTTCTGCCCGTCAAAACCGTGTCTGCCCTTGTCGATCGACGGTACCATCTCCTATCATAGCACATGGTTTCCGGATGTCAAACAAAAATTTATGAAACCAAAAAAAGATTCTGAAAAAATCGTTGCTTTCTTCGCAAAGTGTGGTATGATAGTAGTGGTAAAAGCCGAAAGAACCGTAAAAAGCCACAAAAATGGAGGGCGGCCTATTGGAGACGAAGCGACTGGAAACACTGAAACAGATTGCCGCAGGCATCGCGGCGCAATTCGGCGACAAATGCGAGGTCGTGATCCACGACGTCAGCAGCAGCCATCCGGAGCATACCATCGTCCACATCGAAAACGGCCATGTGTCCGGCCGGAAGGTAGGCGACGGGGCGTCGCAGGTGGTGCTGGACCAGATGGCGTCTCAGGCCGAGCATCCCCAGGATCACCTGTGCTATCTGACCCGGACGCCGGACGGCAAGATCCTCAAGTCCTCCACGCTGTATATCCGCAACCGGCGGGGGGCCGTGACGGCGATCTTCTCCATCAATTACGACGTATCGGGCCTGATGATGATCCAGAGCACCATCGGCGATCTGCTGTCCACCCAGGACAAGGAGCAGACGGAGCCTGAGCGCATCATCAATGTCAACCACGTCCTGGACGAGCTGATCGAGCAGTCCGTGGCCCTGGTGGGCAAGCCCGTGGCCCTGATGAACAAGGACGACAAGGTCCGGGCCATCCGCTTTCTGAACGAGTCCGGCGCGTTCCTGGTGACCAAGTCCGGCGACAAAGTGGCTAAATACTTCGGTATTTCCAAATACACTCTTTATTCCTACATCGACGCAAACAAAGACGGAGACAAATAAATCAGGAGGAAAGAAAACATGATCGATCTGACCATCAACAAGACCGGCCTGGAGCACAATATCCAGAAGGCTAAGGAGAACAACATCATTATCCCCACCATCGCCCAGATGCAGAACCCCGACCTGATCCCCGAGAAGATCAAGGCCAAGCTCAGCCACACCGGCCTGTGGGACGTGGACCCCGTGAACCTGTTCCGCATCAACTGGCACAACGAGGCCAAGGAGCAGGGCGGCCTGTTCCAGGCGGTTCCCAACTATGTGGAGATCCCCAGCAAGCTCTCCGGCGTGCCCTGCCGCATCATCGCCATGTCCGGCAAGTGGTTCCCCACCGGCTGCCATAAGGTGGGCGCCTCCTTCGGCTGCCTGGCTCCCCGCCTGGTCACCGGTCAGTTCGACGCCACCTATCACCACGCCGTGTGGCCCTCCACCGGCAACTACTGCCGCGGCGGCGCCTTCAACTCCAAGCTGCTGGCCTGCGAGTCCGTGGCCATCCTGCCCCAGGATATGTCCAAGGAGCGCTTCGACTGGCTGAAGTCCATCGCCGGTCAGATCATCGCCACCCCCGGCTGCGAGTCCAACGTCAAGGAGATCTTCGACAAGACCTGGGAACTGAAGAAGGACCCCACCATGATGATCTTCAACCAGTTCGCCGAGATGGGCAACCCCCTGTGGCACTACAACGTCACCGGCTACGCGCTGGCTGAGCTGTTCGAGGCCATCAAGAAGCCCGGCCAGAACTTCGCCGGCGCCTGCTTCACCTCCGGCTCCGCCGGCACCATGTCCGCCGGCGATCTGCTGAAGGAGCGCTATCCCCACCTGAAGCTGGCCGTGGGCGAGGCGCTGCAGTGCCCCACCATTCTGGACAACGGCTTCGGCGGCCACCGCATCGAGGGCATCGGCGACAAGCACATCCCCTGGATCCACAACGTGAAGAACACCGACATGGCCATCGCCATCGACGACGAGGACTCCCAGCGGCTGCTGCGCCTGTTCAACACGCCCGAGGGCAAGACCTATATGAAGGACGAGCTGGGCATGAGCGACGAGGAAGTGGAGAAGATGGCCTGGCTGGGCATCTCCGGCATTGCCAACGTCCTGTGCTGCATCAAGATGGCCAAGTATTATGAGCTCACCGAGAACGACGTGGTGGGCACCGTCCTGACCGACTCCGCCGTCATGTACCAGTCCCGCATCACCGAGCTCAACGAGATGCACGGCGCGTACAACGCCGAGGAGGCCCGCCTCGACCACAACCTCCACATGCTCGGCCTGAAGACCGACAGCATGATGGAGCTGACGTACGAGGACCGCAAGCGCATCCACAACCTCAAGTACTACACCTGGGTCGAGCAGCAGGCGCGCGACGTCAAGGACCTCAACGCGCTCTGGTACGACACCAAGGGCACATGGGACGCTGTCCACGCGCAGGCGAAGGAGCTCGACGAGCTCATCAACGAGTTCAACGAGGCCACCGGCCTTCTCAAAGCGCTCTAAGAGCGCGAAAGGGGAGCAGGAACCCCTTGCTCCAAACCCTGTTAGGATGATAAAAGGGAGTATCTCGAAGAGATGCCCCCTTTTTTATACCCCCAAAGGGGGGGACGCGCCCTGCGGGCGCTGCACGAATGCGACCCCCATTTTCTTTCCCGAGAAAGAAAACGGGCGTCGCCCGTCCAAAAGAAAGGCGTTTAGATTGGCAGTCTCAGGCTTGAATGACCTTTGTGCCTCCGGAATGCGGCTGCCTGCGCGCGGCGTTGCCGCGTTTGCCTCTGCTATACGATTTGGTTTGCTTCTATTATCCGCTGCCGCTCTGCTGATCTTGTAGAAGTGCGCAGTAATTGCCGTCTATCGCCAGTCTCCACAATGCGGCGAGCGAAGCAATGCCGCTATTTCGCACGCAGTCTGCCGCCAAGCAAACGTCACTCGCGCCTCACGATAGTAAGGCGCGGTTGAGAGTTGTCACGAAACGCAGGGGTTCATGGCGAAGCCATGTACACTGCACCTGATTGCGCAGCGCGTGCAGCTCTTCAAGATAAAAACTGCCAATGTGCGGGGTCAAGGGGTAAGACCCCTTGCCTTTCTCTGGGGGTTCCAAAGGGGGTATTCTCTTTGGAAAGAGAATACCCCCTTTGTCTCGCGCCCCCCTGCGAATAGGGGGACAAAAAGCAGCAGCGCTTTCACGCTGCAAAAACCCACCGCGCAGCGCGCGGACAATAAGGAGTTATTATGTTGAAAAACGTCAAATGCGCCCGCTGCGTCAAGTGCGGGAAAGAATACGAGGCCACGGCGAACCTCACGAACTGCTCGTGCGGCGGCATTCTCGACATCATCTATGACTACGACTACATCAAAAAGAACCTGACGAAGGAAACGCTCAAGTCCCGCCCGAACACGATGTGGCGCTACCGCGAGCTGCTGCCGGTCGAGGAGACGACACCCGACACGCCGCTGCGCGTGGGCTGGAGCCCGCTCTACGAAGAGCCGCGCCTTGCAAAGCAGCTCGGCCTCAAAAAGCTCTGGGTCAAGGACGACGGACAGAACCCGACGGCGTCGCTCAAGGACCGCGCCTCCGCCATGGCGGTCGCCAAGGCGGGGGAGGCGGGCGCGAAGATCATCGCCTGTTCGTCCACGGGCAACGCCGCAAGCTCTCTTGCGGGCAACGCCGCGGCCGCGGGCCTCAAGACCTTCATCTTCGTTCCCGAGCGCGCGCCCAAGGGTAAGGTCGCGCAGCTGATGACCTTTGGCGCAAACGTGATCTCCGTCAAAGGCAACTATGAAGAGACGTTCGAGCTGTCGAAAAAGGCCATCGACAAGTGGGGCTGGTACAACCGCAACGCCGCCATCAACCCTTATCTTTCCGAGGGGAAGAAGACCGTCTCGCTCGAGATCGCCGAGCAGCTCGACTGGAAAATGCCGGACTATCTCGCCATCTCCGTCGGCGACGGCTGCACCATCGCAGGCGTGTGGAAGGGCCTCAAGGACCTGTACGCCATCGGCTTTATCGACAAGCTCCCGCGCCTCATTTCCGCGCAGGCCGAGGGCTGCCACCCCATCAACCGCGCCATCGCGGAGAACAAGCCCTGGGAGCCGATGGAGGAGAACACGCTGGCCGACTCCATCGCCGTCGGCGTGCCGCGCAACGCGGACAAGGCGCTCATGGCGATCCGCGAGTCGAACGGCATCGTCGTGAATGTGACGGACGAGGAGATCATGGCGGCGCAAAAGCTGCTCGGCACGACCTGCGGCGTCTTCGGCGAGCCCGCGGGCGTCACCGGTACGGCGGCAGTCAAGAAGCTCTGCGAGCAGGGCGTGCTCGGTGAGAACGACACGGTCGTCTCCGTCGTGACGGGCAACGGCCTCAAGGACGTGGCCAACGCCATCAAATTCTGCGGCGAGCCGATGAGCCTGCCGAACGACCTTGACCTGCTGGTCGAGGAATTCGACAAGCGCGGCATCAAGACCGAAGCGTAACAGAAAAAGAAGAGCCCCGCGAACCAGACGGTTCGCGGGGCCTTTTTTATACAAAGTGCTTATTTATGATAGGGACGCAGTTCAGCAGGGCGGAGATCGCCATGGAAGCTGCGAACACGAAAATCGCGAGCAGCGGCACGGAGAAAAAGGCGTTGCATGAAAAGGTATCAATGCCAAAGTGCTGTAACAGCTCGATGACCATGGGGTGGACAAGATAAACGCCGAAGCTGTATCTTGACAACTGACGGACGAAGGCAAGAGCCTTCGCCTGTCTGTCTCCCTCTCGGAAACTCGATAGATTCAGATGCTGCTTGGCGAAGACAAAGATCGGAACGCTGGTGAGCAGCACGTTGAGCGAATCGTAGTTATAGAAGACAGCGCTCGGCGCGCCCTGCGCCTTGGCGTGGACAACGGGGGCGATTATGGAGAAAAAAAGCGCCAGAATGCCGACAGCGTAGAGGACGGCCTCCTCTCTGCGGCTGAAGTCCCTGCGGCTTAAATAGTATCCGCCGACAAAATAGACCGTGAAGCCGAGCGGAAAATAGCAGTAGGTATACATGCTGACGGTTTTGATCACAACGCTCAGCTGCGGCGAGATAAAGGAGGAATACAGGACAAGCTGAGGGAGAAGAAACGTAAAGATAAGCGCCAGCAGCAGGAAGTAACGCATAAGCGTTTCGCTCTGAGCGATGGGCCGGAGGAGAGGAATGAGCAAATACAGCCCTACGATCATGTAGAGGAACCACAGATGATAATGCCCCGTGATGAACTGGGAAAGCACGACCGAAAGCGGCGCGTGACGAAAGACAAGGTCGATGAGCGCGTAGCAGCCCGACCAGAAGAGAAAGACCGTGGCGATACGCGCGACGTTCTTTTTGAGAATGGAGGAGATGCTGACATCGCGCCCGAGAAACAGCGCGCCGCTGATCATCACAAAGATGGGGACAGACCATTTTCCTGTGGTACAGTAAAGATTGAAGGCAAACCACGCCCGTGAACTGACGTCAACATCTGCCCAGTGCTGCGCGGCAAGATGCACGAAAACAACAAAGAAGATCGCCACGATGCGGAGAATGTCGAAATAGATCACGCGCCTGCGCGTGGAATGCTCTGCTGGCATGCTTAGCTCTCCTTTTCCGCAGCGTTACCAACCATCTCATTCTGCGCATCGTCAGACGCGGCATCGGGTGCGGACGCTTCCGCCGCGGGCTCTGCCGAGGCAGCTTCGGCCTCCTGCGCCTGCTGCGCGGCCATGGCCTCGGCGCGGCCTTCCTCACGCGCCTGTTTGACGGCCTCCTCGCGGGTCTTTTCCGCCTTGGCGCGCTCCTTTTCGACCATGTGCTGAGCGTGCTTATTTTGCAGCTTGAACACCAGCCGCAGCACGAGCACGAGCACCACGATCGCAAGGCCGAGCCAGCTCCAGAACTTGAGCTCGAAGAGCGTCTTGACCGTCCAGTACTTTGCCTGCATGCCGAGGAAGCAGAACAGGATCGACACGGCCAGCGCCGCGCCGAACAGCAGCACCCACAGCACCGACTTGACGGCGCTACGCTTACGCACACGCAGGTGCGCGATCAAAAACAGCAGACTCAGCAGAAAAAACGCAGGGAACTGCGCAAATAAAATTTCCCTCAGATCCATTGGTTACCTCACAGTGCGCATTTGCCGCGCTTCAAGTATTCGCCCATCTTGCCGCCGACGACCTTGCCGCCGTCCACCTGCAGCTGACCGCGCAGGTAGACCTTCGACACGCCGCCATTCGTGCGGAAGCCTTCAAACGGCGTGTAGCCCGCCTTGGAGAGAAGCTCTGCGCCGCGGAGCACATGGCTCGCACCGGGATCGTAGACAACAATATCGGCGTCACTGCCCGCGGCGATCACGCCCTTGCGGGGGAAGAGACCGTAGAGCTTGGCGGGATTTTCGCTCAGCGCGCGGCAGACGCCGCCGAGCGAGAGCTTGTTTTCATTGATGGCCACAGTGTAGACGACCTCGCCACGCGTTTCGACGCCGGGAAGACCGCCGGGGATCTTCGTAAAGTCGTCGCGGCCCATGTCCTTCTGCTCGAGCGTGAACGAGCAGTGGTCGGTCGAGATGGTCTGCACCTCGCCGCGGCGCAGCGCCTTCCAGAGCGCTTCACTGTCTTCCTGAGAGCGGATCGGCGGCGCGCAGACATAGCGCGCAGCGGAGGAAAAGTCGGGATCGTAGTAAACGCCGTCGTCGAGCGCCAAATACTGCGGGCAGGTCTCGACATACACGGTCTGTCCGCGGCGGCGCGCCGCGGAGATCTCGTCAAGAGAAGCACGGTTCGTCGTGTGGACGATGATGACGGGCGCGTCGGCCGCCTGCGCGATGCGCAGCAGACGCGAAACAGCCTCGGCCTCCAAATAGTCGGGGCGGGAGATCGGGTGCGATACGACGTCCGCGCCCAGGCCGCTCGCCTTGAGTTCGGCGATGCGCGCGTCGATGACGCCCGCGTTCTCGCAGTGGACGCCCGCGATGCCGCCGCGGACCTTGAGCGCTTTCAGCGCGCGGTAGACCGCGCCGTCGCCGATCATCATGGCGGGGTAGGTGAGGTACATCTTGAAAGACGTGATACCGGCGTCGAACATCGCGTCGAGCTCAGACTCGATGCTCTCGTTCCAGTCGTCGATGGTCATATGGAAGCCGTAGTCGCAGTAGCACTTGCCGTCGGCCTTTTTATGCCAGAGATCAAGCCCATAGGCAAGGGATTCCCCTTTATTGGGGCAGGCAAAGTCGATGACCGTCGTCGTGCCGCCGCGGATGGCGCTTTTGCTGCCGCTTTCAAAGTCGTCGGCCGTCGTGGTGTTGCACACATCGAGATCGAAGTGCGTGTGCGCGTCGATAAAGCCGGGGAAGAGCATGCAGCCCGTCACGTCGACGACCTCGCTCTGCGCGGCGAGCTCGGGCGGGATGTGGCCAAGCATTTCGACCTTTTCCCCGTCGATGAGCACGTCGGCGCGGCGGCAGCCGCGGCCGCTGACGGCATAGCCGCCTCGAAGCAGTGTTTTCATGGAAGAAGCCTCCTTATCTGAGAGAAAGAATTCCGTACCAAATTGACAAAAGCATAGCATACTTTTTACCCAATTTCCATAGAGTTTGGAAAAAATGTGAGAAGCGCCAAGATTTTTGCCGCAAATTCGGAACAATGCCGTATTGAGAAAGTAGCAGACATACGATACAATAAAATCATACCACATTCCGCTTTTATTTGTACAAAAAGCGAACTTTTGGCGCGCAGATCAACTGAGAGATGTGAAAAGAAGCTGTGTGTCACGAAGAGCAGACAGAGAAAAAGCGGAGTGAAAAAATTGAGGAGGAAAACACTATGCGCAAGTTCCTATCCGTCCTGCTCGCAATGGCGGTGGTTCTCAGCCTGACTGTGACCGGTTTTGCGATCGAGGACACGGCAACTACAAGAGAGCCCGAAGTCATGACCGAAGAAGCGACGATGGCGGGCAAGACCGTGATCCTGCACACAAACGATGTGCACGGCGCGATCGAAGGCTATGCCTACATCACCGCGCTCAAGGCCGATTATGAGGCCAAGGGCGCCGAGGTCATCCTCGTTGATGCGGGCGACTACAGCCAGGGCGAAGTCTATGTCAGCGACACCAAAGGCCTCGATGCCGTCGAAATGATGAATGTCACGGGCTACGATGTCGTCACTCTCGGCAATCATGAGTTCGACTACGGTTATGCCCAGCTCAAGGAGAACATGACCAAGGCGGACTTCAAGATCCTCTGCGCGAATGTCTACGGTGAGGACGGCACCCCCATCTTCGATGCGAACTACACCTACACCACCAAGTCCGGCGTGAAGATCGGCTTCTTCGGCATGGAGACGCCCGAAGCGCAGACCAAGGCCAACCCCGCGCTCATCAAGGGTCTCAAGTTCGACACCGACCTCAAGGCAGTCGCCGAAAAGCAGCTTGAAGCGCTCAAGGATGACGATGTCGTCATCGCGCTTTCCCACCTCGGTGTGGATGATTCTTCCAAGCCCTACACCTCCTATGACCTCTACAATGCGGCCAAAGGTATCGACTTCATCATCGACGGTCACTCCCACAGTGTGATGACTAAGGGCAAGAACGGCGAGCCCATCCAGTCCACCGGTACGAAGTTCGCCAATATCGGCGTGATCGTCATCGACGACGCCACCAAGAAGATCGAGAGCAACTCCCTCTACGAGATCAAGGAAGACACCGCCAAGGACGCGGCCGTTGCCGCTGCCGCGCAGAAGATCATCGACCGCATCGACAAGGAGTACGGCGCGGTCTTCGCCAAGAGCAAAGTGGAGCTCAATGGCGCGAAGGCCCCCAACGGCAACCGCGACGGTGAGACCAACAACGGCGATCTCATCACCGATGCAATGCTCTGGAAGGTCATGCAGAACAAGGAAGGCCTGACCGTGAATGAAGACCATGTGGTCGCCATCACCAACGGCGGCGGCATCCGCGCGGCCATCAAGGTCGGCGATGTCACCAAGAAGGATATCAAGACTGTTCTCCCGTTCGGCAACACCATCGAAGTGATTTATGTCACCGGCACTGAACTGCTCGAGGCACTCGAAGCCTCCACGTTCTGCGTGCCTGAGTCCATCGGCGGCTTCCCACAGGTCAGCGGCATCAGTTACACCATTTCCACCGGCGCTGTCTATGACGCGAATGCCGAGACCTATCCCGCTTCCACCTACTACGGTCCAAAGTCCATCAACCGTGTGACCATCAACAGCATCAACGGCAAGGAGTTCAAGGCGAATGACACCTATGCGGTCGTTACCAACAACTTCTGCGCCGAGGGCGGCGACACCTACTACGCTTTTGCGGCGGCGACCTCCAAGTTTGATACCGGTGTGACGCTTGATATGGCAGTGATGGATTACATCACCAAGGAGCTCAAGGGCGTCATCGGCGAGCAGTATGCCGCGCCTCAGGGCCGCATTCTGATGAACCCGTTCAAGGATGTCAAGGTTTCCTCCTGGTTCGGCAAGTATGTCATCGACCTCTACAATGACGGCATCATCAACGGCACCTCCGCCACCACCTATGCGCCCAACGACACCCTGACCTGGGCTGCCGCGCTCAAGCTCCTGCTTGTCAGCAACGGCAATCTCAAGGCTGCGGACGCCACCGGCGCCGACTGGAGCAAGAACGCCATCGCCAAGGCTGCTGAGCTGGGCCTCGTTGCCGCCGATCTCGACGGTGCGAAGGCCATCTCCCGTCTCGAGTTCTGCCAGGTCGCTGCCAAGCTCAACAAGCTTGCCGAGTCCAAGACCGAGAGCAAGTTCACTGACTGCACCGACGGTTATGTCATGGCGCTCGTTGACGCGAAGGTCATCAGCGGTATGACCGAGACCACCTTCGAGCCTGCCGCGTCCCTGACCCGCGCGCAGATCGCCAAGATCCTCTATCAGCTGAACCTGATCGAGAAGTAAGGCAAAATATAAACGCAAAAAGAGCGCTGCTTAGGCAGCGCTCTTTTTGTTGCAAAGGGGAGAGGAGCCGGTGCGACGCACAGGCTCCCCGTTTCATTTTGCGATTTTGTTGTTATGCGTACAGGTAGCTGTACTTATCGCGCACGGTGAGGATGAGCGCCTCCAGCTCGACGGGAAGATCGTTGTCGCAGGAGGCTAAGTCGTATTCCTTCACGCCGTCCTCGTAGCGCAGGCGGACCATATCGTCGTCCTCGAAGAGCACGCCGTAGTTCTCACTTTCGTCCATGTCCTCCTTTGTCTGGAAGAGGGTAAATTTGTCGTGGCAGGGTTCGCTTGCGTAGGGGCAGAACTGCGTGCAGTTGCCGCATTCGTTGCACATCTTGTCGACGTGGACGATCTCATGCGAGCCGTCGGCCATCTTGATGACCACGTTCGCGCGGTTCGGGCAGGAATCAACGCAGTTTTCGCACACGGTGGAGCACTGCAGGCAGCGCTCGCCGTCGCAGACACACTTACTGGCCATCGAGAGGACGCCCTTCTTGCTCTGCGCGTCGAACTCGGTCACATCGGCCTCGGCAGGGATGTCGTAGATGTGCGGGTGACCGACGACGATCTCGGCAAAGCGCGCGGCATCGGCAATGCCCTCGACCACGGTGGCAGGGCCGCGGTGCGCGTCGCCCGCGCAGTACACGCCGGGGACGTTCGTCTCGAACGCGGGACCCTTGCGCTCCATCTCGATGCCGTTCGCGGCCATGAGATCGGCGTCGACCTGCTCGCCGACGGCGGAGATGACCATGTCGCAGGGGATGGTGAACTGCTCGCCGGACTTGACGGGGCTGCGGCGGCCGCTCTCGTCCGGCTCGCCGAGGATCATCTTATCGCACAGGAGCTTGCCACGGCTCTGTTTGACGGGCGCGGCCAGCTCGACGAATTCGACGCCCTCGTCGATGGCGAGCTGTAACTCGTGCTCGTCGGCGGGCATGAACTTCTTCGTGCGGCGATAGAGGATGGTCGCATGCGCACCCATGCGCTTTGCAACGCGCGCGGCGTCCATGGCGGTGTTGCCCGCGCCGACAACGACGATGTTGCCGCTTAGGCAGGGCTTGACCTGCTTTTTCATGCGCTTCATCCACTCGATGACGCCCTGCACGTTGCCTTCAATGTCGAGCTTGCCGGGCTTCCACGCGCCGGTGGCCATCAGGATGTGCGTGTAGCCCATCTTCTTGAGCTGTTCGACGGACGGAGCAGGCTTGCCGAGCTTGACCTCGACGCCGTAGCGCTCCATGAGCGCGACGTCCTTGTCGATGGCCTCGTCGCTGATGCGGAAGGCGGGGATGACGTAGCGCGGCACGCCGCCGAGCTTGCGCTCGCGCTCAAAGATCGTGGTGGGCACACCCTCGCGGCCGAGGAAGTACGCCGCGGCGATACCGGTCGGGCCGCCGCCGACGATGGCGACCTTCTTGTCGTCAACCGACTCGGGCATACGGAGCGACGCCATGAGCGCGCTGTAGCCCTTTTCCGCGGCAAGAAGCTTCGTCTCGCGGATGTGGACGGATTCCTCATAGAAGTTGCGCGAGCACTTGCCCTGGCAGCGGTGCGCGCAGATGGTGCCGGTGATAAACGGCAGGGCGTTCTTCTCGGTGATGAGCTTCAGTGCTGGGCCGTAGAGCCCCTTGCGGCAGAGCTCAAGGTATTCGGGAATGTCCTGCTCGATGGGGCAGCCGCCCTTGCAGGGCGCGGCAAAGCAGTCGAGCAGCGGTACCTGTTCATCTTTTTTGCGCGAGGGGAGCGGCTTGATTGCCTTGAGGTGGTGGAAGTCGTGCAGCGCGGAGGCGGCAAGGTCGGAGATCGCGGCAGGGTCGTTGCCGGAAAATGCGCGGTAGGGCATATCCTCGACCTTTTCGACCATCTGGTGCAGGCGGTTGTAGCCGCCGGGCTTCAGGATGGTGGTGGCGACGGTGATGGGCCAGATGCCGGCGGCAAAGAGCTTGTCACAGTTGAAGTAGTCCGCGCCGCCTGCGAACGAAATGCGCATCTTGCCGCCAAACTGGCGGGAGATGCGATTGCACATCTCGATCGTCAGTGGGAAGAGGCTGCGGCCGGACATGTACATTTCCTCGTTGGGAAGCTCACCGCGCGTCGTGTCGACGGGGAAGGTGTTGGAGAGCTTGAGGCCGAATTCGAGGCCCTGCTTGTCCGCGAGCTTTTGCAGCCGCTCGAACATCGGCACGGCGTCCTCCCACTGGAGGTCCTCGTTGAAGTGGTGCTCATCGAAGACGATGTAGTCATAGCCCATGGAATCGAGGATGCTGCGCGCGGTCTTGTAGCCGAGAATGGTCGGGTTGCACTTGACGAAGGTGTGCAGATGCTTTTCCTTGAGAAGATAGCTTGCGATGCGCTCGATCTCCTGCGGCGGGCAGCCGTGGAGCGTGGAGAGCGTAACGGAGCGGGAAACATTGGGAGAGATCGAGGCGATGAAGTCCTTTTCCTCGGGGAAGAGCTCGGTCAGGACTTTTTTACATTCCTTGAACTGCGAGGTCTTGCCCGCGTCCATCATGTTGTTGATATAGGTGTTGACCTTGCGGCCCTTGATGCCGTCCAGGTCGTAGCCGACGGACATATTGAACACGAACCCGTCGGGATCGCCGAAGCCGTAGACCTTGCTCATGACCTTGAGCGCGCACCAGGCCTTGATGTACTCGTCCTGCGCCTGCTGTACGGTCAGTTCGGTCGACCACTCCTGGTTGTAGCCCTCGTCAGCGGCGAGGATACAGGGGCGGGGAACACAGGCGGCAAGCTCCGCGCCGTCCATTTTCTGCACGGTCTTGACCTCGAAAAAGCGCGCGCCGGCGGCATAGGCCGCGATGATATTCTGCGCAAGCTGGCTATTGGGGCCGGCGGCGGGGCCAAACGGTGTTTCGATGCGCTCGCCGAAGATCGGCAGGCTCTTGCCGCTTGCGTGATAGTGCTTATGAACGCCGAACACATCGCCGCACTGCGCGTATTCGCTCGTCACCCAGTTCATCAGAGAGTCGAACGGAATGGGATACATTTTTTCAGACATTGTTTTTTCCTCCCGCTTGCTTAATAGGTTCTGTGATTCAGCTCACCCCAGAGTTTCTTGGCCGCTTCTAAAATGTGCGCATTTTCGGCTTCTTCGTCGATGCCGACGAGCTCGCGGTCGAGCATGAGGGTCTTGCCGGCGGCGATGGTGGTTTGGCACTGGCGGCCCGTCATGCCGAAGATCATGTGGCCGTCGATATTCTCGTCGGAGAACGGGGTGAACGGCTTATAGTCCATGACGATGATGTCCGCCGCGGCACCGGGCTTCAGCACGCCGAGCGTGTCGGGGAAGTATTTCTCACCGATCTTTGCGTTGTTCTTGAAGAGCATGTCCGTGACCTCGCACCAGCCGACGTTCGGCAGGCAGTTCTGGCTGCGCTGGGAGCAGAGGGCGACCTTGAGGGACTCGAGCATATCGTTCGTGTAGGCGTCTGTGCCCATGCCGAGAAGAATGCCGCGCTTGTGGAGTTGGAGGACGGGGCAGATGCCGATGGCGTTGCCCATGTTGGATTCCGGATTGTTCACGACCATCGTGCCGGTCTCTTTGATGATCTCCATTTCGGCGGTGTTGACGTGGATGCAGTGGCCGAGGATGGTCTTGGGGCCGAGAATGCCGTGATCCTGCAAGCGCTGGACGGGGCGGCGGCCATAGTTCTGGAGGGAGTCGTACACATCGTTCATGCCCTCGGACACGTGGATGTGATAGCCCGTGCGGCCGTTGTTGGCCGCGACCATGCGGTCGAAGGTCTTATCGGAGATCGTGAACAGCGCGTGGCCGCCGAACATTGCCGCGAGCATCGGGTCCTTATTCTTTTCGCATTCGGTGATAAAATCGGCGTTCTCCTGAATGGCCTGTAAGCACTTCTCCTCGCCGTCGCGGTCTGAGACCTCATAGCACAGGCAGGAGCGAAGGCCCAGGCGCTTGCTCTCTTCGGCGATGGTGTGCAGCGAGCCGGGAATCTCACCGTAGGAGGCGTGATGGTCGAAAATGGTCGTCACGCCCTGCTTGATGGAGTCCATGTACAGCGCGGTGGCGGACGCCCGCGTGCCGTCCATCATCAGATGGCGGTCGATGGCCCACCATGTGCCGTCAAGGACTTCGTAGAAGTTCGTCGGATTGTTGCCGACGATGGAAAGGCCGCGGGCGAGGGCAGAGTAGATGTGCGTGTGCGCGTTGATGAACGCGGGCATGATGACACCGCCTTTGGCGTCAATGATCTCGGCGCCGGGATACTTGGCGCGAAGCATCGCTTCCTCGCCTACTTCGACGATCTTCGTCCCCTCAAAGGCGACCGCGCCGTGCTCGTAATAGCCCTGCGCATCTGCGTTGCGGGTGATGAGACGACCGTTGGTGACAAGTTTCATAAGTTTGCTCCTCCTTTTTCTTTTGCCTTTTCCCCGCCGCGAAAGCGGCACCGCAAGGGGAAAGAAAAAGCGCTCCTCACACAGACCGTATCATCTCCCCGAAAGGGGAGACCGTACAGCCCGTGCGCGAAGCACTACGTTGCAGCTACCAAACGGTAATTTAGTTTGTAAAAATATTTTACAGGAATTGCGAACAAAATGCACGTTTTTTTCGTCTAAACTGACGTAGAAAATAAAAACGTAATTTTGTGCAATCCGTGGAAAGATAAAAAGATGCCCCGCAGCGGCCGTGTAAGCCCCGTCAAAACCTGCACCATTCTGGACAGGTGGGTCGCCTCTGTCCGGCTTTATTGCTTCCAACGTCCAGCCGCAGACGGCAGCCGGGAGGCCTGCAAACCACCGGAGCGTACCGGCGTCCCTTATGACGAAATGTGGGTTTAAAAAGAACTTATCACGTACCCCGCAGGGCATGTTCAGTTTATCTCAGTTTTCGGAAAAAATCCGTCGCAATCGAAGTTTTACTCTTCGTCGGAAAGGATCTGCTCCATGAAGAGGTCGTAGACCTTGTCGATCTCCTCTTCGTCGTCAATGGTGACAAGGAACTCCTCGCCGTTTTCCATCTGGCTTTTGAGGATCACGAGACCGTATTCCTCTTCGTTTTCCTCGTCCTCGCTGTCCTCTTCGACCACGGGGAAGAAGGCCATATACGTCGTGCCGTTATGCTCGAGCGCGTCGACGTATTCCAGCTCTATATCGTTGCCCTCGTCATCAGTCAGCGTGACGAAATTGGGGCCGAACTCATCGTTCATGGGGGAACACCTCCTGAAAGTTTGTGCTCGCATTATACCGCACCTTGCGGCAAAATGCAAGACAAGATACGTACCACTTGACAGCCGTGCTATACTGTATTCTGTATCACTATTGAAAATCGGCTATGCGCGCTTGCGCATATTTCTATCGCAAAGGAGGAGGCGCTTTATGGAAGAAAACCGCGCAGAAAACCAGACGCCCCAAAGACAGCACACCCAGCACCCCACGCATCAGGCGCACAAAAAGAAAAAATCCGGCACGGCCAAGCGGGTCATCGGCACCATCTTAGCCATCGGACTCACGACCTGCCTGATGTTTTTCGCCATCTTCATGGTCTACGTGCACACGTCGCTCGATCTGGACGTCGATATTTCGGCCTACACGCTCAAGCAGAGCTCCACGGTCTACTATCAGGATAAAACAAGCGGGGAGTGGGTAGAGCTCACGAAGCTCCACGGCGTAGAGAACCGCACGCTCGTCAGCATCGACGACATCCCCAAGCATGTGCGGGACGCGCTCATCTCCATTGAGGACGAGCGCTTTGAAAGCCACCACGGCGTGGACTGGAAGAGCACGGCGAAAGCCATTCTCGGCAAGCTCACCGGCACGTCGACGCGCGGCGGCTCGACGATCACCCAGCAGGTCGTGAAGAACATGACCGGCGACAACGAGGTGACTATCAAGCGCAAGGTGACAGAGATCTTCCGTGCGCTGCGCCTCGAGAAGAACTACTCGAAAGACGAAATTCTCGAGACGTACCTGAACCTCGTCTACTTCGGCAACGGCTGCAACGGTATTGAGGCCGCGGCGGAGGGCTACTTCGGCAAGACCGTTGGTGAGCTGAGCATCGCGGAGGCTGCGTCCATCGTCGGCATCACGCAGTTCCCCTATAAATACGATCCGTCGCGCGGCGACTGGTACCGCGAGCAGAACAAGGAGCGCCAGCTCACCGTTCTTTATAAGATGCACGAGCTTGGCAAGATCAGCGACGAAGAGTACGAGCAGGCAAAGGTCGAGCCGCTCGTCTTCTCCTGGGACCCGGGTTTTGTTCCTTCTGCGGGGGTTGCAAGCAGGGTGGATACCGCCTCGAGCACGGAGTATGACTCCTACTTTGTTGAGCGCATGTTCAACGACATCGTCGCCGATATGCACGAACAGCTCGGATATGATGAGTCGGTCGCAAAGGATCTGCTCTACACCGGCGGCTACTCGATCTACTGCACGGTCGACCCCGAGATCCAGTCCATCGTTGAGAGCGTCTATGCCGACCGCAATAACCTGAACTACACCTCGTCCAAGGGCGAGCTGCTCCAGTCCGGCGCGACGATCATCGACAACACGACGGGCGACATCGTCGCCGTTGCGGGCCGCGTGGGCGAGCGCGAGGGCCGGTTCCTGCTCGACTATTCGACCGTTGTGCGTCAGTGCGGTTCTGCCATCAAGCCCTTGAGCGTTTATGCGCCCGCGCTGGATGCCGGCGTCATCACGCCCGCGAGCGTCATCGACGACTATCCCGTTGAAATGCTCGGCGGCAGTATTTGGCCGGTGAACGCCTACTCGGGCTACCGCAGCATTATGACGCTGCAAGACGCCATTCGCAATTCGTCCAACCCCACGGCGGTGCGCACGGCCATCAAGCTGACGCTGCCCGCGTCGTATGCGTTTATGACCGAAAACTTAAGCTTCACGACGCTGACGAACGACGATATGACCGCGGCGGGCGCGCTCGCGCTCGGCGGCCTTTCCAAGGGTGTGACGACGCGCGAGATGGCCGCGGCCTACGCAACATTTGCCCGCGGCGGCGTTTACACCACGCCGAGAACGTATACCGAGGTGCTTGACCACAACGGCAACGTCATCCTTGAAAATAAGACCGAGTCCCACGTCGCGATGAACGAGAGCACCGCTTACGCGATGAACGAGCTCCTGAAAAATGTCGTGCGCAACGGTACGGGTACGGGCGCGAACTTCTCCGGAATGACCATCGCCGGTAAGACCGGTTCGACCAACAGCAACAACGACCGTTACTTTGTCGGTTACACGCCGTATTACACGGCAGCGGTCTGGGTCGGCTACGACACGCCGACGCGCATCGTGGCGAGCGGCAACCCCGCGGCCACGCTGTGGAAGACGTTTATGAGCAAGGTCCACGCAGGCCTTCCGAACAAGGACTTTGAAGTCAGCAGCGCCGACATGGTCAGCGTGACCGTCTGCACGCAGACGGGACTTCTGGCCTCGGCCGGCTGTCCCTCGCAGACTGTCAAGGTCGCAAAGGACTATGCGCCCTCGCTGAGCTGCGACGGACACATCAGCGTAACCGTCTGCGCCGATTCCGGCATGCTCGCCTCCGACTACTGCCCGAATGTTACGACGGCCTATGTGCTCGATCTGAGCCAGCCGAACGTCAGCAGCGGTTGGGGCTACAAGCGCGAGCTTCTCACGACGCCGCTGAGCGCCGCGCTTCAGGCAACGTATCAGGCACAGCTCGAAGAAGGGCTCATTTCGTCGATCCCTGCAGGCGAACCGGTGCGCACGAACAGCGGCACAGTGCAGCTATACAGCGATCTGATGTACAGCGGCATGTGCACGACGCACACAACGCCGCTGGAGCCCACGCCGGACCCGGATGCACCGGATGACGGCAGCGGCACGACGCCGGACGGTGATGCCACCACTGGCGGCGACAGCGGCACACAGACGCCGTCTGACAACACCGGTACGGCGGGAGACAGCGCATCCGGCGATGTCGGAGACAACGGCCAGTTCCTCAACTGGCTGCTCAACAACGGCGGCACAGGCAGGTAAAAAGCAATAAAAAAGAGAACGGTTTTCACCGTTCTCTTTTTTATGCGGCAGCTTCCGCTTTTGCGTTTCGAATCTGCGCGAACAGCAGCAGGAGGAAGGGGAAGAGCACCATCCCTGCTACGCCGAACGTGCAGTAGCCGAGGTACATCGCAAAAAGCGACGCGACCGGCGGCAGCCCCGCCTGCGCGGAGAGAAGCTTGGGCTCGAGCGTGTTGCGCGTGATGAGCGTGCAGAGGTAGAGCGCGAGGAGCACGATGGCCTTGGGCGGGAAGCCGAACAGCAGCGTGAAGACCGCCCACGGCACGAGCGCCGTGCCCGTGCCGAAGACCGGCAGCGCGTCGAGCAGTGTGATGAGAAAGGCGAGCAGCAGGGAATAGCTCTGGCGCATGAGGAGAAAGCCGATAAGAAGCTCTGAAAACGTGATGAGCGACAGCGTTGCCTGCGCGCGCAGCCACCGCGCAAGCGAGCGCATTACGCCGCCGCGAAAGAGCCGCAGCTTTGCCATCACTTCTTCCGGCACGGCGTGTTCGAGTGCTGCGCAGAGCTCGGGGTACGACGCGGAGGTGAAGAAGATCGCAAGCACGCCTGTCGCGATGGCGAGCACGCCGCCCGGCAGCGCCGCGGCGGCAGAGCCGAGCCACGCCATCGCGCGCGAAGACAGCGAGCGCAGCAGGCTGTCCGCGTCCGTGACGGCCCTGAAGAGCTGCTCGTGCAGATAGCCGCTGAGCCATTCGGGACTCGACGCGCTGAACTGCTCCAATCGTGAGAGCAGATCGTCCGCTGCGGCGGGGATCGCGTCGAAAAACGCGGGCGCGGCGGCGAGCAGCGCGTTCGTCTGAGAAAGCAGCGTAGACCACAGGAGCGACAGCAGCCCGCCGAGCAGAAACAGCAGCGTCAGCGTCAGGATCAGCGCGGAAAAGCCACGTTGAAAGTGAAATTTCCGCCGCAGATACAAAACGACCGGTTCCAGCAGCGCCGCGACGAGCAGCGCGAGCAGAAACGGCAAACACCACGGCAGCACATAGCGAAAGCAGACATAAAAGAGCGATACGCCCATGAAAAGCGCGAGCGATAAAGTGAGGAAGCGTCTTAGCCGTTTTTCAGTCAAATTTTGCAGACCTCCCATCGAAAAAAGTGTTGCAATATGCGTTAGGATATGCTAAAATCCTGCCATATAAAGACAGATGACCGCGAAGGAGAAACATTATGGCACCTGCAACGAAATTTTATTTGGTCTCGGCAGAGGCCCTTCCGGAAATTTTTATCAAGGTGGCGGAGGCGAAGCGCATGCTCCAGTCCGGCGAGGTGCGCACCGCGGGTGACGCCGCCCGCGCCGTCGGCATCAGCCGCAGCGCATTTTATAAGTACCGCGATGCGGTGCGCCCCTTCAACGACATGAAGACCGGCCGCATCATCACGTTCTACACGATGCTCAAGAATAACCCCGGCGTATTGTCCGACGTCCTTTCTATTTTTGCCGGTTCAGGCGCAAATATTCTGACCATCAACCAGAGCATTCCTACCAACGGCTGCGCCGCGGTGACAATCTCGGCCGAAACGTCCGAGATGCAGGAGTCGATCGAGGAGATGATGGCGCGGGCGCTCGCACTCGAGGGCGTGGTGCGCTTCGATATCCTCGCGGCCTGAGTCACGGCAAGATACGGAAGTTCATACGATGGATTGGCGGTTGCTGTAAACGCGCTGCCAATCCATTTTTGTTGGAAGTGGTTCTTATGAGCCTGATCGTACAGAAATTCGGCGGCAGCTCCGTGCGCGACTATGCGCATCTTCTGCGCATGGCGCGCATCGTCAAATCGCGGGTGGACGAAGGCGACGACGTGGTCGTCGTTCTCTCCGCGCAGGGCGACACGACGGACGGCCTGCTGCAAAAGGCAAGGGAGATCAGCGAGCAGCCTTCGCCGCGCGAGCTCGACATGCTGCTCTCCGCGGGCGAGCAGATGAGCGCCGCGCTCGGCGCGATGACGCTGCGGTCCATCGGCGTGGAGGCGGTATCCCTCTGCGCATGGCAGATCCCCATCGAAACGGACAGTACACATGGGAACGCGGAGATCGAACTGATCGACACCGCGCGTATCCGGAAGGAGCTGGCCGAGGGCCACGTTGTGGTCGCGGCGGGCTTTCAGGGCGTCGACGAAAATGGCGACGTCACGACGCTCGGACGCGGCGGCTCGGACACGAGTGCAGTGGCGCTCGCCGCGGCGCTGAAGGCCGATGAGCTCGTCATCTACACAGACGTGGACGGGATATTTTCCTCTGACCCGCGCATCTGCAAGAACGCTGTGCGGCGCGAGGTGATCTCGTATGACGACATGCTGCTGCTCGCACAGAAAGGCGCACAGGTGCTTCATGACCGCAGCGTGGCGCTCGCGCAGGCGGGCGGCGTGCCCATCACCGTGCGCTCGTGCAGGGAAGGCGGCGCGGGCAGCATCGTTTGCGAAACGGATGAAGACGCAAGCGTCGTCGGCGTGACGCAGAAAAAGAGTGACCGGAGCCGCCTTGCGGCCATCACGGCGGTCGGCGGCGCGCTGCCGAGCATCGAGAAAGAGAAGATAGCCGTCACGGCGCTCGAACGGGCGGAGATCACCGTCTTCGCCGTTGCGGCGGGGGAGCGGTTCATGAGCTTTTACGTCCTGCGCGACGACGCAGAGCACGCCTTGCAGCTCGTGCACGACGCGCTGATCGCCGCGAAAGAATGAAAAAAGACCCGTTGGAGCATCCAACGGGTCTTGCCTTTTGCAAGCTGCTTATTCTTCGGCGTAGCGCTTTTTCGCCTTTTCGATCTTGGTCGAATAGCGATCCTCTTCAGAGAAGATGCAGCCGCAGTATTTCTGCATGTAGAGGCCCATCTCGCGCGCCTTGGCCTGCCCCTCGCGAAAGCCGGGGCGGAAGTCACGGTAGTAGAATTCGACGCCGTACTGTTTGCCAATCGTCTCGCCCACGGCCTTTAAGAGCTCGTGGTTCTGATACGGAGAGATGAGCAGGGACGATGTGAACGCGTCGTAGCCGTGGTCGGCGGCGTATTTGGCCGCCGTGCCGAGGCGGATGGTGTAGCAGTGCGCGCAGCGGTGGTCGATATCCGCACTCACGGCGCGGACAAAGTCGCGCAGGCCGTAATCCTCTAAAATATGCACTTCTACATGCTCTTTTTCCCCATATTCGAGCAGCGTGCGGCGGCGCGCGTCATACTCCGTCCAGGGGTGAATGTTCGGGTTGAACCAGAGTGACGTGGGCTCGATCCCGTCGGCGCGCAGCGTGTCCACGCAGTAGACCGAGCAGGGGGCGCAGCAGGAGTGCAGCAGCAGTTTATCCATCAAAAAAGACCAGCTTTCCTTGTGTCGTTTCTGCCAGCATACCACAAGCGCGCGGCAAAGTCCACGGGAAAAGAAAATTAAGCGAATGGCGCAGGATCGTTCACGATTTATACATTGACTATTCAATCAAATGCGTAGTATAATACATTGATTATTATGAACAAGTATGCCCATGCGGCAAAGGAGAAAATGTATGTGGATCGCGGACGGTTGGGAAGATTATGAGCTGCTGGACTGCGGCGGCGGAGAAAAGCTCGAACGCTGGGGAAAGCAAATTCTGGTGCGGCCTGACCCTCAGGCGATCTGGGAGACGCCGCGCACGAACCGCGGCTGGCGCAACGCGCAGGGCCGCTATTACCGCTCGTCCTCGGGCGGCGGACATTGGGACAAGGAGAAGCTGCCAGAGAGCTGGACGGTAAATTACAAGGATCTCAAATTCCAGGTCAAGCCCATGAATTTTAAGCACACGGGCCTGTTCCCCGAGCAGGCCGTCAACTGGGATTTTGCGCGCGAGAAGATCAAAAACGCGGGCCGGCCCATCCGCGTGCTGAACCTCTTCGCCTACACCGGCGGAGCAACTCTGGCAGCCGCGAAAGCCGGAGCTTCCGTGACCCATGTTGACGCCTCAAAGGGCATGGTCGCCTGGGCAAAGGAGAACGCGAAGTCCAGCGGCCTTGAGGACGCGCCGATCCGCTGGATCGTGGATGACTGCGTAAAATTCGTAGAGCGTGAGATCCGCCGTGGAAACCACTACGACGCGATCATCATGGACCCGCCTTCCTACGGAAGAGGCCCTAAAGGTGAGATCTGGAAAATCGAGGACTCCGTTTTTCCGCTGATCAAACTCTGCGCCCAGCTGCTGACAGACAAGCCTCTGTTTTTCCTTGTAAAT
>ERZ1108170.896-NODE-896-length-21618-cov-2.965543_pt1 | contig 21618 bp, 17 predicted proteins | sample MGYA00403705_ERZ1108170 | MGnify/ENA primary metagenome ERZ1108170 (study PRJEB35170, sample SAMEA104062422) | human gut metagenome | biome: human gut; feature: human-associated habitat; material: faeces | place: Denmark | collected 2012-06-15 ...
GGTAGTGATGAGCATTGAAGCATACGACAAGCTGATTGGCAATAATGAAATTGACGCTGCAATCAGCGCAGCCGAAAAAGAATATGCCGAGGACGGCGTTCTGATGGATGCGCGTGAAGCGCTTTCTTCCCTGCGGAGGAAACATTTTGGATAAGTACACCGTAAAGATTTATGCCGGTGCGTATCGGGATTTGGATAACATCTACACTCATATTGCGGAAAATTTATCCGAACCGACTACGGCTTCGCACTTGATCGACGAACTGGAAACGGCAATTTTTAGCTTGGAACAGTTACCGGAACGAGGTGCAGTGCGGCGCGTTGGTGCCTATGCCAATAGCGGTTATCGACAGCTTTTTGTAAAGCGATTTGTTATCATCTATCGTGTTCTGAAAACATCTAAAGAGGTGCATATCATTACCGTGCGATACGCGCCAAGCCTATTCTAAACCAACTAAGACAGCCTACAAGGGCTGTCTTTTTTTATCCTAACCACTATGGAGGTGGCAACATGGTAGAGATGCGAGTTTACATCGAAAAGCGGCATAAGAGCCGCGAAATTGAGCAGCCCGGTGCGTGGTTTACGCCGCCCATCGACTATGACGAGCTGGAAGAACGTATTGGCGTGACCGATCAGGAGCCGGACTACGTTATCCGTGATTACGAGCTGCCGTTCGAGATTGATGAAGATATGATGATCGAAGAACTGAACTGTCTGTGTCAGCTTGTAGAATATCTGCCGGAATCCGTGCAGAACAATACGGGTGCACTGCTCAAAGAGTATGGCAGTGTGGAAAATGTGTATAAGCACTTTGCCAAAAACCAGAATCCTGTTCTCTAAAAGGAGGGCCGCTGCGAGAATGGTGAGGGGGTGAAGCACGGCTGTGTGTAACTGCCGACAGGGAGTTATACATCAACCGTGCAGGGGGAGAGGAAAGACGCCTGCGGCTGGAACTCGTTCCTCTCCACCTATACCCATAGGCAATACAACACAATTAAAGCTGCGGCGCTTTACGGAAATTTTGTGTCCTGACTTTGTTGCGATTTCACGGTAATACATCAAGTATTACCGCAAAACCGCGCCGCGTCAGTACGCAAAATTTACTCGTAAATCGCTCTTGTTCAATTATGTTGTATTGCCTTATATAATGTAGAAAAGTGAAAAGGAGCTGCAATGTGAAAAAACTAAGAAGTTACAGCAGTGTATGGAAAGTAGAACAGGTAATATACTCGTTCGGTGACGCAAAACTGCCGACACCTGTCACTGTGACCCAGCTGCTCTGGCTGGCGGCAAGCGGTGTGCTGGTGTTCGTGTTCCGTAAAGTGCCGCCGCTGGCGTTTATTCATAACCCGCTGATTTTGTGCTGTATTCCGTTCGGCGTGACATGGTTTATGAGCAAAAAGACCTTTGACGGCAAGAAACCGTATAGTTTCATGCGCTCGGTGATTGCTTATGCGCTGCGTCCGAAAGTCACCTTTGCCGGAAAGCCTGTTCGGCTGCAAAAACGCCGCGAGAACGCAGAAATTACCGTAGTGAGGAGTGAAATTATCCGTGCCGTATCCGATTAAATATATCGAAAATAACCTCGTTTGGAACATTGAGGGCGAGTGTTTTGCCTATTACGAACTGATTCCGTTCAACTATTCGTTCCTTTCACTGGAACAGAAAGACGCGGTGCATGACGCTTTCCGACAGCTTATCGCACAGAACCGTGATGGCAAGATTCACGCTTTGCAGATCAGTACGGAAAGCAGCATCCGAGCCGCACAGGAGCGTTCCAAGAAAAGCGTGACCGGACGGCTGAAAGAGATCGCTTGCGCCGAGATTGACGAGCAGACGGAAAATCTCGTTGCTTCTCTCGGTGATACACAGGTCGATTACCGCTTCTTTCTCGGCTTTAAGCTGGTCGTGACGGATAAAGAACTCTCTGTCAAGGGAATGGGAAAGACCGCAAAGAACCTGCTGCATGACGCGGCAAATGCTATTGGTCATTCGTTCATGGGTGATTTTGTTTCCATGCCAAACGATGAAATCCGTCGCTATTCCCGCATGGAAAAGTTGATGGAGAATAAGCTGTCCCGCCGCTTCAAGGTGCGTCGGCTAAATAAGAATGACTTCGGCTATCTGCTGGAGCATATCTACGGCAGGACCGGCACGGCCTATGAAGATTTTGCGTTTACGCTGCCACTTAAAAAACGCAAACGTGATACACTGGTTAAAAAGTACGATCTTATCAAGCCTGCCCGTTGTCTGATTGAGGAAAAACAGCGGTATTTACACATGAAGTCCGAGGATTCGGAAAGCTACGTTGCGTACTTTACGATTTCGGATGTGGTCGGTGAACTGGATTTTCCGTCCAGTGAGATTTTCTATTTCCAGGAGCAGCAGTTTGACTTTGCGATTGACACCTCAATGAATATTGAGATTATCACGAACAAGGTCGCATTACATACGGTCCGCAACAAGAAAAAGGAGCTGAAAGACCTCGATAACCATGCGTGGGAAAACAACTCGGAAACCACTAATCAGGTTGCGGAAGCACTGGACCGCGTGGACGAACTGGAAACCGTGCTTGACCAGAGCAAGGAAAGTATGTACAAGCTGTCCTATGTTGTGCGCGTTACCGCACCGGATGTAGAAGAACTCAAACGCCGGTGTAACCAAGTGCGTGACTTCTACGATGATGCAAGTATCAAACTGGTGCGTCCCATTGGTGATATGATGGGATTGCACAACGAATTTATTCCGGCAAGTAAGAGGTATATGAACGATTATGTGCAGTATGTCACCAGTGATTTTCTTGCCGGTCTGGGGTTCGGCGCGACACAAATGCTCGGTGAGCGCGACGGTATCTATCTCGGCTACAATGTCGATACCGACCAGAATGTGTATGTGCAGCCTGCAAGAGCGGCACAGGGCGTTAAGGGTTCTGTGACCAATGCGCTGTCCGGTGCGTTCCTCGGCTCTCTGGGCGGCGGTAAATCGCTGTCGTTTAACCTGCTCACCTATTACGCTGTGCTGAACGGCGCACAGGCTCTTATTCTTGACCCGAAATCTGAGCGCGGTCTTTGGAAAGAAAAGCTGCCGGAGATCGCGGATGAGATCAACATTGTAAATCTGACCTCGGACGAGGGAAACAAGGGTATGCTTGACCCGTATATCATCATGCGGAAAACCAAGGACGCAGAAAGCCTTGCGCTCGATGTACTCACTTTTCTTACCGGCATTTCCTCGCGTGACGGCAAGCTGTTCCCTGTCCTGCGTCGGGCGGTGCGTGCCGTAACCAACAGCGAAACACGCGGCCTGCTCTGTGTCATTGACGCGCTGCGGGATGATGGTTCGGAAACCGCGCTTGCGATTGCAGATCACATTGAATCGTTCACGGACTATGACTTTGCTCACCTGTTGTTCTCCAACGGTAAAGTCAAGCAGACTATCAGCCTTGAAAAGCAGCTTAACATCATTCAAGTTGCCGATCTGGTTCTGCCGGACAAAGACACCGCGCCTGCGGACTATACCACCATCGAAATGCTGTCGATCTCCATGCTTATTGTCATTTCCACCTTTGCGCTGGACTTCATTCATTCAGACCGCAGTATCTTCAAGATGGTTGGACTTGATGAAGCATGGGCGTTTCTCAATGTGGGACAGGGTAAAACGCTGGCAAACAAACTGGTTCGCGCCGGTCGTTCGATGAACGCTGCCGTTTACTTCGTCACGCAGAACGCCGGTGATGTGGCAGACGAGAATATTAAGAACAATATCGGCATGAAATTTGCGTTTAGAAGCACGGATATTAACGAGATCAAGAAAACGCTTGAATTTTTCGGTCTGGATTCTGAGGATGAAAACAATCAGAAACGGCTTCGCAATCTGGAAAACGGTCAGTGTCTTTTCCAAGACTTGTACGGTCGTGTCGGCGTTATCAAGTTCCATGTCATGTTCGATTATTTGTTCAATGCGTTCGATACCCGTCCGCCGGTTACAGGAAACGAGGTGTGATGTGTGACAAATACCTCAAAAGTTCAGAAATTAGCCATTACAGCCTTTGTTGCGGTTGTGATGGCTTTTCTTTTCCTCAATTTGTTTACTGTACAGGCGCACGCCGCCGGTCTGTTGGACGAAACCATTGACACGGCGCATGAGTTCAGCAAGTATCCGATTGATAACTACCAGCTCGATTTTTACGTTGATTCCTCGTGGGATTGGCTGCCGTGGAACTGGCTGGACGGTATCGGGAAAACGGCGCAGTACGCAATTTATCTGTTCACAAATTTTCTGTGGACGCTGAATTTGTACATTTCAAATGCAGTTGGTTATCTGATTCAGCAGGCGTATGACCTCGACTTCATCAGCAGCGCCGCAAGCGAGATCGGTAAAAACATTCAGTTGATTGCGGGTGTGTCGGCCAGCGGATTGGACAGCACGGGTCTGTTTCCAGGCATGATGGCGATTGTTACGCTGCTGGTCGGTGTGTACTGCGCCTATGCCGGACTGGTCAAGCGCGAAACAACGAAAGCCTTTCATGCGGCGTTGAACTTTGTGGTCGTATTTGTGGTGTCGGTCGGACTGATTGCCTACGCGCCGTCTGCAATTTCCGGTGTCAACGAGTTTTCGAGCGACATCAGCAACGGCATTGTCGATGTGAGCGCAAAAATCCTTGCGCCGGACACGGCAGGCGAGAACACCGGCGTTTCTGCGATTCGGGATTGCCTGTTCGGGATTCAAGTGAAACAGCCGTGGCTTATCATGCAGTTTGGCGATTCGGATGTGGAGAATATCGGAGAAGAACGGGTAAACAGTCTGCTCGGCACTTCGCCGGACGAGAATCGCGGCAAAGACAGGGAAGAAGTGGTGAAAACAGAGTTAGAGGACTACGATAATGGCAATTTGACCGTAACCGAGGTAACAAGCCGGTTCGGCCTGTCAGTGTTCTTCCTGATTTTTAACCTGATTGTGTCGGCGTTTGCGATTATGCTGACGGGCAGTATGCTCCTGTCGCAGATTTTGTTCATTATCAGTGCGATGTTCCTGCCGGTGAGCCTGCTGATCAGCATGATTCCGGCGTTTTCCGGCACGAGCAGACGGGCAGTGATTTCACTGTTCAATACAATTATGCTGAGAGTGGGAACAACACTGCTGACCACGTTCGTTCTGGTGCTGTCCTCGCTGGCGTACACGATTGCGAACGGCAAGCCGTTCGTGGTGGTCGTGCTGCTGCAGGTGATCGTGTTCGCGGGCGTGTATATGGAGCGCGACAAACTGCTCGGCATGATCGGTCTGCGTGATGAGGGCACGGGTCGTGTCGGTCGAGCCATGACAAACCGGCCGCGCCGGACAATCTCTCGTGCGGTAAGAAAAGCATTGCCGTTTGCAGCGGGTGTCGGAGTAGGAAAGCGCTCTGCACAGCGCCGTGCCGTGCAGAGTACCCAGAGGAATAGTTCGACTTCTGAAAACCGTGAAAGTTCAAGCCGCGAAACCGTTCAGCCGGAGAAGAAGAATCTCGGCCAGCGGGTAGGCGAAACGGCAGGCAAGATTGCGGATGCGCCGTCCCGCGTGTGGGATAAGGCGGCGGAAACCGTGCAAAAGGTTAAGGATGCACCGACGAATGCGGAATATGCTGTCCGCAGCAATGTGGAATCTGCACGGGAAAGTGTGCGGGAAACTATGCAGAAACGTCGGGAAGCGCGTGCCGCACAGATGAAATCTCGTAGAACTACCACTGCAAGCCGCCGAGAGCAGTTATCCCAGCGGAAAAGGGAACGCAGTGAGGAAAATACGGAGAAACCGAGGACAGAGAACAGCAATTCTGTACAGCGGGAGCGCCCAACTGTCCCCAAACAGCAGAAAGCCGAACCGGAAAAGCCATCTGCGCCGCAGAATCGGCCTCGGTCGGAACGGATTGAACCGACACCAAAACCGCGGGAAGATCGTCCGATGGTCAAGGACAAGCCGCAGACTGTGGCTGCAGACCGCAAACTGGACCGTCCGGCAGAACGTCCGACGATGCCGGACAAGTCCCAAACACGACACACAATGCCGAAAGGACTGGACGAAGAAACCTTTGGCGCGGAGTTCAAACAGCGAAAAACCAGAAAAACTACGCACAAACAGCGGCGTTCCGAGAGCCGAGGTGAGCGCAAGTGATGAAAAAAGCGGCAGTGGCAGGTGCCCTGGGCTTCGGACTGCTGATTGCTTTACTTCTGTCGATGTTTCTGATTATCGCTTCGGATGAGGATAGCGGCGGAAGTGGTTCGGGTTTGTACATCGGTGTAAACCTCTCGCCGGAAGTGCTGGCGCACCAGCCTATGGTTGAGAAATACGCGCGGCAGAACGGTATCAGCGACTATGTTTATGTCCTGCTTGCCATCATTCAGGTGGAAAGCGAGGGCAAATTGGAGGACGTTATGCAGTCCTCGGAATCGGCCGGACTGCCGATGAATACGCTCGGCACAGAGGACAGTATCAAGCAGGGCTGCAAGTATTTTGCGGAACTGGTCACGAAAGCGGACAAACTCGGCTGTGATATGGACGCTGTGATTCAAGCGTATAACTATGGCAGTGGTTTTCTGGACTTCGTTGCGAAAAACGGTAAACGCTACACCTTTGGACTGGCACAGGAGTTTTCGCGTCAGCACTCTGGCGGTGTAAAAGTCACCTACAAAAACGCGATTTCGACGCCAATCAACGGCGGCTGGCGGTATAACTACGGCAATATGTTCTATGTCAAGTTGGTACGGCAATATCTGACGCAGACCGGCGGTGACGCGCTCGGAACGGACGCGCAGAACCGTATTGTTGAGGTGGCACGAAATTCAGCAAAGTACGGAATTTCGGCTGTTGGCGGCTATTGTGAAGCGTGGGTGGAAGAAGTTTATCGAAAAGCGGGTGTATCCATCGACCAGCATTGCTGTGCGGGCAAGAATCGTGCGCTGTACACGGTGGGGAAGTCCAGTAAGAACATTCCTCTTGGCGCGATGGTTTACAATGACCCGGCGGTGTACCAGTCCCGGACGAACGATACCTGTGGCAGAAATGCCGGTCATGTCGGCATTTATATTGGAAACGGCCAGATTATTTCCAACATCGGCGGCACTGCCATTGATACTGTAGAGGGCTGGACGGCCTACTATGGCTTCGGCGGCTGGGGCTGGGGCGGCGCTGTGGTTGCACACAAATAAGGCAAAGGAGATTGAATTATGTTTCAGAAAAAGACAGAAAAGCAGCAGAAACCGAAGAAACTGCGTATCTACACGGCGAACAGCCGCAAGCCTGCTGTAATTGCAATGTGGCTGCTGTTCGTTTGTGGTTTCGCGTTTGCAGTGTATAAGAACTTTACTGCGATTGATACCCATACGGTTCACGAAAAGGAGATTGTTGAGCACCGTGTGGAGGATACCAGTGGTGTAGAAGCGTTTGTGCGGAACTTTGCGAAAACTTACTATTCGTGGAGCAATAACAAGGATTCTGTAGCCCAGCGTATCGATGCGCTGACCGGCTATCTGACCGAGGACCTGCAGCGTTTAACGGCTGACACCGTGAGAAGCGACGTTGCGGTTTCTTCGTCCGTACAGGATGTTCAGATCTGGTCTGTGGAGCAGGATGGCAGTGAAAACGATTTTGCAGTCGTGTTCACAGTGACGCAGACGATCTCGGACAGCAAGAAAAAGGATACTGTATCCAGCGTGTACAAAACAGCGGTCCACAAGGACGACAACGGCGATCTGGTGATTACACAGGCGCCGACAATCACCGGCAAGCCTGCAAAATCCGCATACACGCCAAAAGCCGCAGAACCCGATGGAACGGTTTCTGCGGCCGAGAGCGAGGATATTACGGATTTCCTGACCACTTTTTTCACGCTGTATCCAACGGCGACGGAAAAAGAGCTGTCTTACTACGTCGGCGGGGATTCCATGCCGCCGGTTAAGTGCGCGGACTACACGTTCAGTCAGTTTAAAAGCACGGTGCTGAACAAGAATGGCGATATCGTAACGGCAACTGTAGCTGTGGAATATCTGGATACCATCACGAAAATGACACAGATTTCGCAGTTTGAGCTTGTGCTGAAACTGGTAGATAGGAATTGGAAAATTGTCGGATAAATAAAAAGCTGAGGTAATCCTCAGCTTTTTATGGTCTTGGTTTGCATTAAAAAAGTCTATCCATGTTCTGCCGCAGCATACGAACCATGCGTTCGCAGTCCAGCATAGTATTATCAGCGCCGAACATGACAGCGGTCTGATCGACCACGCTCGTATCCGGATTGCTGCTGCCGAGCACGACCCGCCCGTTCTTCACGCGGTCCATCACGGCGTCCGCGTTATCGATGAGGAAATCCAGTTCGTTCATCAGGCTGCTGTTGTAGTAGCGGATCGGATTCTCCTGCTCGGTCATGCCGCTACGGATAGTCTGCGCTTTGCGCTTGATGGAGTCCAGCGCCGCCATGGCGGTTGCCTTATCGGTAACTACATAGTCGGTATAGCCGCCGTTTTTCACCGCAGACGCACAATTCTTGATCTTCTGCGTATCCGTCCGCATATCAAGCAGCTGCTTCATGAGATTTGTCGCGTAGGTTTCCATTTCGGCACGCTTGCTGTCACTCAGCGGCATGCGCAGGAAGATGGCGTTCACGTCATTCTCCGCCTTGGCGCTGTACCACGTTACGTCCATGCCGGTCAGCTCACCGATGTTGCGCAGCGGCAGATAGATGGAATTCTGGTAAAACAGCGGAAAAATGGTCACGCCCTTCTGGTTTTTGAAGGTCTGCTGTTTGCCGTCCACGAGGACCTTTACGCCCTTATCGAGCGTAGCATGACCGGTCGCACCGACATATTTCACGCCTTCCTTGTGGTACGCGTCATCATCCGCACACGGATACGACTTTTCCGTAGTGCCGGACAGGAACACCGTGCGCGATGCACTGTCCCACGAGATATTTTTGCCCATCCAGCGGCCAACCGTGCGCAGCGGCATGTAGGTCGAGCCGTTGTAGCTCAGCGCCGTGTAAACCGTCTTGCCGTCCTCGCTCGGGAAGGTAGCCGGAATGCCCTCTGCATAGATATCCGCGCTCTGTGGATTGATTTTTACGGCGGTGCGGGTCTGTGTTGTAGTCTGTGTAGCTGCCTGTTCAGCAATTTGAGCTGTAGTGTGTGCCGGAATATTTGCGGCTTGCGCGCCAATACTTGCAGCCATTAGAGAGAAAACACAAACAATACTTCCTAATATGCGTTTCAGCTTCATACGATACACCCTTTCTTTGGTTACTATAATATTACAACGAAGCACAACGGTTACTTTCATTGTACTTCGTTGATAGGGCGCTTAGTAGATGCCGTACAGTTCGGTAGTTACCTCACCAGAACCCGACACCGCGCTGCCAAAAGCTGTGATGTTATCGCCGGGGCTAATGATAAAATTATCTGCACCATACTGAATATCATCATAAAAGAGTACAGTGCATTCACTTTTCGTATTAACAACGCGTCTCAGCTGATAGCAGTTGCTCTGACCCATTGCAGAAGTCCAAACGCTGACGTTCATCTTAGTGATAGAACGATCAATATTATGCATATATACTGCCAAACCACTGTAGTCAACATTTCCGGCCAAGCCATCGGCTAATGTGACTCCCTGGTTGCCATCAACGTTTGTATATACTATTGCGGTACGCGAATCGCCAAGACGACGGCCATTCGGTGCAGAGCGCGCAGCCTGAAGCATAATACCAGTAGAATCAGACGCCTGTACAGCTGCATTTACAATGATAGAACCCTGCTCATCGTTGGTCGTATCTTCGGGAATTGCTACTTCTACGGGAGTCTGCGTAGTGCTGCCATCAGCCTTGACATGAACGACATTGACAGTAACATTATCACCGGCAAATGCCGAAATCGACTGAGAATTTGCGAGTGCTGAGGACGGAACATCCTGCGAATTTACTGCGCCTGCGCTCATCATAAGAGCGGACGCGGCCATACAGCCTGCGAGCGTTGTGCTCATCATCTTCTTAAATTTGCTCATAGTGTTAATAATCCCTCCATATTCTGGTGTACTCTCGATGATTGCCATCGTATGGGTGCGACAATCATTCATGCTTTTATTGTAGAATAGTATTTGGTACATTAACAATGCGGTGTTTATCTGCATGATTGCAATTTACTTTTGATTGTTGCTCGGTGTAGCAATCTATGCAGATTTTTGTTAAACCATGGGAACCACTTCCATATGATAAAATGTGTATTAAAGAATTGTTTTTGATGTTTGCATTATAACATCTGAAGTAAAATTTTCAATAGATTTGCAGAGTTTGGTATGTCTGGTGCAGAAAGATGCAAAGGTTAGTAATTAAAGCAGGATTTGGTGGATGTATCTGATAATCAGCTATGGATATGGCGAATAAATAATACATACTTAATAATCAATAGCTAAAAACATATGTGAACGCAAATATAAGCAGACGCCAATGCGATTGGCATTGGTGTCTGCTTATGAGTGATATTGTAAGTTTCAGAGTATGCGTTGAGAATTTAGAAACCGCTTGCAAATTCATCAATCAAGAACTGACTGCCGACCTTTTTTACATAAATCAAGCAGGTAGTGCTGGTTTGATTGGGGTCATACACCGAGTTTGCGGCGGGGTTCATTGCAAAAGAACATTCAAAAACGAGTTCTTTGGCTCTTGCGGAATAATCACCGTTATAAGTGCAGGACTTTAGTTTTGCTTCTTTCATACCGAATACGCCAATGCTGTAGTCAAATCCTGCGGCATCGCCGGTGCACAGCGTATTCATCTTCTGATACTGCTGATTGCCGAACAGCGTAAAGAACTCACTGATTACATTTTTAGCAGATGAAACGTCGCTGTCAGAAAAGACAGAATCGTTGATAAGAACAGAACTGGTGCTGCCTTGCCATGTAACCGTTTTGCCCAGCCATTCGCTGACAGCGCGTATCGGCACATAAGTCGTACCCTGATAGATCAACGGTTCTACTACCTTGCCGTTTACATCGGTAGCAACCTGTTTCTGGCCGTTCAGGTAAATGGTGATGCCACCGTAGGTTGCAGTGATTTTGCGGCCGTTGACTGCGAAAGCAATCGTACCCAGCAGCATACAGCAAATCAAGCCGATAATTGGGATGCGAAAACGCTTTTTCTTCATGTGCAATACCTCCCTGAATGATTATCGTTGTTACAGCAGGTATGCGTTAGTAGTTTTTGATTACATAGAAGCTGTAATTGCCGTTCAAATCTGCCGAGGAGAACGCAGCGTCTTTTCGATCGGTGGTGTGTGCTGTGTACGCGATTTTAGCACCATCATTGATGCTTACTAACACAATATGACCCGCACCGCTCGAAGTATAGGCAAAGCTGCCAGCCGTAGCATTGGTGTAGCTGGTTTTTGTTGCATAACCCTTGTTTACCATATACGAGGGTACTGCGGATGCACGAATCCACGAAACAGAATCGGCTTTCCAAGTTGCATCGGTGGGAATACCACCAGCATGGATACACTGAGAAACGAAATTAGCGCAGTCACCGCCGTTGCCCTTATAGCTGGTATATGCCGGATTGTAAGACGACCAATACTTGTATGCGTAATCGCGAGCGGCAATGCGGTTATAGCTGTTGTAGTTATTGATCTTAGTAGCAACCCAAGCGGGGGAAATCATCATGCTCTGAACAGCAGCCTGCGCATCTTCTGCACCATTGCGGTAAATTTCGTCATACGACCGCAGTTCGTACTCATTGATATTGACATCGTTGTCGAACTCGTCAAGGCCGGTCAGTGTAATGTTGTCCGGCTCGGCAACAGGTGCAGAAACCTTGATATGATAGGTGAAATCGCTGGTTTCGCCAATGTATTCGTCGAACATCTCAACAGTTGTGTCCATCGACTGAACAAATGTGTCAACAACATTCTGCTGGGCCGCCGTCAAGGCAGTATCCTGATCTAAGCCGAAAGTGGATTTTGCCAACTCCGTCTTATCGGATGCGGCCATTGTGGCATACGAAGAAGCGCCGAGTTCATCCAGATAGCCAGCGATGTACGGCATTTCTTCAACGCTCTGCGCTTTAAGGCGTTCGCTGACAGTGACCGTGGTTTCGTACTGAACCGAGCCGTCGGACTGGGTTACTTCACCGTCATCGAAACGAAAGCCAACAAGCGAATAGAGGTCTTCATCGCTCTCACGGAAAAAATGCTCAATCTCGTTTTGTGCGGTTGCCTTCAACTGATTGATCGTGGCATCATCGAGTGCGTTGGGTTCCAGTGCAGCGACACCTACGTTGAGACACGAGAGAACCATTACGGAAGAAAGACTGCCTGCAAGAAACTTTTTGATAGTCATACTGCTGTTCACCTCCATGTTAGCAGTTCGGCTTGGATGAAAACTCATTAACTGAACTTACTGCATTGGAGTCATTCCCTTCATTTGGTGTATTTGTATTATACAACATACGATAAAATGCACAATATGAGTGCAGAGTTTGGTAGGTCTGGTGCAGTAAAATGCACAAAGAAAGGACGACAGCTTTTAAAACTGTCGTCCATGATTTTACAAATTCAAAATAATCTCTACAGTATATTGATTATTCTCCTGATTGATTTGCATTGTGCCGCCGATTTGTTCTACTGTGGAACTGACGTTTTTCAGCCCATAACCATGAATACCCTCGCGTTTCTTAGAAGAAAATTCTGGGTCATAGGGATTGGAAATGCGGTAATACAGAATACTGTCCTTTTGTCTTAAAGTTAAACTTACGATTTTAGGCGTATCGGCAGATACACCGCTGCACGCGCGAATTGCGTTATCCAATGTATTTCCGAGAATAACACTTAAAACCAGCGGGGACAGGGCAAGCTGAGGGGAAACAAAAACGTCGATTTTTAAAGTAATACCGGCAAGCGAGGATTTTCCCAGTGCATCATTCAAAATTGCGTTAATAACCGGATGGTCTACATCAACGATTTTGCTAAGCGAATTAAATGATTTGGTAATGGTTTCGAGATATAACTCTGCTTGTGATACATCACTGTCCTTGACTAATGCAGTAACAGCAGTTAATTGCTTTTTTATATCATGCCACAGGCTTCGCGTTTGCTCGTTAGCGGATTTCATCTGTTCGTAATAAGACAGCTGAGTTTCGAGTTGCTGTTCAGCCAAACGCCGCTGCTGCTCGTTTTCGTAATTTGTACGAATAGCTCGCATATATACGAAGAATACAATGTTGATGTACAAAATTCCGGCAATAGAAAGTGTTAATAATATTAAAAGAAAGTGCGATACGGTTCCAACCAATTCCAATGATACAATGCAGATAAATACACTGACGAGCTGGCAGGTCGTCAGTGGGAGCAATTCTTTGAATGGAATATCAAGTAAACCTTTTTTGCCGAACAGTGTGACAATAAAAAGAATGAGCAGCAAGTTTATCAGCTTTGCAAAGATGATAAATATGCAGCGTGCTAACCCCTGTCCGAGGATAACCGTTCGTGAAATGCCGGAGAGATAAAAAGGATATTCACATATTACGTCAACCAACACACTGAGGGTTATAAATGCTGTTGAAGTTAAAAGTGCCTTGCGAACAGTGGATTCAAAAATCGCATATGTTGATACACTGATAATGCTCCAGCTAAGTAGGATACGAAGTATACCCGGCATAGGGATACAGCTCATCACGATAATAAAAATACCTACAAGCAAGTATAAATGTCCTTTGTATTTAGTGCTGCGATATTTTGAGTAAAATCCAGATGCAAAAAGATAGAGTAGAAAGGTGTCTAATACACCACTGAGGGCTTCAATTAGCAAAGTCATATGTTTTCCCTCGCAAACTTTGTAAAAGCTGCAATGACATCTTTCTTTCGGTTTCTACTGATTTTGATGAGTTGATGGTCCTGCATTTCTATATCGTCTTTTGTTATGCGAATTACATGATGCAGATTGATTAAGAAACTGGCATGAATACGAAGAAAATTTGCAGATGATAATTGTGGTTCAACCTCTTTTAAGCTCAATCGAGTTTTATAAATCTGCTGCTGTGTATGAATGAAAAGCATATAATTACGGGACTCGAAATACAGAATTTCTTGTACAGGGATACGATACAGTTCGCCATTCGAGGAGAATGAAAAATACTGCGGAACGATCAGACGCAAAGCGCGCTTGAGAACCTCATAGAACTTTTCCTCATTAAGAGGTTTTACAAGATAATGAAAAGCCACGTCATAACCACGAATCGTATATTCGGTGCTCTTGGTTACAAAAACAATAAGCGGTTTTGCGCTTCCTGACATAAGTTCTTCTGCAGCATCAAAGCCATTTGTATCATCCATTTCAATATCAAGGAAAATCAATGGGAAAAATGTCGTCTTCGCTGCTGCCAGCAGTTCGTCTGCTGAGGAAAAAAGGACAATAGATAATTCGGGGGCATATCGCTTGACTAATGCTTCGATATTGAGCCGTTCCTGATCTTCATCATCACAAATTGCAATTCGCATAAATACTCCTGTTAAAAATCACATCTTGAAATCAGTTTTAACATTCCAAGGGCTAATTGTTGCTGTTTCTTTGAGAGCTTGGAATAGAGTTGTGCGTATTCTTGCTTCAGTTTTTCACTTTCTTCGAGCGTTGATGTGCAGAATAGAGATTGTACATCAAGCTCTAATGTTTCAATCAACTGTAATAAAACCGGATAAGATGGATAACTGAGCCCGCGTTCAATTTGGCCGATATATCCGGCGGTTTTTCCGATTTTCTCAGCAAGACGCTCTTGCGTCAACCCTAACTCTTTTCGTTTGGCTTGAATAATTTCTCCAAGACCTGTCATTTATAATCACCTCAGGTATAGCGATACTATTATTCTAAGTAGTATGGATACCAATTAGAAGCGATTAATACTATTATTTTATAATAGTTATACTATTTTTTCAACTAATTACTGCAAAAACATGACTAAACTCTGCAAGAACATTGAAATACTTCAAGAGGTCGATATAATAGTGGGTATCAGGTATAGTAAAGTAAATAAGAGAGAATAGAGTATTTTTATGAAGAAATTTGTCGATTCTTATTGTAACTATCTCCAAAAGAAGCGGATTATTGTATCAAATGAGCAATGGGAAATCTGTGCGTATGGCTTGGAATTGATTGTTTCTGCAGTTCTAAATATTGTAATTTTGGTAATGTGTTCATTTATACTACATGAAGAAAGGTATATTTTATTTTACTTTTTGGGATTTATTCCGTTGCGCTTGTTTGCGGGGGGATACCATGCGGATAATCATTTGAATTGCTGTATAATATTTGCAGGAATTTATGTGGTATCTGTTTTTCTGAGATGTATTGCTGAGCCACCTTTAGTTCTTTGCTTCATTGTGGTTGAAACACTGCTGATTTTGTTACTATCTCCCGTCGAATCAGTTAACAAACAAATTACATCCAAACGTCGTAGAATTAGCAGAAATAGAAGTATATGGATATTGCTGGCGAATGTGGTTGTATGTATAGTATTTCTTTGGGTTCAGCCCAATAACAGTTATATAGAATACTATCTTATCAGTGGATTTTTAGCATCATCTACGATGATTGCTGGAAAAATAAAATTACATTTTGCAAGTCGTAAAAAGGAGGGTGCATCTTTATGAAAAAATTTATCAACTGGTGTATTGTGCATGGTGGTCAGATTATTACTGCACTGGCAATTGTTGCAGCAACCGCTTCTGTGGGCACTACTTGTCTGTTTGAATCATATCAGCCGGAAGTTCCAGAATGCCTTCGTGAGCGATAATATGTGGGCGGATGTACAAATATTGAAATAAAAAATTCAAATCTGTAAAATTTGATCAGTACGCTACTGCAATCCTAATCAAGGGTGTTGTCAGTAGCGTTTTGATTTGTAAAATGTTTTATGAAGCAAAGCCATTTGTATAGCTTAATAGCTATGCGAAAGGCTTTATTTTTTTGCCCTAAAAGTAAAAAACGAGGGGTATTTCACTCTTTTTTAGACTACTGGCAAACCTGTATTGCCCGCTATCCATAAGCTCCAATCTTAAACAAAAACTTTGAGATTGGAGCTTGAAAATGAAAAACTGGCAGAAAAACCGCAACTACAAGCAGGTTAGAGATAAGGACGGCAACGTAGTTGCAAACATCATCAACGTGTTTGGACAGGATGTAGAGGTTTCGGACGAAGTGTTTGCGGCATATTCGCAGATGGACCGGCGTGCAAGATATATCGGAGAGGATATTCCCGCAGAGGGCGAAATATCGCTGGAACGCACGATTGAGGACGGCATACATATCGAAACGCTGGAAAATGCAGAACCAAGCGCAGAAGAAATCTGCATGGAACACGAAAATGCAAAAATGAGAGAAGAACAGGCAAAACATTTGCCGGTTGTGTTTGCTCAGTTGAATGACGATGAGAAAAGGCTGATAGACGCACTGTACTTTCGCGGACTTGGGGTACGAGAATATGCTCGTGAAATCGGGGTGTCACATACAAGGGTTCGCAGAGAACGGGATTGCATTTTGGAGAAGCTGAAAAAATATTTTTCAAAATTCTAATTTTTCCTGTTCCAGCGGCTGTTTTTCTTGGGGGTACAGTGAGGGGCAAAATAAACCCTCACTGTTCCTTGGCAACTGAACATCAAATATCAGGTACAAATTCTGTGCGGAGAGCTGCGGCGCAAAGCCGCGAACTGTCGGGCGGCTCCCGACAAGGCGACGACCCGCACAGATGATAATGATACTCCCGATCAGTCACCGCCCGAGCGTTGAAAGCGTCGCAGGCGATGAGATCGGACAACGAGATAGGTGCAATACCTGTGAGGTCGGTACGCCGCCGACCGCCTGATGTTTCCCAGCAGCCGGGGGTGAGGACGAATAGGTTGACAGAGAAATACGAGGTGATGATATATATGATAGTGTAAAAATCCGGACAACAGAATAATCACAAACCGGAAGAACCGCATGGATTCCTCCGGTTTTGTTTTTTTGCAGAGAGGTTTATCTATGGAATGGAAAAACGCAAATAAGATACTGCCGGAACGCGGCCATCGGGTTCTGTGCCTGTATCCGAACGGCAAAATGGATGTGCAGCTTTACTTAGGCCGTGAGAGTTTTGTTCATGATCTGTACGGCCGCTGTATTTTCTGGACGGAACTGCCGAAACGCCCGAAAGCCTACTTCAAGCTGATGGGGCGCAATGAATAAGGAACAGCAGGCAATCGCTCGTCTGGCAGAGCGGGGAAGAAGTGCTGCACTGGTGGCTGCAGGATGGTGTGCTGCCGGGGCAGTTGAGCATTTCAGATTACTTAACAGAAATGGAGTGAAGGAGTGAAACAATGTCAATCATAAAGCGAATCACCTCAGCGGGACTGTCGTTGGCGATGGCGGCAACGATTATTCCAAGTTCGTTTGCCGTCAGCACGAAGTCTGCAAGCACGCTGTCCTCGGTGACGGCAAAATATCTTGACGCAGAAAACGGCAAGGAGATTGCCGAAAAGCAGACATACAGCGTCACGCACGAGGAAAAGTCCCCGCAGACGATCACGAACAAACTACACCTACGCGGACTACACTGAAAGTGTTGAGTATGTGTATTCGCATAAGGACTTGACCTACATCATCGGTTATCCCGACAAGGGCGTACACCCGAACGATGATCTGACCCGCGCCGAAGCTGCTATGATCTTCTACCGCCTGTATGACGGTGATTATCCCAGCTTTACGCGGCGTATGTCAAACGGCACTTTCAAGGATGTAAGCGCAAAGAACTGGTTCTATGAGCCTATCGAAACGCTGTATAACATCGGCCTGCTGGAAGGCAAGTCCAAAGACAGCTTTGTACCGAACGCGCCGATCAGCCGTGCCGAGTTCGCCACGCTGGCGGCTCGTTTCCAGAACCTCAAATACACCAGCGGCAAGGTTTTCTCCGATGTAGAGAAAGGTCACTGGGCATACAGCTATATCAACGCTGCGAGTGAAGCAGGCTGGATTCGGGGCTATCCGGACGGCACTTTCCGTCCCGACAAGGAGATCACCCGAACCGAAACCGTAACGTTGGTAAACAGCATGATTAACCGCACTGTTACCCGCGAAAAGCTGAAAGCACTGAAAGTGCGAAATCCGTACAACGATCTTGCAGAATCGTTCTGGGGCTATACTGACCTCATGGAAGCAACGGTATCCCATACCGCCGAGGAATGGCATGACGCGAAGTACAACGATAGCAAGTACAATATCATCGTTGAAAAGTTCGTAGATACCAACGGCAAGGAGATTGCAAAGTCTGTCACTACGGCAGGCAAGGCAGAAACCGCGCCGAAGTCCATTCCGGCTTATGAGTATCGCGGCTATATTCGCACGATTACTTATAAGTACAGCACCGGTGATGCGCTCCCGTCCATTGAAAAGACGGCAAGCGTTAAGGACGCTAAGGTGGGTGACGAGATCACTTACACGATCAAGCTGGCGAACGATAAGAAAGCAAGTTCCGCATGGAAAAGCGTTGTTCTGACTGACAACATTCCGTCCGGTCTGACTTTCGTTGAGGGCAGCGTGTATGTGAACAATGTAGCGGCTACCCACACTGCAAAGAATGGCATTCTGACCGTAAACCTCGGTGATATTGCCGCTGGCAAGACTGTGACTGTCACTTTTAAGGCGAAAATCAACGGTGATATGTACAATCAGACGATCTACAATACCGCTGTTGCCAAGGGTACGAACGGTTATGTGACCGCCACTGACGGCAAGAAAACTAACATTTACGAGGACAAGGACGATGGCGTGTATGTCAAGAAAGGCGATACCGCGCCGTATGTGACCAAGACTGCGGACAAGTCCTCCGCGAATGTCGGTGACAAGATCACTTACACTGTCAAGGTCGGCAACGGTGACGGTGCTGTTTACGAGATCGAAAACGCTAAAATGGCAGATACCATTCCGGCTGAATTTGACTTCGTAGACGGCAGTGTGCAGGTCGATGGCAAGTCCTATCCGTACAGCTACGACAACGCAAGCCGCAAGCTGTCTGTCGTGATCGGCAATCTGAAGCCGAACGCAGCACGCACCGTAACTTTCGCCGTGACCGTGGGCAAGTCGGCTTACGGCAAGACCGTACACAACACCGCTGTTCTCTCCGGTGATAACATCAAGGATACCGAGGGCAAGGACAAGGGCGTTGAGATCGGTGACGGCAAGACCAAGCCGGAAGTCACCAAGACTGCGGACAAGTCCGCTGCCAATATTGGCGATAAGGTGGCTTACACCATCAAGCTGGCAAACGGCGAGTTCGCAAGCGTAGCAATCAAGGACGCTGTGCTGACCGATACCATTCCGAACGGACTGGATATTCAGTATGGCTCGGTTACTCTCAATGGTAAGCTGACCAATGAGTACAGCTACGATGAAGCGTCCCGCGTGCTGACCGTCAAGGTCGGTGATCTCGGCATTGAGGAAAGTGCAGCGGTAACTTTTGTTGCGGTAGTCAATACTGCCGCTTATGGCAAGACCATCTACAACACCGCTGTGATGAAGTCCGACAACACGCCGGACACCAGCGGCAAGGACAACGGCGTAACCGTTGGTGACGGCAAGGCAAAGCCGCAGATCGACAAGTCTGCGAACAAGTCCTCTGCCCGCGTGGGCGATAAGATCGCGTACACGCTGACCGTTAAGAACGATGATACCGCAACTGTTCCGGTTGAGAATGGCGTTATTACCGATGTTCTTCCGGCTGGACTGACCTTTGAATACGGTTCTGTCACGCTGAACGGCAAGAACACCAACGATTATACCTACGATGAGAATACCCGCCTGCTGACCGTCAATGTCGGCACGATTGAGCCGGACGCAAAGCAGATCATCGGCTTCACCGTAACGGTGAACGAATCCGCGTACAACACCACCATTCAGAACCTTGCAACGCTGACCTCTGACAATGCAGACCCGGTGCAGGACAAGGACGATGGCGTAGCAATCGCGGACGGTGACGCTCTGCTGACCGTTTCCAAGTCCGCAGACAAAACCACTGCCAAGGTCGGTGATACGATCACCTACACCGTAAACGCTGCCAATGCGACTGGTGCGGATGTGAATATCCGCGACGCGGTTATGACCGATACCATTCCGGACGGACTGACTTTCCGCGGCAATGTAACCGTAGACGGCTACTCCGCAGAATATCAGTACGACAATACCGGCAAGACCCTGACCGTATCGCTCGGTGAGATCGCGCCGAACCAGACCAAGGCGATTTGCTTTGATGTAACCGTCAACAGCGACGCTTACGGTATGCACATTGAAAATACCGCCCTCGTCAGCGGCAGCAATACGCCGGACAAGAGCGGTACAGACGATGGTGTGGATATTGAGGATGGTACGGCAGACGGTCATGCGGGCAATAAGACCGCAAACAAGACCACCGCAGCAGTTGGCGATACGATCACCTACTCCATTCGCCTTTCCAATGGTGCAGCAGCTACCGCTGATTGGGAGAACATGACCGTAACCGACACTATCCCGGATGGCGTAACCTTTGCGGGCAATGTGCAGGAGAACGGTTCTGCAACGGTAAACTACTCCTACAACGCCGACACTAAGACGATCACCTTTACGCCGGATGCTATTGCAGCAGGCGCACAGACCGTTCTTAGCTTCGATGTAACCGTAGATGATGGTTCTCAGGGCAAGTTTATTGTCAATACCGCTATCCTCGATGATAACGGCAAGACTACTCCCATGCCGGACGGCGGCGTTCAGATTGACGAGGGCGAAGCTGCTCCGATTGTCAACAAGTCTGCCAGCGTCACCACTGCCAATGTAGGCGATACTTTCACCTACACCATTACCGCAAAGAACGGCAATAAGGCAACTGCTGCATGGAAGAATGTCGTACTGACCGATACGCTCCCGACCGGCGTGAAGCTGGTGGGCGGCGTGTATCTCAACAATGAGTTTGCACTTTACAATCTCAGCGGCAACGCGCTGTCTGTACTCGTAGGTGATCTTGAACCGGGTGAAGCCGCAGAGATCACTTTCGATGTACAGGTGCTCGATACCGCAGCCAATACCACCGTAACGAATGTAGCAGTTCTCGGCGGTGATAATGGCAGCGGCACAGCAACGGATAACGGTGTAACCGTACCGGACTTATCTAAGAAGCCGAACGATACCACGGACTTTTATGTAACCAAAGAGGTTGATAAGACCGTGGTAGATGTAAGCAATAGTAGTTCTGATAGCAGTAAGCAAGCAACTTTCACGATTACCGTAGGAAACAACTCGAACCAGACTTGGAAACGAGTTGTGTTGAAAGATACGCTGAATACTACGCTGGTAACTCCTATGTTGCAGAATAATGTCTATGTGGACGGCGTTCTGAACAATAAGTGGAGTTTTGCTAACAAGGTGTTCACACTGGAACTTGGTGACATTGGTCCGAACGAAAAGCGCGTGGTGAAAATCACGGTGGAGTTTAAGACTGACGCTGGCGGTAAGACATACACCAACCTTGTCGCGGCTGCGGGTGACAACGGCTCCGCTTCGGGCTGTTCGCCGGAGATTGAAGTCGTTTCGTCTGGTTCGTCCGGTACACCGGTGCT
>ERZ1108170.897-NODE-897-length-21607-cov-12.733714_pt1 | contig 21607 bp, 19 predicted proteins | sample MGYA00403705_ERZ1108170 | MGnify/ENA primary metagenome ERZ1108170 (study PRJEB35170, sample SAMEA104062422) | human gut metagenome | biome: human gut; feature: human-associated habitat; material: faeces | place: Denmark | collected 2012-06-15 ...
ATCAAATAGACTCATAAGTAACCTCCATTATTGCAAATCATCTCTTGCTTAAATCTCGATTTATCGTTTTATCACTTCTTCCAGTGTTATAACCCTTCCATGTCCAGATCCACCATATTTTTCTTTTTGCAGAAATAGGGTTCCAGACCATTGGCCGTTAATTGCTGTGCTACAGCATTTTCAAAGTGAACGTCGTTATTTACTTCGCTGTTTTTATTGATCAGTTCCAGTTTGGTTTCCGCCGGATATGCACTGGTAAGCAATCCGGTGTCATTGGAAAAAAGCCGGAACACATTACTGCTCTTGCTCGCTTTGAGAGGAATAACGGGAGCTTCCACTTTATATACCGGTAACGCGACTCCGGCATCTTTCAGCCACAAAAAGCTGTTTTCATATCTGTCAAACTTTAACTCTTTATACAGCATTGTAAATACAAACTTTTCAACCATTCTTCTGACGATACGTCCTATAAATATGGTAACAAAAGCGAACTTCTTCATCACTAATCGCAAGCTGGGAAAATGCCGCTTTCTTTGCAATACGCATGTACTGCTCCCAATCTTCTTCAGAAACAGCCGGATACATTTTCTTTAAGCGCGCCTCATATTCCGCATCCGTCATCGATGAAAATTGTGCCGGCACAAGCTTACGCACATTTTTGTATATTCTGCGGTTCATTCTCTTTACTGCACGAATATTCTGCTTTTTGCGAAGTTCTTTTAACAGGACGTTTCTATAATTTCGCTGCAATCGCACAACACCATACAGCACAAGTATCAACACAACGAGAATGATGAGAATACCAATTACAAAAGTCGCAATTTTCTGTCCCTGTGACAGCCCTTTACCGCCTCCGGTTCCGTTTTTCCCTGGCTCCTGTGTGGATTGCTGCGTCATTTGTGTCTGTGAATCCTGTGTCTGTGTTTCCTCCGTGAGCTGAGTTTCCTCCGTGAGCTGTGTTTCTGTATTTTCAGACTCGCTCGATGCCGTGGTGTCTTTTCTCTTATCATGGTCTGCCTTCAGGTCTTTGAGATTTTCCTCATTTGTTGGTATGTCTGCATTGATTCCGCCATATCCCGGTGTCACTTCATAAGGAATCCAGCCAATGCCATCCAGATATATTTCCACCCATGCATGTCCGCATCGATCAACGACATCTGCCGCGTAGCTTCCGTCTTTTTGTGCCTGAAAAGATTCTCTTTTTACAATATAACCGGATGCATAGCGCGCCGGCACACCAAGTTCCTGTAAAATCAAGGTCGCAGCACTTGCAAAATGCATACAGTATCCTTCTTTTCCTTTCTCTAGGAAGTATGCTACTGCATCCTCTCCCGGTGTAAGATCATCCAAATACAAATTATAACGTTTATAGGTATTTAATATGTCTTTTACACTTCTTGCCAGATCAAGCCTTGACATATTCACATATTGCATCATCGCTTCTTCCAATGCAAAATCCTGTTCCCCATAATATGCATCATCAACATAATCTTTTCGTGCCGTGTACCAGTCCGAATCCATATAACTTTTTTCCAGAACCGCCTTTGTATACCGGATTACTCCGTCGGTCGCAGAAGCGTTCGGCTTTGCATAATGCTTATACGCATACGTATCATACCAGCTCATGGCATCCGGGTCCTCTTTATTCTCGACCCACACAAAATACTGCGCATTCTCATCCATCTTCGTATTTTGCAGCAATCCCTCTGCCTTAACAGAAGATTTCATTCGCTTTTTTTTGACCACGGCATCCTTGTCTACCCACACAGTATCCTTACTGTCTGCCAGATCCATAAAATATGGCACAAGTGCATTGGAACTCCATGCATTTTCATAGGTGATCTCATAGGTTGTCCGCCCATCAATATTGTCATTTCCCTGCGACTGTTCGTAGACATTCTGGCTCAGCAGGACAGCAATATGATCCGGATCATAGCCCGCTTTTTTTGCTTCCCTTTCATAAGAATCATCTAAAGTTTTCCATGTACCATCCACATATCTGCTACTGCAGAAATCCTTCAGGTACAAATTGGTCTCCGGCTTTTTTTCTGCGCTGATCGTAAGTATTTTGCGGTCAGAATATTCCGGTGTATTGTTGTCGACCTCTGCCTTATTGGTTTCAACATAAGACGGTCCGATATTTTTCAGTCTATCTTCCAGCTGTGTTTGAAAAATATAAAACTGCTTTCCATTTTTCGCAATTGCTTCGGCCGGACGAACGAACGCTGTTCCTCCAAGCAAAACAATCCCCACTGCAACCACTGCAGTACAGCCCAATGAAATCATCTGCCGGAAAAATACGCGTTCCTGCTTTTTGTGTTCGCCCTTTTTTGCCCGGAATGCAACACGCTCCCTTGCATATGGACCGGAGAACAGAAGGAGCAGTCCCGCAAAATAAAATGCAACCCCTTTCCAGGAAGGTAGAGCATTCACAAGCAGTCCTGCACTCAGGATCGTGATCCCCGGTAACAACAGAAACAGCTTCTGCTTTGTCATATAACGCAGCATCACACCAAACATCAGAAGAAGATACAGGGTAAAACCTAACGCAAGTGGCAGATAGGTCATATCTGCATCGTATCCCTGTATATTGCTTTTGTAATAAGCATTCCATGGAATCAGGTAGCTGCTGTACAGTGCCTGATATCCTTCCTTCATATGTGAAAAATTTTTCCGGAAATAAAGTGCCGATCCAAGGATATAAACAAGTTCTGTTCCCACCGACCATACCGCCTCATATTTTCCGCAAAGCGGTGCCACATGAAACAGCACAATCGCCAGAAACACAAATACCTGGATCCACACAAACGAAGCTTTGGAAATCGTCCATTCTTCAAGAATGCTGGTTGCCAAAAACACCATTCCATAAAACAACAACACCGTTGCCATGAAACTTCGAACCGCACCCGCACAGTTTTCTGCAAATACATATTCGGTTGTCTTGTTTGTTTTTTGCATTGTATTTTTTCTCATAACATTAATTCCATGGTTTCCATTTTTTCTTTCCAGTCTTTTTCGTCCAATGAAACAATTTCTTTGTCATTTAAGATCAAATGCATAGAAGCATCCAAATACATTGTGTACAACAGATTCTCCCGCTTATATTTTTCTTTGTACATCGTCGGTAAAGGCTGCGGTGCCGCCACATAACCGTCTGCGAGATAGTAACATAAAAACATATAAAAGCTTTCCTCATCGTCAATCCGGATACGGACAACATCTTTGCGGCTGACACTGTACCATGCCACATAGTGCGGACAGGCTGCATCCATCAGGGAAAACACAACTCCTGCCATCACCGTAAGAAACTTCTCTTCGTTTTTGGTTTTTGCCTTCTTCTTTTTCATATGTGGCGGCTCCAGCAGGAACACAAGCGGACAGGCCTTTGGCTGGCTGTTTTCCCGCACGAGCAGATCATCCGATTTTGCACTTAACTTCCAGTGAATGCTCTGCATTTTGTCCCCGGCGCGGAACTCACGCACCCCAAAGATTTCGCTCGGATCATCTCCCGGATGAAAATCATCGTAGACATCTGCCTCTCCGAAAAAGTTGCGTGTGTGTTCCGATACATGCACACCAACACTGATCAGTTCCGGGAAAATCATAACATTGCACGATCGACCGACTTTTTTTGTTATGCAGAAAAGGCCGGTCAGATCATAAATTTTGATCTTCTTTAAACCAAATTCATAATTCCCCGCATATTCCGGATATATCACCTGCTGATACTCATTTTTTCCGTGATACACCGGCGCTCCCTTCTGCCAGGCACGCTCGCTTTTTCCAATAAAAGCGTTCTCACAGGTAATTCGGTATTTGATTTTCATACAGCTGATACGGCTATGATTCTTTACGGCAAGCGTAAGCCGGACTTTTTCCCCCGGCTCCGCGACCGCGATCGGAATCTGTATATCCGCCTCAATTTTCCTGCGATACCAGAGTAAAAATAAAAAAGCGAGCACCAAAAGAATTGCTTCGGCAAAGCCAAGCAATCCAATTGTCACGCTCGCATAAATAAGTGCGATATAAAATGTAAAAACCGTAACCAATGCCCCGATCACAAAACTAATCACGCTAATCCACCTTTTCCATATATGATGCCGGCTGTCTTGTATCCGCTATAATCTGGGATAAAATCGCCTCTTCCGTCACATGTGCCACCCGCGCCTTGGTGTTTGGCACAATACGATGCTTTGCGATATCCATAAAAATATCGGTAACATCGGATGGAATCACATATTCCCTCCCCTGAAGAAATGCCCAGGCTTTCGCCATGCGCACACAGGCGATCGTTCCTCGCGGGCTGACACCAAGTTCAATGTAATTACTGTTTCGCGTCTTGTTCATCAGGTTTGTAATGTATGCATAAATGCTGTCATGAACATACACATTCTCCACCTGTGCCTGCATGTCCACCAGCTGCTGCGCCTGCAGAACTGCCCGCAACTCACCAAATCCCGCAGCCGTACTTTTGCCTTTTGCAATGGCAATCTCACTCTCAAGATCCGGATAGCCCATGCTCATACAGATCATGAAACGATCCAGCTGGGACTCCGGCAAAAGCTGGGTTCCTGCACTTCCCTTCGGATTCTGTGTTGCCATAACAATAAAAGGCTTCGGAACTTCACGGCTGACGCCATCTACGGTTACCCTGCCTTCTTCCATAACTTCGAGCAAAGCCGACTGCGTCTTTGGAGAAGTCCGGTTGATCTCATCCGCCAGAAACAAATTACACATAATTGTTCCCGGATAATACACAAATTCTCCTGTATTCTTTTGATACATATTAAATCCAAGAATATCTGCCGGCATGACATCCGGCGTGAACTGTACTCTGTGATTTTCCAGGCCCATGACCTTGGAAAAAGCGATTGCCAGAGTTGTCTTACCGACACCCGGCACATCCTCTATTAAGATATGACCTCCCGCGAGAATTGCCGCGAAAGCTTTCTGAATGCAGTCATCTTTGCCGGTAACGGCGTGTTTTACTTCGTCCATGACTGCCCTTGCATTTTCATAAATCTGACTCATTGTTGTTCCCCCATATTACGAGCATTCTACTAGCCTTCTAATATAAATTCAGTATAATGCAATTATGGGAAAACAACAATATTGCAGTGGTTAAGATTCTCTTAATTCCAGAACTTTTTTCCCTGTCTGCGGATCTTCGATTCCGAGCAAAGAAAGAATTAACGCCATACGCATATATTTTCCGTTCTGTACCTGCTGAAAATAAGCTGCTCTGTTGTCATCATCCACATCGTAAGCGATCTCATCAACACGTGGCAGTGGATGCAGTACCGGCATATTTTCCTTTGCCAGCTGCAGCTTTTCCCGGTTGAGAACATAAGTATCCTTCAGACGAATATAATCCTCTTCATTGAAAAAGCGCTCTTTCTGCACTCTCGTCATATAGAGAACATCCAGCTTCGGAAGACTGTCCTCCAGACTGGACACTTCCTCATACGGCGTATGCGTCGGCTCTAATGTTTCGTCTACAAGATAATCCGGGATTCTGAGTTCTTCGGGCGAGATAAAATAGAATTTGTTTCCTGTATGGCGCACCAGACTCTTCACCAGTGAGTGCACCGTTCTTCCGAACTTCAAATCTCCACAGAAACCGATCGTCAGATTGTCGAGTCTTCCAAGTCTCTGGCGAATGGTCATCAGATCGATCAATGTCTGTGTCGGATGGTTATGTCCGCCATCTCCCGCATTGATGACCGGGATTTTCGAATACATGGATGCACAAAGCGGTGCCCCTTCCTTTGGATGACGCATGGCAATAATATCTGCATAGCAACTGACGACCCTTACGGTATCTGCAATCGTTTCCCCTTTGGAAACGCTCGATTGTTCTGCACCTGCAAATCCAATTGTCTGTCCACCAAGACTGAGCATTGCCGACTCAAAAGAAAGCCTCGTTCTTGTGCTTGGCTCATAAAAAAGCGTTGCAAGCTGTCTGCCGTCTGCTGCATGGGCATAAGCTTTCGGATTCGCAGCGATCCGGTCTGCAAAATCCAGCACTTCATACGTTTCTTCTACTGTAAAATCCAAAGGACTTATCAAATGTCTCATAACCACTCTCCTTTTATTAAATACTGACTTCTCTCTGCACCTACGGATATGAACTGTATTTCATGCTGCAGAAGATCCTCTAATGTCTCCACATATGTCTTTGCCGCATCTGGCAGTTCATCATAGGTTTTGCAGCCGCTGATGTCTGTCTGCCAGCCCGGAAGCATTCTTACAATCGGTGCATATTCTTCGAGATCCTCTACCGGATCAAAATCTGTCACTTCCTGATTTCCCTTTTTGTAGCCCACAATCACAGGAATTTCTTTCATCATGCTGAGCACATCCAGCTTGGTTAATGCAATCTTGTCCGCATTCTGGCACTTTAATCCATACCGGCTTGCAACCGCATCAAACGGACCTACACGACGTGGACGTCCTGTGGCAGCACCATATTCTCCACCAAACTTGCGCAAAAGTTCCATCCAGGATTCCGGCATGGCTTTTTCTGCGGTAAATGGCCCTGCACCTACACAGGTTGAATAAGCTTTCAGCACACCAACGACATGGTCCAGCTGCTTTCCCGGTATCCCTGCCCCGATTGGACCGTAGGCAGAAATTGTGGAAGAACTTGATGTATATGGGAAAATGCCATAATCAATGTCCCGCATAGCTCCAAGCTGTGCCTCTAAAACAACCCTTTTTCCTTCCTTTAACGCTTCCTCGAGATAAGCACCTGTGTCTACTATATATGGCCACAACTCTGCTGCCTGATCTTCACACCAGGAAAGCAGTGCCGGATAGGACATCGGTTCCTGATGATAGCATCCTGCAAGTTCCAGATTCTTTGCCTCGAGCATCATTTTCAAACGGTTCTGTACGGATTCCTCTTTTAGATGAAGCAGGTCCCCAAGACGCAGTGTTTTCTTTCTGTATTTGTCACTGTATGCATAGGCGATGCCTCTTTTTGTGGACCCAAATGCCGCTCCGGTTTTTGCAAGACGCGTCTCTTCGAGTTCATCCTGAATTTTGTGCCATGGCATCGAGATTGTTGCCCGTTTGGAAAGTTTTAAGTTCTTTGGTGTGACCACAACACCTTTTTCCCTGATCTGTGCGATTTCGTTTGTCAGATGTTCCAGATCTACCACCATACCATCACCAAGTACACATACCACATTCTCATGCAGAATACCGGATGGCAGCAGATTTAAAACAACTTTTTGCTGTTTGGCAACCACCGTATGTCCGGCGTTATTGCCTCCCTGATAGCGGACAACAACATCTGCATTCTCCGCAAGCAGATCGATCACACGACCTTTTCCTTCATCTCCCCAGTTAATTCCTGTTACAGCTGTAAGCATATTTTATCCTCCTTCTTTCGACACTATCTTTGAACATCAAGCCATGCATAATTTGTTATGTGCAATACCGGAATGTCCGGTCGGTAAGTATTCGCGCAAAAATAAGTCCGAGCGGTAACGATACAATAATCATAATCGCCGCCGCAAACCATGAAACCGCCTCGGTCAGTGACATAATTCCAAAATTATAAATCGCACGATACAGATATAATCCCGGCACCATAATTACAATGGATGGCACCGTCAGTGAAATTCTCGGATATCCATGATTTCTCTTGATAATGGATGCGAGCAGACCTGCCGTCAGTGCTCCTATAAAAGCAGCAGCCGCAGATGGCATCTCTGTAAAATCGACCAGTTCCAGCCGCAATGTATTTGCAACGGCACCGATACATGCCGCCGTTGCTGCCATATAGACCGAGCTGTTAAACATGATTGAGAAACCGAAAACGCCGCAAAAACTGGCAATCAGACGTAAAAACAAATGCGTCATATTTCCCAGATGCAAAGCTGCAAAATCCTGTGGCTGAAGCTTTAACAAAAGCGCCATGATCCATGCAAACATTGTCGCAACCAGAACAATAATGATGGAATAGGTAAGCCGCTCCAGACCGGATCGCAAATCCAGTTTTGCCAGGTCAATTCCACTTGTGATAAACGGAAATCCCGGAATAATAAACAACATAGAACAGATATATCCGGCCTCGTGCACTGCGGAAATGTGAAACAGCAGCTCTGCCATATGCAGACAGACCGCATACGTCAGACATGCAGCTGAAATAGATACTGCAATGTTCAAAAACAACGTGTAATGATGTTTGATCAGCTTCATCCGGATAAGGTTACCAACACCGGCTGCAATAAATGCAAATATCATCTCCACGGGGCCACCACCCAGCAGAAATGTAAATCCACAACATGCAAGTGCCGCTGCCAATCCGAGTTTTACCGGAGAATAGAGTGCATGAATCTGTTCAATTTCATCCAGCCTCTTGTGGATTTCTTCGCCTGTCAGATGTGCTTCCCGGGATGGAAAACTATCTACAAACTGTTCCATCCGATAAAGTTTGGAAGTATTTACTCCGGTATTTGCAATACTAAGAGATTGGGAAACACACTCTTTTCCGTCAAAACAGTTAAACTCTATAGACATCAATCCCACATCCACCGTACAGGTTACTCCCAGTTCCTTGGAAAGCCGGTTCATAGAAGTCCGCACACGCCATGCTCCGGTTCCACAGGAAAGCATGATCAGACCAACTCTGCCGATAACGGATGCCTTTTCAATCAGTCCTGCCTGCTGAATCAGCACTTCACTGTCATTTCCTGTATAATCATGCCATGGAATTTCCATATGATTTTTTTCCATAATTTCTACATAATCATTTTTCGCCATAAATAATCTCCTCCGCTTTCGCAACATGGCGTTCGAAATTTTTCAGGAAAATTGAATTTGGAAGGAAAATTCCGATTTCATCATACCGGTTGTTATTCTCCACCAGCGAATCCTGTCCATAAAATACATAAGCCATTGGAAGATTCTTTTCCAGCTGAATCATAAGATCCCACACTGCGGAATACGCTTCTGCCTCCGTCTCCTTCTCCTTTACGGTATCCGGCAGTTCACGAATGAGCAGCACACCCGTATTTTTCTCAAGAATCTTTTGTTTCACATCCATGTGATCCGACTGGTATTCATGGCTGTAACGGTATGCCTGTGCAAAATATATATTTTTCTGATTGCCGAGATCTTTGTATACCTCATGGAAATGCCAGTATTCTTTCTCATGAACTGTGCCTTTATATGCCGGAAGCAATTGCCCGTTTTCATCCGTCATGATAACCGGATTTTGCTTTCCATCTGCATCAAAACGATAGGGAATCAGAAATGAATTTCTCAACAGATCAAACAATGTATTCTGGCATATAGCCATAAGAAAAGCCGACATGTCCCGGTTCGCATACGCATTGAACAAAGCCTGTGAAAATTCTGCCGGAGAAATTCTGGCATCCGAATCATCATTGCAAAATAAACAGTTACAAAATGTTTCCTGTAACTTTCCACATGCCCATGGATCGTTTAAAATTTTCTGAAATAAAACCTCTGCCCTTTCCTCTCGTGGAAAAATCGTCTGTTCTTTCATGCTTCATGCGCTTCCTTTCTTGCTTTTTTCATCTTCTATGATTATACTTTTGCATTAGGAATAAGTAAAAACTATAATTGATATGTTATAGATAATATTTTGATATGTCAGAGGATTTCAATCGATGAATGTAAATTTTGAATACTACCGGATTTTTTATTATGTTGCAAAATACCACAACTTTACCAAAGCCGCACATGCACTCGGCAGCAGTCAGCCGAATGTGACACGTGCCATGAATTGTCTGGAGCAGCAGATCAATACAACCTTATTTGTCCGCACCAACCGGGGCATTCAGCTTACCCCGGAAGGGGAAAAACTTTATACCCATATTTCCGCTGCAATGTCACAGATTTTTGCCGCAGAAGAGGAATTATCGGATAGTACGGGGCTGTCACACGGAAGCATTGCGATCGGTGTCAGCGAGACCGCCTTAAATATTTTTCTTTTTGATAAACTCAAGGCGTTTCATATGACCTATCCAGGCATTCGCCTGAAACTGTACAATCACTCCACCCCACAGGCCATTGATGCCGTAAAAAGCGGAAAAATCGACTTTGCTATTGTATCAACTCCTGCTTCCGTGGAATCACCGCTCAGACAGATTATGCTGCAGCCTTTTCAGGAAATTCTTGTCGGTGGCACGACTTTTACCGCCCTTGGCAGCCAGGAACTGTCACTTGCAGAATTAAAGAACTATCCGCTGATATCGCTTGGGCGTGAAACAACGACGTTCCAGTTTTATCATTCGCTTTTTCTCTCTCACGGACTCGAACTTGCCCCTGATACCGAAACTGCCACAACCGATCAGATTCTCCCTCTTGTCAAATGCGAGCTGGGCCTGGCTTTTCTTCCGGAAGCAATGGCACGTGATTCTATTCAAAAAAGAGAAATTGTCCAGATATCACTGAAAGAAAATATCCCGGAACGAAATATATGCATGGTATACGACTGCCAGCATCCGCTGAATACAGCTGCCCGACAGTTCCGGAAAATAATTCTGGAAGATCATTTGTCATAGTTTGAAACTATGAACAATTCCTTCACAGGATATGTTCAAATGCTATTGTTCATGGTGCAGAAGCTTTCGGTATGTCTGATCCATTCCAAATGCGCCAAGCGGTGCCGTAATGATGATCGCCATAACAGCTACCGACAGCACGATTTTTCCACATGCCAGTCCTGCAGCTAAAGGAACCGAGCCGATTGCGGCCTGTACCGTCGCTTTCGGCAGATATGCAATCACACAGAAAGCGCGCTCTTTCCACGATAGATTTGTCTTTGCAACACAAAGCAATACCCCGCATGTACGAAAAAGCAATGCAAGCAAAATCATGGCAATTGCAGCCAGTCCTGCCTGCAAGGTATAGCGGATATCCACTGCTGCACCGACCAATACAAATAAAATGACTTCCGCAGCAATCCACAACTTTCCAAATTTTTCTGACAACCGTTTCGAAACAAATGCCGTACTTTTTAACTTCAGCACACATGCCATACTTACGACTGCCAGCAATCCGGAAACTGCGACTTTTCCTTCCAGCCATCCTTCTACCGCAACAAGCAAAAAGGAAACGCCAAGCACAATAATGACTTTCGTGCTGTTTCGCACGCAATGTTTATGCGCATAAGATGTCTCAAAAAACAGATACAGCCCATAACCCACGACCGCGCCCAGCAGAATTCCAAGCACAATAGAAACCGGCACATTTACAAAATCCAATACATTTGCATTTCCTCCCTGCGCCATGCTCAAAAATGTCGTGAACAACACGATTACAAAGATGTCATCGCAGGATGCACCCGCCATGATCATCTGTGGAATTGCTTTCTCGGTACCATATTTTGATTCCATCAGATTCACCATACGCGGAACCACTACCGCCGGAGATACCGCTGCCAGCACAGCGCCCATGACAGCCGCCTCTACATGGGTAATTCCCAGAATCCATGGTGCAAGCAACACATAGCCGATAATCTCAAATGATGCCGGAACAAATGACAGCATAATTGCCGGTCTTCCCACCTTTTTCAAGTCATTCAAATCCAGCGATAATCCGGCTTTCAGCAGTATAATGATCAATGCCATTTTCCGCAGATCCGCAGAAATTGACAGAATGGAAGAATCCAGGAAATCCAACACATATGGTCCCAACACAATGCCTGTGATGAGCATTCCTATGATCCTCGGAAGCTTCAGTCTCTGACAAATTGCACCCATTGCCAGCCCGACCAGAAAGATAAGTGCCAATGATGTTAACATAATTTTTCCTCCTTTTTGCACTAAAATGGTTCTGTCAACTGGTGGGGAATTACTTTTACCTTTCAAAACTGATACAAAATATTCTGAAATCACTCTGACTTCGCTTTCCTCACATATCCGCAATAACAACTTCATTTCCATGCTCTCTGATGATTTCGATCAGATCCTGCGTTTTCATCCACACCGTCGCTGTATTCTCATTCGGATGAACACCTATCAATCCTTCGTTTTCCGTAAGTTCTCTATCAAAGAACACCTTTACCTCTTTGTCCTGGTCATTCAAGATTCCCAAAGGTGTCACCGATCCAGCAATCAATCCGAGTTTCTCCAACAGCTCCTGTTCCGAAGCAAAACTCACTGGACGTGTCTGATATTGTTTCCGAAACTCTTTCAAATTGACTCTCTTACTGCCCTTTACTGTAATCAGGTAATAATTTTTCTTCTTGTCATCCCGGATAAAAAGTGTTTTTGCATCTGCTTTGGGATATGGAATTTCAATTTCTGCAACTTCTTCCATATTGTAGACTGCCTTGTGTTCGGTTATCTCGAACCAGATATTTTTCTCCTGTAAAAATTGGTATACTTCCTGTTTGTTCATATCTTCTTCTCATTTCTTACTTGTAAATGTGTTTTATTCATTTCCTGATCTGAAAGCAAAAAATATTTATACCGTACTTTCCCTTTCTGGTCAGGAACCGGATCATCCCATGTAACATCAATTTGATACCATACTCCGCCTACTTCCACACGATTCCATGCATGATTGACACGACCTGTGAAATCACCATTTGATGATGCTTTTCCAGAAACTAACTTACACGGAATACTCAATTCGTCCATAAATGCTTTAAATGCTGCTGCATATCCCTCACATACAGCCTTTTTATTTATCAACACACCTCTTGGGCTATAAGAATCTTGTGGAATTGTATCATTTACATAATCATATTCGCAATTAAGAACGATATAGTCATGTACCGCTTTTACTTTATCATAATCAGACATTTCTGGTGTAATAATATTCTCTATAGTACAATCAATTTCATTCTTAATATCATTGTCAATTAATGCAATATTATCAATCTCCCATATAGAACCCGCGTGCTCATAATTTGAACTGTCAGAATCCTTTTCTTTTGCCCATGTAGACATTGCGCCTAGAATGCATATTGCAAATATTAACATAAGAATATGTGCTGATTTCTTATTTTTCTTAAGCTTGATTGTTTTTATAACATTTTCTCCTATCTTTCTCCATAATTTTAATCTCTTCACTTATCTTAACATAAAAAAGCGATACCACATAGATATTTCATCTAATGATATCGCTTTATCTGCTATCATTTGCTATTTTGAATCACCACGAACATAAAATGTGGCTCTTCCAGATCCCATTTTTAGAAGAACGCCTTCTTCTACCAATTGTTTTATAGCCAACTCTACTGATTTTACGCCTATTGAAGGACATAACTCTGTAATATCACTTTTACTTAGCTTTCCCATTTTGCTATATACCGCTCGTCTAACAATTTCTTTTGCCGGAAGCTTTTCACTTACAAGCTCTACTCTTTCCTCAAAATCTCTGTATGCAGCAAGAATAATTCTTAGCATATATTTTACAAAAGGAGTTACATCCTCCTTATTTTCGTGCCAACCTCCCTGACAATCCTCCAATGCTTTGTAGTACAAATCTTTATTTTTAGCAATCTTGCTTTCAATAGAGACATACTTGCCAACAACATATCCACTTCTATATAGAAGTAAGGCTGTAAGCAAACGGCTCATCCTACCATTTCCATCACTAAATGGATGTATGCATAAAAAATCATGTATAAAAATAGGAATAAGTAAAATGGTATCCAATTCTTGATTCTCAATCATTCGATTGTAATTCTCACAAATAGCATCTATTGCGGATGGTGTTTCATATGGTGCAAGTGGGGTAAAAAGCACATACTCTTTTCCTGTCTCGTCAGTTGCCGCAATCACATTTTGTGATATCTTGAAACTACCACCAATGCTTTTTTCTGTATATTTGTACAAATCACGATGTAACTGCAAAATATAATTTGTTCTGATTGGAATATACTCATAATTCTCATGAATTGTATTAAGAACGTCCCTATACCCAAGAATTTCTTCCTCATCACGATTTTTCGGTGTTGTCTTTTCCTCACACAATTCTTTTAATCTGGTACTGGTGGTCCGAATTCCTTCGATAGCATTCGATGCCTCTGTACTCTGACGTTTTGCTATTTCTACAAGTTTGTCCAATGTTTCCGGCTTCTGCTTAAGATATACTTCCTGTCTGCCCTTATACTCATGAATTTGTGCAACAAGCGAAATTATCTCACTATCCCATGTCTTTTCTTTCAATAATGAATAATCAAATACCCTCATAAATATCTCCTAAATCTTTATTTATCTCCTAAATTTTATATATTTTTAGGAGATAATGCAATTATTAGCATAAAAATCCTTGTTTTCATAGTATCACTGATTTCTAAAGGTATATTCATTTCATTCATAAACTCTTACAAATTCAGCATATATGCATCATCCGGTGTATATCTTCTCTCTTTGGTGAAAATAATCCAATCCGTTACATCAGAAACCGTATATTTTCCAATGCTTCCCTCATCCATTTTCTTGACATAATACGGCTTCTGAGTAAGTTCACAAACAAATACTTCCTTTAAGAGCTTCTTCTTAATCTCCTTTAATTCAAACCAGATATGCTCTTTTTGTGTTTCCGGATCACTCTCAGGGTCGATAAATTCTTTATCCACCTGTAACCCAATTTTCAACAACACATGTACATCCGGATCCTTAAGATCCATAATCGTCTTCACATATTCGATTCTCTCCTGTGCCAGTTTCCGCATACGGTTGGTTTCCTCATTTGACACCATAAACATCGTATTATGCCCTAAATATTTATCCAGAAACTGCACTCTTTCCACCTTTTTTGCATCCACATCATCTTCATGCAGATACAACATTACAGCCTCTGTATCCTGCGAATGATATTCGTCGCGGTCCTCAGCTTTTCCAAGTTCCACATCCGGATAATGTTTTAAACCTTCCCGCCAGTCCACAACAGTTGTCACCATGGCAATATCTTCTGGCAGCCATGCGAGAAACATTGGCTCATATGGTTGCAATGCTTCTTCATTTTCAATCATACGAACCGCCATCGACTCAATTACAGAATAATGTGTGTTAAACATATCCTTGTTGCTTCCAAGGATTTCCAGTTCCGGCAGACCACAACGCTTTAATCCATGCGTATGGAGCCAGACTTCATCTCCATCGCCACTAATTGCCTGTACCGTGAAAAGATATCTTGGCGCAGGGGGTACCTGTGATTCCGCTGCAAGTTTCACCCATCTGCCGGAAATAACTTTTTCTGACGGCATATCCATGACTGCAAGGTGTCCCGGCACCAGCAGATTGATAATTCGAAGCTGATCATGATAGCTTGTCAGAAAATCCTTCGAGTATTCCATCTCCACACACATATCCACCTGAATCTTTTCAATCTTTTGAAAATCAAGATCTGAAAAAGCATGTACAGTGCGGAAAAACTCCGGAATTTCCACATGCAAAACGGCAAGAGCAATTTTGTATTCTCTTCCATCAATTGAAAGTGTCATTGCAACACCCGGTATATCATCATCTTCTTCGTTTTTTTTCTTTTTCAACTCCCCTGTCATTTTTATATCGTTACTGTTTTCCAGTCTTGCTAAAACCTTCTCTATCCGGATATCTTCTTCGTTTTCCGGCACAACAATCATACATGATTTTTCTCTCATGAAATTCCCCTCTTTCAATTGTACTTTTTACAGGAAACTAAGCTTTAAAGTTTCCCCATCTTCATCAACATTACATCCCTTTGATTTTTCTACCTTCAACTGAAGACCTGCTGCAAGGCCAACAATCTCACCATCGTGAAAACCAATATTATTATTTATACAATAATCAATTATAAGTATCATAAATCCCTGCAATTGTGATGGTTCCTGCTTGAAATTCAATACTTCCATTTCATCAAAGCCAAATTGTTTCATACCATCTGTCCATCCGGAAATTCCTTCTTCTTCCTTTCCGATACCAGACCATACAAGCACCGGCAATGGTAACTCATCTTCCTTTACAATCTCACACATCTTTACAACTTTCTCAGGTTCATAAACAATTCCATTGGCATAGATACCGATATTATTTTCCATTTTTGACAAGGTGGAAACAACCTTAGAATAGAACATAGCCCTGTCTCTAATACTGTTGCCACCGGTGACCATCACGATTTCATGTGCTGTATGTGTTGCGGCTACACTTGCTCCATCCGGCCACATATAATTGTACTTCGCGCATTCCACTGCTTCATCATCTGGAATTGCAAAATCCATATATCCAAACGTCAAATGCAATCCTGTATCTGTGCAATATAACCGGGCATCAACGCCTTCCGTTGCCCCACCGTTTTCCGGCTGCGTATCATCATCACTTTTTATTTTCTCGCCCCAGTCTTTTTCAAACATATCCAAAAACAGATCCGGCTCAAATACCGGTTTTGCTTTCAGAATAAAAGCGTGAAAGGCAGGTGCTTTTTTCTCCCTCTCTTTTTGCTCTTCCTCATTTAATGCAATACTTTTCCAATACTGCTTTAAATATGTAAGCATTTGAGTTGCCTGCTCGATGTCATTGTTTTCATCATAGCGCTCCTGCTCACTGAAAATACCTGAATCACTGTGAATAGCCATAAGCCATGGTGAAAATAATCCCTTTTTAAATTTGAAGATCAGACAGTGACATCCTTCCTCATCCGTAAATTCCTTTACAAACTCCATTTTAAAAGGAGCTTTACCAAGCTCATTCGGATGTTTCAGCCAATCCGCAACCTCTCTCATTTCATTTTCATAGTTTGCCATAAATACTCTCCTTATCTTACGTTTCCTTTTTATTCCACATAAATATATCTTAACACAAAAAGGTGACACCACATAGATATTTCATCTTATGGCATCACCTTTTCCATAACTTTATTTTCAAGCACAAAAAAAGCACCAACCCCGTGGCTCGCATGTCCACAAAACCGGTACTTTGTAGTGCGCGATCAGGGGTTCGAACCCTGGACACCCTGATTAAGAGTCAGGTGCTCTGCCAGCTGAGCTAATCGCGCTTGTCTTAAGTTTTTGTTGTCTTTCCTTGCGACAAAAGTTATTATATAGTATGTGTAGAATAAATGCAAGCACTTTTTTCAATTTTTTTTAAATTTTTTTATTTTTTTTAAAAAGCACATGCGAAAGGAACAATTTAACATGAAAGTAGAAGAACGTTTTCTTAATTACATCAGCCATTGTACGACATCAAACGAAGCATCCGGTACGATTCCAAGCAGTGACAGTGAATTTATTCTTGCCCAGATTCTGCGATTGGAAATGCAGTCTCTCGGTCTGACTGACATTCACATGGCGGAACACTGCTATGTATATGGCAGGCTTCCTGCCACGCATGGCATGGAACATTACAAAGCCATTGGCTTCATCTCCCATATGGATACAGCTCCTGACTTTTCCGGCGAGAACATCAAGCCACAAATCATTCCTGACTACGACGGAAAAGATATCCTGCTTGCCGGAAGTGGTGACTATTTAAAAGTAAAAGATTTTCCATCTCTTGCCACGCTCAAGGGGCGCACACTTATTACAACGGACGGAACTACACTCCTGGGTGCGGATGACAAAGCCGGCATCGCAGAAATTCTCACAGCAATCGAAGAGATAATTGCAGAACACATTCCACATGGTGATCTGTGGATTGGTTTTACGCCTGACGAGGAAATCGGTTGTGGAGCAGATCTGTTTGACTTGAACATTTTTCAGGCAGATTATGCTTACACAGTGGATGGCGATTACGAAGGTGAAGTTGCCTACGAAAATTTCAACGCAGCAAGTGCAACATTTCATATTAAAGGTGTTAATGTACATCCGGGAGAAGCAAAGGATATCATGATCAACGCTGCCCTGGTCGGATGTGAAATCGTATCGCTGCTCCCTGCAAACGAGACGCCGGCACACACGAGTGGACGTGAAGGTTTCTACCATCTGACAGACATGTCCGGAGATGTTGCAAGTGCAACGCTCTCCTTTATCATACGTGACCATGACAAAACACAATTTGAAAACCGCTTACAAAAACTCAGAGATATCACAACGTCTCTGAACCAGAAATACGGTACGGGTACTATCACTTTGGAAATTGAACACTCCTATGAAAATATGCTCTCCGTTATTGAAAATCAAATGGAGATTGTCAATCTTGCAAAACAGGCAATCTCTGTGGAAGGACTCACACCTCTCTCCCGTCCGATTCGCGGAGGCACAGATGGCGCCAGACTCTCCTTTATGGGACTTCCTTGTCCAAACCTGGGAACCGGTGGTTATGGTTTTCATGGACCTTACGAACATATCTCTGTCGAGGCCATGCAGACTGCTGTGCGAATATTGAAATATATTGCTTCACACCCAATCGAAAAAGCATAACTCAGACATAAAAACACCTCCAAAAGAACAGATTCTGTACTGTCCACTTTGGAGGTATTTGATTTTGAATATATGATTTTTTCTTTTAATTTCCCATGTTTGCAAACAGTGCTGCTATCTCATCCGGGCTTAACGTTTTATTTGGATCTGACGAATCCGGCATTGGCTGTGTACTGTCGGCCGGTGCTTCTGTCTTCTCTGCAACTGTCGGTTTCTCTATAACTTCCGGTGCAGGCTCCTGAACAGGTTCTTCCTTTGCTTCAGATGTGGAATCATTACCCATATTCGCGAACAATGCTGCTATTTCATCCGGACTCAGACTTCTATTAGAATCAGACGCAGGTTCCGGTGCTGCCACTGGCTCTGGTTCCGGGATTGGTTCCGGTGCTGCCACTGGCTCTGGTGCTGAATTTGGTTCCGGTACTACTACCGGTTCAGGTTCAACAGTCTCTTCCAGATCATCGTCCGTATCCGCAACTTCATCTGCCATCACTTCATTTAAGAAACTCTTCTCATCCGATGTTGTTCCAAATGAAGCCGGAGCAGACTGAACGATCACTTTCTGATTCTGCGATAGAGCTGCATTCAATCGAAGTTCCATATCCTTCATCTGAACGACCAGATCCTGAATTTGCATCTGTACAGACTTTTCACTTGAATTTCCCGCAGATTTCTGTGCGGCGATAATCTCCTCCTTGCAACTTGACAACAAGGACTGAAATGCCTCCGACTGCTTCTGCACTTCTGCCAGCTGATCTGCAATCTGTTCGGTCGAATTCAACATCGCCTCAGACCCCTGACGCGTACGATTCATAACAACTTTTGCAATGCCTTTTTGTGCATTTACAATTTCTTCCGTAGGAACTTTGGAAGCTTTCTCAAGATAATTGAGCTTATCCTCAAATTCCTCAAAATACTTTTTTAACATGAGATAAGATGCTTTTTCGGATTTAAATACATTATCGTATTGCGCCTCATTTCTTATCTCTTTTTCTTCTTTTAATGCAAAAATTCCCTGAATTATCACATATAAAAAGATAAGTTCGACCAATGCAATTCCGGCAATAATCAGATATTTGTCAGAATAATTGATCATCATATAAAGCTCCACACTGAAAAAAAGTGCCAATATCAGTGCTCCAAAAATAATCTGCATCCTTGCTTTTGTGTCTTTTTTCTTCATATGCTGTGCTCCTTCCCTGAGCTCGTATTTATTCCATATTTTAGCATAATTTAACTCTTTTCACAAGATTCGTCAGACTATTTTCTTTTTGAATAGTTGCGTTTGATTACAGTTTCTGCCGGTTTTGCAAAAATCTCATAATCACAATGATTACCGGCCTGTGATGCCACATACAGCCGATCAGTCCACGACCAAAGTGCATAACCTTTTACCCAGCTTCGCTTCTCGCAGGCATCAAACATTGCCTGGTACCAGTCTGCCTGTCCTTCCAGATCAATTCCGCCTCGAATGGTCCAGTCATTCGGTACATTCTTTGAACCTACCGTTGACATACAACCTGCTTCCGCAAAGAAAAACGGCTTTTGATAATATTCTACCACCTTTTCAATCCGATTCAACTGATTTTCCCAATCATCAATCGGATAATAACCGCTGGATGAAATAACATCCACACAATCCCACCAATGCACATTGTGTTCCTGATATTTATCTGTATTATAAGAAACAAGACCTTTGAAATCTTTCCGGATCTCAGCAATTGTCTGTCTCCACTCTTTCTCACGATGCTCCGACATTACCATCTCGCATCCTGCGATATGCATCTCACATCCCATCTCCTGCGAAATTCTTGCATAGTGTGACTGAAAATCCATGTAAGAAGCAAACCAGTTACCCCATTTTGGTTCACATGGCACATCCTCATCGAAAAAGTTGATATGTGCTCTCCATGTTCCATTTTTACAATTTGCGGTCGGCTTTAAGGCAACGCGAAGTCCCAGTGACTGTGCATACTCAATCATGCTTTTTAATTCATCATCTGTCATTGTCGCTGCAGAAGTATAACAAATCTCTTCTGATTGTGGTGTTTCCTGCAACCCGTTCGGTGCAAGAATGATGAAGTTGGCATTAGTATTTTCTTTCATTGTACGCAGGCTCTGGCGCGCACGTTCCTGTGAAAAGCTTCCTGCCGATGCAAATGGTGCAAATGTTACTCCACAAATATAAGGAATGTTATTCATAAAAAGTTCTCCTTTACGTTTTCATATTTTCGTATAGACAATATAGCATTTTCTTCCGAATGCAGATATAATAAAATCATGTAAAAAATTGTAAAAACCTATCAGGAGAACATGGTATGAACTCACTTTTTGAATATTCGGACAGCCTGCGTACCCCTTATGAATCCTTTCTTTTCGATACAGCAACAGCGAATTTTCCGATTCATCCACACTGGCATTATTTTATGGAAATTATATATATGATAGAAGGCACAGCCATCATGAACTGTGACGACAATACTTTTGTTACAGAACCGGGGGATATGATGCTTTTTCTTCCCTATCAGGTGCATTCCATCTATGGTGTATCTAATAAGACCTTAAAATATTATGTTTTAAAATTTGATATGGGAAAATTAAGTGCAGGTGTTGGAATACATTTTCAATCTCTTTTTCGAAGTGCTAAAGGGGAAAAAAGCGCCTCTTTATGCTTTCGTGCTGATGAACTGAATGATTCTCAGGTAAAATGGATTTTTGAAAAAAGCTGTGAAGAAATGTGTGGTCAGCAATACCGCTATCAGGATATGGTGCAGTCCTATATCAGTAATCTTCTCATTATGATTCTGCGTGAATGGCAGAAAAACGGGTTCGACACCGAACATTTTCAAAATATTGATGATGAAGACAGCATTTACTATATTACCGAATACATCGACAGCCACATGCAGGATAATCTCAAAGTCGAAGAACTGGCCGAGCGTTGTCATATGAGCTATCCTTACTTTGCCAAATGTTTTCGCGAACTTTACGGACAATCCTGCAAAAAATACATTGCTTTTATCCGCATGTGTAAAGCTGAGGAGCTGCTGATTTCTACAAAACTGGACTTAAACTATATCAGTCAGGAGACCGGTTTTGCAGATTGTAGCCATTTTATCAAAGCTTTTAAACAGAAACATGGAATCACTCCAAAACAATACCGGAAAGAGAAAAACTGATTTTCTTTTCAAAAGCACTTTCCACATCAAAAAGTGGAGTATTTCTTAAAGCACGATTACCGCAGCATCAAACCCCTCTACATTTCCATCAAAGGTG
>ERZ1108170.911-NODE-911-length-21360-cov-4.037268_pt1 | contig 21360 bp, 10 predicted proteins | sample MGYA00403705_ERZ1108170 | MGnify/ENA primary metagenome ERZ1108170 (study PRJEB35170, sample SAMEA104062422) | human gut metagenome | biome: human gut; feature: human-associated habitat; material: faeces | place: Denmark | collected 2012-06-15 ...
CAGGTACCCAGGCCTGCCGTTCCCTGAAGGAAGAGGGAGTAGAGGTAATCCTGGTGAACTCCAACCCTGCGACCATCATGACCGATAAAGATATCGCAGATAAGGTATATATTGAGCCCTTGAACGTAAAGGTTCTGGAGCAGATCATTGAAAAGGAAAAGCCCGACAGCATTCTCCCCACCCTGGGAGGACAGGCTGGTCTGAACCTCGGTATGGAGCTGGAGGAGTCCGGCTTCCTGGCTGCTCATAATGTAAAGCTGTTAGGTACTACCGCAGCTACCATTCGTAACGCCGAAGGACGTCAGGAGTTCAAAGACCTGATGGAGCGCATCGGTGAGCCCTGTGCAGCATCCAGGGTCGTTGAAAATGTGGAAGACGGTGTGGAATTCACCAATACCATCGGCTATCCGGTCGTACTGCGTCCCGCTTATACCCTGGGAGGTTCCGGCGGCGGTATCGCCCACAATCAGGTAGAACTGGAAGAGATCCTGGAGAACGGTTTACGTCTGTCCCGTGTGGGTCAGGTACTGGTAGAGCGTTGTATCGCAGGCTGGAAAGAGATCGAATACGAAGTAATGCGTGATGCAAATGGTACCTGTATTACAGTTTGTAATATGGAGAATCTGGATCCGGTCGGTGTCCATACCGGTGACTCTATCGTAGTAGCACCATCCCAGACACTGGGTGATAAAGAGTATCAGATGCTTCGTACATCTGCATTAAATATTATTTCTGAATTAAATATCCGTGGTGGCTGTAACGTACAGTTTGCATTACATCCAACTACATTTGAATATTGTGTAATCGAAGTAAATCCTCGTGTAAGCCGTTCGTCGGCACTTGCATCCAAGGCAACCGGTTATCCGATCGCCAAGGTTTCTGCAAAGATCGCACTTGGTTATAATCTGGATGAGATCAAGAATGCAATTACCAAGAAGACATTTGCAAGCTTTGAGCCTGCACTGGACTATGTTGTTGTTAAGATTCCTAGACTTCCGTTTGATAAGTTCATCAAGGCAGATCATGATCTGACAACACAGATGAAGGCAACCGGTGAGGTTATGAGTATCTGCACAAACTTTGAGGGCGCATTGATGAAAGCGATCCGTTCTCTGGAACAGCATGTAGATGGTCTTCATTCCAGCAGATATAAGAATATGTCTGACAGTGATATCTTAAAGCTTCTGCATCATGTAGATGACAGACGTATCTTTGTTATTGCTGAGGCACTTCGTCGTGGCATTACACAGGAAGCAATTCACGATATCACAAAGATTGATCTTTGGTTCATTGATAAGATCAACAATCTGGTTGACTATGAACAGGAGATCCGTGATTCCAAGGGAGATATCTCCAAGGAACTGATGAAGGAGATCAAGCGTGTAGAATTCCCGGATAAGGTAATCGCACAGCTTACAGGAAAGACAATAAAAGAGATCAAAGAGCTGCGGTATGGCTATGGTATCCGTGCATCTTTCAAGATGGTTGATACCTGTGCTGCAGAGTTTGAAGCATCTACACCATACTATTATTCCTGCTTCGACGGTGAGAGTGAAGTAGAGGAAGATCATTCCGTAAAGAAGGTTATGGTTCTTGGTTCCGGTCCTATTCGTATCGGACAGGGTATCGAATTCGATTACTGCTCCGTACACAGTACATGGGCATTTGAGAGAAAGGGATACCAGACCATTATCGTAAATAATAATCCTGAGACAGTCAGTACAGATTTTGATATTGCAAATAAGCTGTATTTCGAGCCACTGACAGCAGAGGATGTAGAAGCAATTGTAGATCTGGAAAGACCGGACGGTGCGGTTGTTCAGTTCGGCGGACAGACAGCGATCAAGCTAACGGAAGCACTGATGGAGATGGGTGTTCCGATCCTTGGTACAAGTGCAGAGAATGTAGATGCCGCTGAGGATAGAGAATTATTCGATGAGATCCTTGAGAAGTGTTGTATCCCAAGACCTGCCGGAAAGACGGTATTTACCAGAGATGAAGCCTTAGAGGCAGCCAATGAACTCGGTTATCCGGTTCTGGTAAGACCTTCTTATGTATTAGGTGGACAGGGAATGCAGATCGCGATCTCTGATAAAGATATTATTGAATTCATGGATATCATCAACAGACATGTTCAGGAGCATCCTGTCCTGGTTGATAAATATATCATGGGTAAGGAAGTAGAAGTAGATGCCGTATGTGATGGAGAAGACATCCTGATCCCTGGTATCATGGAGCATGTAGAGAGAGCCGGAATCCATTCCGGTGACAGTATCTCTGTATATCCCGCACAGACACTTTCACCAAAGATCAAACGTGTAATTGAAGATTATACAAGAAAGCTTGCAAACAGCCTTCATGTAATCGGTCTGATCAATATACAGTTTATCGCATACAATGATGAAGTATATGTAATTGAGGTAAATCCTCGTTCCAGCCGTACTGTTCCATATATCAGCAAGGTTACCGGTATTCCGATCGTAGATCTTGCAACCCGTGTTATCACAGGTGAGAAGATCAAGGATATGGGATATAAGCCGGGACTTCAGCCGGAAGCAGAATACTTTGCGATCAAGATGCCTGTATTCTCATTTGAGAAGATCCGTGGAGCTGAAATCAGTCTGGGACCGGAAATGAAATCAACAGGTGAATGTCTTGGTATCTCCAAGGACTACAACGAAGCCCTTTACAAGGCGTTCCTTGGTGCAGGGGTAAATCTTCCAAAGACAAAGAAGATGATTCTTACAGTTAAGGACGCAGACAAGATGGATGCAGTAGAAATCGGCAGACGTTTTGCGGCTCTTGGTTATGAGATCTTCTCTACAAAGAGCACATGTAGAATCCTGAATGAGAATGGAGTACCTGCTGAACTGATCAACAAAGTAGAGGAACCATCACCAAATCTGTTGGATCTGATCTTAAGTCATGAGATCGATCTGATCATCGATACTCCGTCACAGGGTATTGAACGAAGCAAGGATGGTTTCGTGATCAGACGTCATGCAGTTGAAACCGGCGTTACCTGTCTTACAAGCCTTGATACAGCGAATGCGCTGCTTACAAGTTTGGAGTCATCCGCAAACAGACGATTATCACTGGTTGACATCAGCGAATTATAAGTATAATATGATACAACCTGACAAAACAGGCTGCTGCATTTTGCAGCAGGCTGTTTTGCGTTCTTAATAGGAGGTGGAATATGCATAACATTCCAAGAGATGAGGTATTTGTGATCGGACATAAGAATCCGGATACGGATTCAATTTGTTCAGCAATCGCGTATGCAGATCTTAAGAATCAGTCAGAAAATAAATACATTCCCAAAAGAGCGGGTAATATCAATAAAGAAACAGAATTTGTATTAAATTATTTTGATGTGGAAGTGCCGGAGTTGATCAAAAACGTGGACACCCAATTGAGTGATATTTCTTACCGACTCGTTTCCGGTGTACCGGGTGATACAACAATGAAGAAAGCATTTGAGATCATGCAGAAGAATGATGCAACGACGTTGCCGGTTGTGGAGAATGGAAAGATTCGTGGAATATTAACTGTCGGAGATATTGCGGAAGCTTATATGTTGAATTCGGAGGACGACATTCTGTATAAAGCGAGAACCAGATGCCGTCATATTATTGAAACGATCGATGGTGAGATGGTTTGTGGAAATCCACACAGCTATATCACAAATGGAAAAGTTATCATTGGAGCGGCTCATGTGGAGTTGATGGAGCATTTTGTAAAACCGGGTGACCTTGTTATCTTAAGTGACCGGAAGGAATCACAGCTGATGGCTATCGAAAAGGGAGCAGGTATGCTGATCCTTTGTCTGGTAGATAAGGTAGATGATGATGTAGTAAAACTTGCAGCATTTAAGGGCTGTTCGATCATTATATCACAGAATGATACCTATAAGGTGGCCAGACTGATCGGTCAGAGTATACCGGTAAGATTCTTTATGGTTCGTGATAATATCATGACATTTAATGAGGATGACTCGGTTGAAACGATTAAAAGTGTTATGTCGAAGACGAGAGTCCGGTATTTTCCTGTTGTAGATAAGAGTGGCAACTATTTGGGACTGGTTTCCAGACGTAATTACATCAATGCGAGAAAGAAACAGGTGATCCTGGTCGATCATAATGAACGTACCCAGTCGGTTGATAATATCGACAAGGCAGAGATTCGGGAGATCATCGATCATCACAGAATTGCAAATGTAGAAACACTTGCACCGGTTTATTTCAGAAATCAGCCGGTCGGCTGTACATCTACGATCATATATCAGATGTACAGAGAACAGAATATTATACCGGATAAGAAGATTGCGGGCTTGATGTGTGCGGCTATTTTATCAGATACGCTGCTGTTTAAATCGCCGACCTGCACCTGCGAGGATAAGAATGCAGCATATGCACTTGCACAGCTTGCAGAGATAAATGTGAATGATTTTGCAATGGAAATGTTCGATGCCGGAAGTAATCTGAAGGGAAAGACGATTGATGAGATTCTGCATCAGGATTATAAGAAATTTGAGATTGACGGACGTACCTTTGCGATAGGACAGATCACATCGATCAATACCAGAGAGATTGAACAGATACAGAAGAGCATGTACGAGTATCTGACCGATTATACAGAAAATGGCTGTGATGTATTTTTGTTTGTAATGACAAGCATCTTAGACGATAGTTCCGGAATGCTGGCATTTGGAGATGAGGCAGAGGAGATCTGTTCCCGTGCATTCCAGACGAAATTTGTAGATCATTATGCATATCTGGAGGGCGTGGTTTCCAGAAAGAAACAGATTGTTCCGGCACTGGTTCGGGCTGTACAGGAACTCGATCAGCCGGAATAGAATAAAGGCAGAAAGGCAGATATACAATGAAGAAATATCAGGCAGTTATATTTGATTTGGATGGAACACTTTTAAATACATTAGAGGATCTGGCGGACAGTACAAATTATGCACTTCGTCAGATGAATTACCCGGAACGGACAATCGATGAGGTCCGCCGTTTTGTAGGAAATGGTGTAGAAAAGCTGATGGAGCGTGCAGTTCCGACGGGAACTTCAGAAGATGATACATTAAAAGCACTTGCGATATTTAAGAAACATTATTCAAAGAATATGTTGAATAAGACAGGTTCTTACGAGGGAGTTATCGATGTGCTTAAGGTGTTAAAAGAAAAAGGAATACCGGCAGGGATCGTATCGAACAAATTTGATGCTGCAGTAAAGGGACTGCGGGATCAGTTTTTTGGAGAGTATATTTATACTGCGATTGGGGAGTCTGCAAATGTAGCAAAGAAACCGGCACCGGATACCTGCATCGAAGCAATGAAGGAAATGCAGATCGGACGGGAAGGTACAGTCTATGTTGGAGATTCAGATGTGGATATCATGACCGCGAAGAACAGCGGACTGGAATGTATCTCTGTTACCTGGGGCTTTCGTGATGAAGAATTCCTGTTAGAACATGGTGCTACCCAGATCATCCATAAGCCGGAGGAGCTGCTCGAATTCTTTTAAACAGTAGAGCTGCTGCCTGACTGATAAGGAAGTTGGATGGGCTTATGAATCGGTTTGATATGAAAGATATGCACTATGCAGATGTACATGGCGGATCAATGTATAAGGAATATGTAAGATGAATATATATACAGCGAATCAATATATAAAGGATACCTTCGGGGAGAAATTATACAAGCTGACATTAAATGCCGGAACCACCTGCCCGAACCGGGATGGAACGGCAGGAATTGGCGGTTGTATTTTTTGCAGTAGTCTAGGATCGGGTGATTTCAGTCCAAAAGCGGATATGGACATAGATCGACAGATTGAACAGGCAAAACAGCTGGTTGCTTCGAAGTTCAAAGGTAAACATTATATTGCATATTTTCAGTCATTTACGAATACATATGGTGATATCGACCGTTTGCGGGATATTTATAGAAAGGCAGCGATGCGGTCAGACATTGCGGTTATTTCAATTGCAACCAGACCGGATTGCCTGGGAAATCAGGTGATCGATATGCTGCGTGATATACAGAGGATTAAGCCGGTGTGGGTAGAACTCGGACTTCAGACGATACATGAGGAAACGGCAAAGTTTATCAATCGCGGATATCCCATTTCGGTATATGACGAGGCGGTAAAAAAACTCAGGGATCTTGGTGTACATGTGATCGTACATATGATACTGGGACTTCCGGGAGAGACGCAGAGAGATATGATCGAAACAGCAGAGTATATAGGAAAGAGCGGTGCACAGGGCATAAAGCTGCAACTGCTTCATGTCCTTAAAGGAACCAACCTTGCTGAATTGTATCAGAATGGAGAATGTTCTGTTTTATCGCTGGAAGCTTATACAGAATGTGTTGTTTCGTGTCTGAAGGTACTGCCGCCGGATATGGTGATCCACCGTCTGACCGGAGATGGGCCAAAGAAACTATTGATCGCACCGCTTTGGAGCGCAGATAAGAAAAAAGTAATGAATACGATAAATGCAGCAGTCAGGCAGGCGTAGCCCGGGAAACTGATTGCTGCATTTTTGTTGTTTCTATATCTGCTGATTGCAGATAGATGCTGCTTCTAAAAAAGTAGAAGCAGCATGTTTGTAGACATCGGAAAGGGAGTTATATCGTTCAAACAATTCAAAAAAGTCCCAGGAAAAGATGTGTCCGTAGGTAAACAGACGGAACAATTCTTCGTTTTTTAGATTTTCGAAAGAAGCAAGATCAATGCAGACGAGAAAGATCAGAAATTCAATATTGATATGATAGTATACGGCTGTGCGGAAGATCAGCCGGATATCCGGATAACTGCGGCCATGTTCATAATTGGAATAGGAGGAGGGCGTGAGTTTCAGATGCTTTGCTGCTTCCTGAATGGTAAGATGGTTTCCGGTTCTGAGTGCGGTAAGAGCACTTCCTATATTTGTTTTCGTTGTCATATTAGAAGTTCCTTTCATTTGTAGTTTTACTGTCTGAAATGCGCAGATCTATATAAGTGTCGATCAGCTTTTGATCGATGGATGGCAGACAGGCGATTTTTGCAGATCGTTCATTGCTCTGTGCATTTGTGGGCAGAGCCGGAACGGCAAGGTATGGATTTTCTTCATAAACTGCTTCCGGCATTGCACCGGCCGGAGCATTCTGGACAGCCAGAGTATAGGCAAACAGAAAGTCGTGCTCTAATATCCGGGACAATTCCATGATATGCTGCATGCCGGGGATGATCCTTCCGGTTTCGTAACTGGCATAGCTGGCACGGGATACAGACAACTGTTTTGCGACCTGTTCCTGAGTCAGATGTTTCTTCTTGCGGAAATACTTTAATAAGTCAGGAAGTGGATTGTTTTCTTTTTTCATATTGGATTCCTTTCATTTGTTTTTTTTCAATCATAACAGAAAAGGTGGCTGCAGGAGCGTTGATGTAATAACTTGTATGGTTTGATGTAATAACTTGCATGTTTCGGGATAAAAAGTTGCGTTTTTAATATTGATACGGTACAATTACAAAAGTTCAGAAGATAAAAATGGAGGTATAAAAATGAGCCGTGCAGATGATATATTTATTTCAATGTGCCGTTCGATCATAGAGAACGGATACAGTACAGAAGGGGAAAAGGTTCGTCCAAACTGGGAGGATGGAACCAGTGCCTATACGATCAAACAGTTTGGTGTTGTGAACCGGTATGATCTTTCAAAAGAATTTCCGGCAATCACACTTCGCAAGACATATGTGAAATCTGCTATTGATGAACTGCTCTGGATCTGGCAGAAAAAATCAAATAATATCCATGATCTGAAGAGCCATATCTGGGATAGCTGGGCAGATGAAGATGGCTCGATTGGAAAAGCATATGGTTATCAGATGGGAGTAAAACATCAGTATAAAGAGGGTATGATGGATCAGGTGGATCGTCTGATTTATGACCTGAAACATAATCCATATAGCAGACGTATGATAACCAATATGTATGTGCATCAGGACCTTCACGAAATGAATCTGTATCCATGTGCATACAGTATGACCTTTAATGTGACCGGAGACCGCCTGAATGCTATATTGAATCAGCGTTCACAGGATGTACTTGCAGCAAATAACTGGAATGTGGTCCAGTATGCAGTGCTGGTTCATATGATCGCGCAGGTGACAGGCTTCAAACCGGGTGAACTGGTTCATGTGATCGCAGACGCACATATTTATGACCGCCATATTCCGATCGTGAAGGAACTGATCGAGAGAGAAACCTATCCTGCACCGAAATTTAAAATGAATCCGGATGTAAAGGATTTTTATGAGTTCACAGTAGATGATTTTACGATCGAAGATTATAAGACCGGACCTCAGGTGAAAAATATTCCAATCGCGATTTAACGGATATTTGTAGTTATTTGAATAAAATTACTAAAAAAAGATGGTATTTTAAGATAAAATTCACAAAAAGTATTTGTCTATTCTAAAAACTTGTGGTACAATTTCCATATATTTTTGGAGGTGCGTTACACATGGAAGATATTATGATTACATCTGGCACAAGTTTTGAAGGATATGAGATCTCAGAATATGGTCCATATAGATTTGTGCAGACAATTTTAAGTTCAAACTTTCTGAAGGAGATTGGTTCATCAATTGCAGATATTGCTACAGATCGAAGCAGCATATATCAGGAGAAGCTGGATGGAGCAATGAATGAAGCAATCAAGTCATTCAAGGAGATGGCTGGCAAGACCAAGTACAATGCAGTTGTAGGTTTCCATACAAATGTAGTAGATTACTCATCTAATATTACATCTGTTGTTGCTGCGGGTACATTGGTTTCTATCAAGAAAGAATATCAGTCCGAGTTTGAGAAGAGCGTATTTGTCAGAAAAGAGTTATATGTTAATAACTATTATGACAAGCTTGTTCCAAGAGCTGTAAAGATCGTTCTTGCCTCAGAAGGAAAAGGAACCAGAATATCAGCATGGTTTAATAATTACAATATGGAAGATATCAAAGCAATCAAGGCAGATATTAAATTTACAAATATTTATGGTGATGAGATCACATTGACCGGAGTTGATTTCGTATTTGATAAAACAGGCCAGTCGCTTCTGAAGTCTGATTATGTTGAATGTAAGCTTCCGGATAAGTACATAAAGATCATTTCAAGCTCAAAGGTATATATCCAGAAGTATGTAACTTCCCGTGGAGTATATTCCTGCGGAGATGATCCGATCGATGTAGATCTCAGTCCATTAAAGTTCAAAGCCCTTAAGATGAAAAAAGGTCTGGATGCGGTATGTAACTATAAGTCAGACGGACTGGTATGGACCTGTAACTGTGGTCATGTAAATGAGGGCGGAGCAGAAGAATGTGTGATCTGCTCCAGAAAACAGGATGAGATGAAGAACACGGTTTCCTTTAATTATGAGCCTATGATCGAGGAAATGCGTCAGAAAGAATATGTTATGGAGATCAAGGATGTCCTTATGAAGCACATTAAGGACATTGATTCCGGCCTTCGTATGCAGTTGTTGGAAATCATGGAGTCCGGTCTTCAGTATGAGAAGACCCGTGGCAATATGAAGGATACGGTTATTGAAAAGGTAGAGAATCTGTTCCTTGGATTATAAAAATGCAGCAATATGTTCTACAGATAATTGAGCATCTGGAAGAAATGGGATATAAAAAACTGAATCCTGAAAGCAATAACGTATATGGCAGACTGGGAACAGATGCCATATATGTTGTTGTGCTTGGAAGCAGCAGAGATCTGAGGGCAGAAAGCTTACAAAAGTTTAACAGACAGATCATACATGACTTGTCTGCAGACAGTGATAAAAGGATCGAACTGCTTAATATATTACTGACACCGAATGGATTGTTTGATGATTCTGTAAATGAGATTGTTTCAAAGATGAGCAATGTCTGGCTGTTCAGTGAAGACTATGGCAAACTGTATGTGTTTGAAAATCAGCCAATGGATTTTGATGGCTTGCAGCCGGTGCTTGACAAACAGATCCTGCAGGAAAAGGACAGGAATCTTTCAAGGATCCGTAAAACGTTTGGTGTAATAACACCGATATTGATATTAATCAATATTATTATTTTTGTGATATCTGTATATACAAGAGATGCAGCGGGAAATTCTTGGCTGGAGGAATTGCTTGCGGATAATTTGTATGACGTAATCGTAGAAAAGCAATATTATCGAATCATAACATCCATATTTTATCATTTTTCTCTGATTCATCTATTCAGCAACATGGTTGTTCTGGTTGCGCTGGGAGCGAGAGTTGAGAATCTGATGGGACGGATTGGCTTTCTGATTTCATATTTGTTTTGCGGGATCACCGCTTCAATTTGTTCGTTGATCAGCTGTTATTTGGGAAATTATTATACATATGCAGGTGGCGCATCCGGGGCAATCTGTGGATTAATGGGAGTGCTGATCGTATTTGCATTTTTTAATAAAGGACATATTTCAGGAATTTCGTTAAAAGATCTTTTGTTTTTATCCGTGCTCACAGTATTAAATGGATATGTTTCAGATGAAATTGATAATGCAGCGCATGTAGGCGGTCTTATTGCTGGACTTTTAGTTGGTATAATTACGATCCTGATCCATAAGGCTGTTGTAAAAGATAAACCTATGTGATAAAATTAAGAGATGAAAAAATTGTTAGGAGTATGGTTTGATGGGTACTGGAATAAGTATGTCAAGTGTGAATAAAATTAAAGAACTGGCTGAAAGCAGAGACTATAGTCTTGCTTTGGATATACTTGAACATCAGGATTTGACCAAGTCCCTTTCGCCACAGTTTATTAAGATCTGTGGTGAAGTTTATTATGAAAACGGGCGGTATCAGGAAGCCCGTGCTGCTCTTGTAAAAGCACATTCCATGGCACCTGTAGGGAATAAGATCATATATTCTCTGATCCGGGTATATTTATCCATGGGCTTTTATTCACTGGCAAATACCTATTATGAAATATATAAATTTAATCAGAATGAAAAAGATGCGGGTACATATAGGATCGAATATATGCTTGCGAAAGCAGAAAGAAAACCATACAAGGAATTGTATGGTATTCTGATATCGGCAAATGAAAAAGAAACAAGTGATATCTGGGATTTTGAGATGCTTTTATTGTATAAAGCAATGGGAAATGAAGAAAAATTCCAGTCGGAAGCCGAGATGTTCTGTGCAACTTATAAAGGTTCATCTTATATTGACAAGGTGAATCAGTTAAGAGAGAAATTATATGATGTTGATAAAGCCATCTATTGTTATCCTGAAACGGAAGCAATGGATGACGATATCGCGCAGCAGGATGTCCGTCTGATGGAAGAGAAAGTATTAGAAGCAGATGATTTGAGAATCCATCCGAAAGATCCAAAGATCACATTGATGGTTGAGGATCGGGAACCAGTTACGAATTCTATGAAGTTTAAACAGATGCTTCTGAAGTCGAAAGAAAAGAAAGAATCCAAGAAGTTACAGAAACAGGAAAAAAAAGCAGAACAGCAGAAAGAACAGACAGATCAGGAAGTATTGGATACTCCGGAGAATTCTGATCAGGAAGTGAATACCGGAAAGAAAAAGTGGTTCCTTAAGAACCGGATGTCAAAGAAAGAAGAAGAGGCAATTGAGGAAGCATTTGCGGAGCAGGAGAACTCAGAAGTAGACCGTGATCAGCTTCTTGGCGAGATTGTAAATCCGGAATCTGATGAAACTGTCGCTGAGAATGGCATGGAAGCTGAAGCAGAACCGGTTGCTGATCCTACAGGGGATGAGAAGAAGCCGAGAAGTCTGGATGAATTATCAGAGGATTCATTTGAAGATGGCGTTGACGATTTCGATTTTGATAACGAAGAATATGATTCTGTATTGATGGTAGATGTGGATGATGCAATCATGCCGGAACCATCGAATGAACATACAGAAGAGATTCTCGAAGAAGCTCCGGAAGAGATTATATCCGAAGATATAACTGACGTTTCAGATGTTGAGAAACCTGAGAATGTTGAATCGGAAGAACCTGAAAAATCTGAAACCGATGAGCAACAGATTGAGAAGAAATCAGAATATACGGAATCTGTTGAAGATCATGAGATTACTGAGGCGGAGACAAAAGATGCTAAAGAACCTGAGACATCAGAATCGAATGAAGAAGATGCCGATAGTGCTGGGATGCCAGGGTCAGCCGGGGAAGATGATGATTCTGTTGTTATAGAGGAAGTAGAAGAAGCTGAGGAATCTGAGCTTGAAGAAACAGCAGAAACCGCTGAGCCTGCAGAAGATGCTGAAAAGGCAGAGATGCTGGAGGAAAATCAGGAACTGGAGTTAGAATCAGCGGATACAATGGAGAAAACAACTTCTGATGATCCGTTTGATATAGATATAGCGATTCAGTCGCTTGATGAATATACATTTGACGCAGATACCTGGGAAGATGATTCATTTGAACAGGCATATGAGGATGATGATATTGTGGAGATCGAAGCAGCAACCGGATCTGACACAAAAGTGGAAGTTGAAACAGAGAATGAAGCTGAAGCGGAAGTAGAAATCGAGCCGGAAGTGGAGGTTAGGGCTGATTCCGAGCCTGGATCAGAATTAGAAGTCGAAGCTGAGGCTGATTCTGAGAAAGAATCTGAGAGTGAGACGGAAGCTGAGATGGATGTTGAAATTGATTCTGAAGCTGTGGTTGAAATGAATTTAGAGGCCGAGGTCAATCCGGAATCTGAAACGGAACAAGAACCAGAATACGGGATTGAATCGGAAAAAACGGCACATAGACGGGACTTCCCGATATTTCGTTCAAGTCTGTTTCCGGATTATAACAGCGACAAACCTCCAGTTGTAGAGTTGATGAAAGAAACGGTTGATATGAAGGCTGAATATGACAGAAAAATGTCAGATAATCTGGAAAAAGAAGAACAGCTTATTAATCAGGCAGATGAATTACTGGCAAGACTTGGTATAGAGCTTGGAACCAAATATGCATCAAATACAGACTACTTCAATATGCATAGTGATAGCTTTGTTAACCTGATTGAAGATGAAACAGACGTCGAAAACGCGGATCTGTCATCTGATGAGAAGGTGATATCGGAACAAGAAGATAACAGAAAAGAACAGCTTGAGCACCTAGATAAAAAACAGGAGAAGAAATACAAGCTTAAGAGGAATGACAAATAATTAGATTAAAATATAAATATTATTTTTTATTTGATAATGTGGAAGGAGGCGTACAAATTGGCTGTAGATCAAACAGAAGCTATGATTGCTGCGATAAAGGCACAGCTTGAAAAAGAAAGAGCCGCTGAAGCTGCAAAGCAGAAGAGACTGGAAGAAGAGCAGGCACTGAAAAATCTGAGCAGTAATAAAAAGAAGTCTTCAGATAGTGGAAGCAAGAGCCAATATAAGACTTTGTCTGCTGAAGAACTTGCGCGTATTGAGGAGAAGAAACGACGTAAGAGAGAAGAAGCATTGGGTATTGTTCATGAGGATAAGCCTGAAGAGACAGAGAACAACGAAGCAGAAACTAATAAGCCAGATACAAATAAAGAGGCAGAGGGTGAAGCAAAAGAAGTAAAGACAGAGGATAAGAATGACAAGCAGGAAATGCCGAAGATCAGTCTTAACCTTGGTGGTATTGCCGATGAAGGCCTTGGCGGACTTGGCGGCGGTTTAGGAAGCGGACTGGGAGAAGGTCTCGGTGGCGGACTTGGCAGCGGTTTAGGAAGCGGACTTGGTGGCGGACTTGGCAGTGTACCTTCAGAAGGCGGATTGTCCGGAAAAACAGAGGACGCAGGCAGTGGTCTTGGCGCTTCATTAAATATTAAAGGTAAGGTGGATGATTCCCTTTCACCTAGTAAAGTTGGTGAAGCAGAGAAACAGACACTTACAGATGATTCTGTACGTTTTGATGAGGATGATATGTCTTCTGTTGCTGCAGATGATGCAGAATGGACACCAGGAAAGAATGTTGAGGTAAAAGAAGTAAAGACACCAAAGGGTAATGATAAAAATGGTGACTTGTTCAGTATTTTACCTGACAGAAACAAAAATGCATCTGATGTTTCGTCCATGTATGATATAGATGATGATGACGATGATGATTTCCTTGGTGCCGGCATTGAGAATCTGTCAAATATAGATGAGACAAGTGAAGAAGAAGCAGCACGGATCAAGGCAGAAGAGGAAGCTAGGAAGAAAGCAGAAGAGGAAGCTAAGAAGAAAGCAGAAGAGGAAGCTAAGAAGAAAGCAGAGGAAGAAGCCAAGCGTAAAGCTGCAGAAGAAGAAAACCGTAAGAAAGTAGAGGAAGCCCGCAAGAAAGCTGCTGTAGAAAAAGCAAGGATCGAGGCTGAAACAAAGAAGAAGCAGGCAATCGAACTGGCTGAACGGAAAGCACAGGATGCAAAGAATGTTGTTGAGACCGCTCAGAAGACCATTGCAGATTCAGAGAAAGAAGAAAAAGAATTAAAACTTCAACTGGAAGAATGTGCAAAGAAGAAGGCTGCTTATGATGACAAGGTAAAGGCTGAATTTGATGCAAAGAAGAAGGCAGATGAAGAACTCCTTGCAAAAGAAGATGCAGAGCTGGATTCAAAGGTAACTTCGATCAAGAAAGAGATTGAGGATACAAACAAAAAGGCACAGAATGAGTCTGATAAGGTATTAAAGGAATGCAATCCTGAAACCATTAAGACAAAGATCATCAATGATGCGCAGGCTGTTGCAGATGCAGCGATCAAGAAGCTGGCAGATGCAAAGAAGGCAAATATCGAGAAGCATGAAGCTGAATATGCGAAAGCATGTAAAGATGCTGAAACATCATCAACCAAGCTTGAGGAAGATAAGAAGAAAGCAATTGAAGCTGCTAAGGAGAAGAAAGAAAAGCAGAATGACAAAGCTAAGAAGCTGATGGATGATGCAGAACAGAACAAGCAGCGTGCTGGCGTTATCTTTACTGATTCAAAGAAAGCAGAAGAAGAGGCAGCATCGAATCTTAAGAATACAACTGAGATGGAATCTGAGTCATTGAAGGCGCTTGCAGGACTTGAAAATAAACTTGCTGAAAGTGAGACCAAGTTAAAGACTGCAATGAACAATAATGATTCTGCAGCAAAAGCAATAGATACAGCAAAGAAAGCTTTAAAGGATGCAGAAGCAAAAGAAGCAGAAGCATTAAAGAAACTGGAGGAGGCAAGATCTGCAAAGGCAGCGGCTGAAGCCAGAATTTCCAAGGGCGAGGCTGATAAGAAGAAGCATCAGTCTGAAATTGATACGCTTAATGAAGAGAAGAAGACTACAAATGCAGATATTGCAGAAACAAAGAAAAATGTAGAATCCTTCAAGGCTGCAAAGGCAGAGGCACAGCAGGCTTTGGATGCTGCAAAGAAGTCGGTAGTTGAAGCGGAAGATCTGCTTTCAAAGGCTGAAAATGCAGAGGAAGAAGCTGAACAGATTCTGGAAAAGGCTAAGATCGAAGAAGAAGTTGAGATCCAGAATGCCGAAAAGACTGCAGCAGATGGTAAAGATAATCTGGAAAAAGAAAAGAAAGCCAGAGATGATGCGCATGAGAAATTCCTTGCAGATGAGGAAGAAAAATATGCAACAGGAGAGGCTGCAGAACTTGAAAAGGTTCAGTCTGCTGCAATGACAGCAGAAAAAGAAGCTGCTGATTCCCGGAAGAAGGCAGAAGAAGCTGCAAAGAAGTTGCTGGATGCTGCAAAGAAGAAAGAAGAAGAATTAAAGAAGAAGATTGCGGATCTTAAGACGGAACAGGCAGAACGTATTGTAGCTAGAAAAGCTGCAGATGAAGAAGCAGTTAAGAAAGCAGAAGAAAAGAAGAAACATGATCTTGATTCTCTGTTAAAAGAAGAAATCAGTACAAAGAAGCAGTTAGAAGAAGTTACAAGCAGAGCTGCAGCGGCAGCAAAAGTGCTTGAAAAAGCAGTTAAGAAGGAAGAGGAAGCAAGAAAACAGGCGGAACTCTTGAAAGCCGGAAAACTGGATGAAGCTGCAAAGATTGATGTTTCATTAGAAGCAACAGATGAAGCTGCTGTAGAAGCAGAACAGAGTGAGATCAATCAGGAAATGAAGAAAGCATTACCTGCAGAAGCAAAATATCTGTATAAATATCTGTGTGTAAATCCTGCGGGAGCACAGATTGTAAATGTTCTTCAGACTATGAAGGTTGATCCAAAGAGGTCAAAGAACCTGGTAATCCTTGGATTACATGGATTTGGTTCTGCCAAAATCGGAGAAGATTTTGCAGAGTGCTATTATGACCTTGGCTTCTGTACATCTCCTGCAAAGGCAAAAGTAAAGGCAAAAGTAATCAACAGTGGTAAACTTGCAGGTGCAGTTACAAAACTGAAGGGTGGCTGTCTGATCGTTGAAAGTGCCGGATTGATCACACCGGAGCGTTTCAAAGAAATGGTTGATCTTTGTTCCACAGAAAAGAATGATGTAAAAGTTATTCTTACCGGCGAAAAAGTTGCACTCAGCAAGATGCTTGCAGATAATATGACACAGGCGAGAAGTTTCAATAACAGAGTATATTTCGATCAGATCAAGGAAGAAAATATGATCGTCATTGCCAAAGAATATATCATTGAAAAAGGTTATAAGTATGAAGATGGTATTGATGGCAATATTAAAAATGTACTTATGGCAATGGAATCTGGTAATATTGACAGATTATTGACAGCTATCGATGAAGCAATCGAACGTGCAGATGCAAGAAATGCAGAAGCAAAGAAAGTTATGAAGACGGATATAAAATAAGAAAGAAAAATAGCAGTCGTATGATTGTATTTTCCAGCTTATATTTTGGTTGAAAAAAATGGTGCCAATGTTTATAATATTTATTATTGTAAACTTGGCACTTTTTTGTGCGGTGATGAGGCAAGATTTGTATTTAAAGTAGATTTTGACAACTGCCGGGATAACTTTAAGGAGATATAAGATAGTATGGATATTGGAGTAGATTTGGGAACCTCAAATGTGCTGGTATATGTTAAAGGTCGTGGAGTAGTCATCAACCAGCCATCTGTTGTAGCATATGAAAAAAACTCAAAGCGCATTATTGCGATTGGAAATAAAGCGAAGAAGATGATCGGAAAGACACCGGAGTCAATCGAGGTCGTAAGACCGCTTGTAAAGGGAGTTGTTTCAGATTATACTGTTACAGAGCGAATGTTAAAAGTATTTATCCGTAGCGCGATGGAGAAACGGACCGGAGTTGGCAGACCGAAAATCTGTGTCTGCGTTCCGAGTGGGGTAACGGAGGTTGAACGAAGAGCGGTCGAGGATGCGGTCTACAGGACGGGTGCAAAAAGTGTCTATGTTATGGAAGAGCCGCTTGCGGCAGCAATCGGTGCTGCTGTTGATATTGAAGAAGCGAAAGGAAATATGGTCGTAGATATCGGAGGAGGTACAACGGATATTGCGGTTATATCACTTGGTGGAGCAGTTGAAAGTCAGTCGATCAAAGCAGCGGGTGATGATTACAATGCATCGATGATCCGTTATATCAGAAGAAAGTATAATCTTCTGATCGGAGAACAGACTGCGGAGAAAGCAAAGATAGCGGTAGGATCGGTCTATGAGAGGCCGGAGGACATCACCTATGTTGTAAAGGGAAGAGATCTGATCAAGGGACTTCCAAAGGCGATCACGATCACCGCAAATGAGACAATAGAAGCATTTGCAGATACAACTTCTCATATTTTGACGGCAATTCACGGGGTACTTGAGACGGCTCCGCCGGAGCTGGTCGCGGATATATCGGTAAATGGAATTGTTCTGACCGGTGGTGGCAGCTTGATGTATGGAATGGATAAGCTGATCAAGGAAAAAACGGGAATTGATACGTATGTTTCTGATAAAGCGTTAGAAGCAGTTGCACTTGGCGCCGGTATGTCGGTTGATATTGCAGCAAGAAAAGAAGAAGCATAGAAAGCAGAGAAAAGAAAATGACAAATACACATAATTTTCTGCCGGTGAATAAAAAAGATATGATAGAAAGAGGATGGGAACAGCCGGACTTCGTGTTTATTACCGGAGACGCTTATGTGGACCATCCTTCTTTTGGTCCGGCAATTATCAGCAGAGTTTTGGAAGCACATGGATATAAGATCTGTATGATTCCACAGCCGGATTGGAAAGATGATAAGAGTATAGATGTATTCGGCAGACCAAGACTTGGTTTTCTGGTTTCCGGTGGCAATATGGATTCTATGGTCAATCATTATACTGTTTCAAAAAAACACAGAAGTATGGATTCCTATTCTCCCGGTGGAAAGATGGGGCTGAGACCGGATTATGCAACAGTGGTATATTGCAATCTGATCCGTAGAACGTATAAGGATGTTCCGATCATTATTGGTGGGATTGAAGCAAGTCTCAGAAGACTTGCACACTATGATTACTGGTCAAATAAATTAAAGCATTCAATTCTGATCGATTCACAGGCAGATCTGCTTTCCTATGGCATGGGCGAACACAGCATGGTTGAGATTGCAGATGCGTTAGACAGCGGAATAGATGTCAGGGATATCACATTTATCAGAGGAACAGTCTACAAGACAAAGGATTTGTCCTGTGTAGAAGCTCCGGTGATCCTGCCTGATTATGCAGCACTTCAGGAAGACCGTTTAAAATATGCAGAAAGCTTTTATACACAGTATATCAATACAGATCCATATTCCGGAAAAGTGCTGGTGGAAGGATATGGCAACCGGGGATATGTTGTTCAGAATCCTGCGGCATATCCGCTCACGCAGATGGAGATGGATGACGTATATGGGTATGATTACATGAACACCTATCATCCAATGTATGAAAAGGATGGGGGAATTCCGGCTATAGCAGAGGTGAAGTTCAGTCTGGCAAGCAACCGTGGATGCTTTGGCGGATGCAGCTTCTGTGCACTAACTTTTCATCAGGGCAGGATTGTTCAGACCAGAAGCCATGAATCAATCATTGAAGAAGCAAAGCACATGACGAAAGATCCGGAGTTTAAAGGATATATTCATGATGTTGGAGGACCTACAGCGAATTTCAGACATCCGTCTTGTGAAAAACAGATGAAATATGGTGTGTGTCAGAATAAACAATGTCTGTTTCCAAAACCATGTCAGAACCTGAATGCCAGTCATAAAGATTATGTTGAGCTGCTCCGTAAATTAAGACAGATACCCGGTGTGAAGAAGGTATTTGTAAGATCCGGTATACGATTTGATTATCTGCTTGCAGATCATGATGATACCTTTTTACGGGAGCTTTGCCAGTATCATGTCAGTGGACAGTTAAGAGTTGCACCGGAGCATATCTCAGATAATGTTCTGAAGTACATGGGAAAACCATCCAATCAGGTATATGAGACATTTATAAAAAAATATGAGAAAATCAATGAACAGTATGGGTTGAAACAATATGCAGTACCGTATCTGATGTCATCACATCCGGGTTCTACTTTAAAAGATGCAGTCGCACTGGCAGAATACATCCGTGATATCGGATATATGCCGGAGCAGGTACAGGACTTTTATCCAACACCATCGACAATCTCGACCTGTATGTATTACACAGGGGTAGACCCGCGAACGATGGAACCGGTATATGTGGCGAGAGATCCACATGAAAAGGCAATGCAGCGTGCACTGATCCAGTACAGAAGACCGGAGAATTATGATCTGGTAAAAGAAGCTCTGATAAAGGCAGGGCGGACAGATCTGATCGGATTCGAAAAGCATTGTCTGATAACTCCAAGAAAGATGGATAGGAATACTTCGGGACATAAAGATGTCCATAAAAAGAATCCGTCAGGACAGGCAACACGGAATCAGAATAACAAGAACAGTAATCATAGAAAACAGGATAAATCCGGTAAAAATTCAGGAAGTTATAAATCCGGGCAGGATAACAGAAACAGCAGAACCGGGAAACCTGCAGGACAAAATGATAAAAAATATCAAAAACAGAAAACAGGAAAGAAAAAACACTGATATTTTATATAAAATTAAGAAAATAACCAGAAATGAAAAAATAATGATTTCTAATGCGTGCATTTCATTTTTGGTTGCGTGGTACTTTCTTTTGTGCTAGAATGTAGCCAGAAAGTGTGCTGTTATGTCAATAATGGTCATTATTGTGCCATTTACAGCATGAATGTACCATGATATAACACTTACATTATAAAAAAATACGGAGGATTTCATTATTATGGCAAAGAAAATTGTATTAGCAGGCGCATGCCGTACAGCTATCGGTACTATGGGCGGATCATTAAGTACAACACCAGCTCCAGTACTTGGTTCAATCGTTATCAAGGAAGCTTTAAACAGAGCAGGAGTTCCTGCAGATCAGGTAGATCATGTATATATGGGTTGTGTAATCCAGGCAGGTCTTGGACAGAATGTTGCACGTCAGGCATCAATCAAAGCTGGTCTTCCAATTGAGACAACTGCTGTTACAGTTAACGTTGTTTGTGGTTCAGGTCTGAACTGTGTAAATATGGCTGCTCAGATGATCGAAGCAGGAGATGCTGATATCGTTGTAGCAGGTGGTATGGAAAACATGTCAATGGCTCCATATGCTGTAATGCAGGGACGTTTCGGATACAGAATGAATGATGGTAAACTTGTAGATACAATGGTACATGATGCTCTTTGGGATGCATTCAATGATTACCATATGATCAAGACTGCTGATAACATCTGTGAGCAGTGGGGACTTACTCGTGAAGAACTTGATGAGTTTGCAGCAAAGAGCCAGCAGAAGGCTGTAGCAGCTCAGGAGTCAGGTGCATTTGACGCAGAGATCGTTCCAGTTATGGTTAAGAAGAAAAAAGAGATGGTTGAGTTCAAGAAGGATGAGGGACCAAGACCTGGTACAACAGTTGAGACACTTTCAAGACTCAGAACTATCAATCCAAATGGTTTCGTAACAGCAGGTAATGCTTCAGGTATCAATGATGGTGCAGCAGCTATCGTTGTTATGAGCGAAGAAAAGGCTAAAGAACTTGGTGTTAAGCCAATGGCTACATGGGTAGCAGGTGCTCTTGGTGGTGTTGATCCATCTATCATGGGTATCGGACCAGTTGCTTCAACAAAGAAGGTAATGGCTAAGACAGGTCTTAAGATCGAAGATTTCGATATCATCGAAGCAAACGAAGCATTTGCAGCTCAGTCAGTTGCAGTAGCTAAGGATCTTGGATTTGATGTTGACAAGCAGGTTAACCCAAATGGTGGTGCAATCGCACTTGGACATCCAGTAGGAGCTTCAGGATGCCGTATCCTTGTTACACTTCTTCATGAGATGCAGGCAAAGGGTGCTAAGACAGGTC
>ERZ1108170.912-NODE-912-length-21329-cov-3.516828_pt1 | contig 21329 bp, 14 predicted proteins | sample MGYA00403705_ERZ1108170 | MGnify/ENA primary metagenome ERZ1108170 (study PRJEB35170, sample SAMEA104062422) | human gut metagenome | biome: human gut; feature: human-associated habitat; material: faeces | place: Denmark | collected 2012-06-15 ...
ATGGCGGACGAGCCGACCGGCAATCTGGACTCCGCCTCAGGCCTCGACATTATGCGCAAGCTGACCGCGCTCAATGAGGAAGGCACCTCGATCATCCTCATCACGCACGACAACAAGCTCGCGCAGATGGCAAAACGAATCGTCACCATTCAGGACGGCCGCATCGTCAGCGACCAGGCGAGCGAGGGGGTGAGGATGTGAACTGGACTCAGACCGTTCGCATGGCTCTCAAATCCATACTCAACAACAAGATCCGCTCGCTGCTGACCATGCTCGGCATCATCATCGGCGTCGCGTCCGTCATCGCCATCGTCGCGTCCATCCAGGGCACGACCAAGCTGCAAAAGCTCCAGTACGAGGCGATGGGCGCGAACCGCATCGACGTCTACGCCTGGGGCGCGCGGAACAAGGACTGGCAGGAGTTCGAGGAATACCTTGATTCTCTCGATGAGGTCGCCGCATGGTCGCCGCAGTCGCAGTACTGGGACTGGCAGAACGGCGGCGTGCAGTACCGCAGCAAGAAAATGGACTCGAACGGCTCGGACAGCGGCTATCTTCAGATGTATTTCGTCAACGAACACTACGGCGAGGTTACGAGCATGTCGATCTCTGCGGGGCGCGACCTGACAGAGGCGGACTGCAAGAGCCGCGCACGGGTATGTGTGATCGGCGAGACGCTGCGCAAGTATTTCTTCGGTGCGATGAGCCCGATCGGACAGGAGCTTCGCATCGGCGGCAAGAGCTTCGAGATCGTCGGCGTCTATGCAGGCAAATACGGCGGCAAGCTCAACACGAATGATCAGATGCTCATCATGCCGTACACGCTGCAAAGCCTGATGATGAGCTCACAGGGCATGAGCGACCATCAGTATATCATCAAGGCCGAAAATGCCGAGGACATCCAGACGCTCACCGAACAGACGCTCCCGGAGTTCATGCAGCCGCGCTGCGAGGTAAACGGCGGCTATTTCAGCGCCTACTCGAACAGTCAGTCTCAGCAGCAGCAGGAGGCCTCGAGCAACCTGATGGCGCTGCTCGGCGGCGGCATCGCGAGCATCTCGCTTCTGGTCGGCGGCATCGGCATCATGAATATCATGCTCGTGTCTGTTACCGAGCGCACACGAGAAATCGGCATCCGCATGGCGATCGGCGCGCGCAAGCGCGACATCATCGGTCAGTTCCTTGTGGAAGCGGCGGTCGTGAGCTGCTGCGGCGGCATCATCGGCATTGTGCTCGGCTGCTTTGCCTCGGCGGTGCTCGGCAGGTTCATGCTTGCCCGTCAGCTCCAGCAGAATATGTATCTGCCGAACGTAGAGCAGTTCACCGTGCTGCCAAGTGTGGGTCTTGTGCTCGGTGCGTTTCTGTTTTCCGCTCTGCTCGGCATCATCTTCGGTCTGTACCCTGCCAACAAGGCATCCAATCTTCAGCCGGTCGATGCGCTGCGCACGCAATAAGAGAAAGGTAAGAATAGATATGAAAAAACGTTTTATCAGCCTGTGTCTGACACTGGCTCTTACGGCGGCACCTGCCGGAGCGGCTTTCAGTGATATTTCGAGCGGCTCACTTCAGCAGACAGCCTCCATTCTCGGCTCGCTCGGCATCATGCAGGGCACAGGAAACAATCGCTTTGAGCCGAACCGTCCGCTGACCCGGGCAGAATTCTGCAAGCTCGCCGTCACCGCCATGGGCATTGACGATGCAAGCCCCTATGCAAGCTACACGATCTTCCCGGACGTGCACGCCTCGCACTGGGCGGCGCGATACGTCAATGCGGCGCTCCGCCACCCGGATTTCAAGGACAACTACATCATCCGCGGCTATGCCGACGGCACATTCGGTCCGGACAGACAGCTGACCTACGGCGAGGTATGCACCATGCTGCTTCGCATGCTCGGCTACAAGGAGAGCGACATCGGCCCGTTCTGGCCGGCGGACTACATCGCGCAGGCGAACGCACTCGGTCTGACGCAGGGCGTGTCCATCAAGGACGCCAAAACACCGGTCACCCGTGCGGACGCCGCGACCATGCTGCTCAATACGCTCGGCACCTCGACGCGCTCGGACGGACAGGAGGGCTCGCCCCTCATCAGCCGTGTTTCATCCTCGACGGTTGAAAACTGCATTCTCCTCGAAACCAGCGAAACCGACAGCTCGCTTGCGGCAGATGAAGCGCTTTTCTATGAAAACGGCACGCTCTCTGCGCGCAAGACCGCAGGCAAACTCGACCGCAGCCTGATCGGCGTATACGGCACGCTCGTTATTGGCAAAAAGGGCGACAACGTCGCCGTCGGCGTCGTACCCGACACCGCGAGCAGACAGGAGACCTACGAGGTCGTAAATGCAGCCGCTGACCGCATCGTGACCAAAACCGGCGCCTTCCGGCCGAACCGCGACACGCCGACTTATCTTTCGCGCGACAGCTCTGCCGAGGACAGCAAGCTCAAATCGCTGGCCGAGGTCTGGTCGTCCATTCTGCCGGGTGACACGCTGCACGCTTACTACAACGAATACGGCTCGCTTGCGCTGCTGGCTGTCCTGCCCGGCACGAGTATTTCTCACGCCAACACCTTCGTTTACGGTATTGCCACCGCGGCAAACATCCCGAGCGAATACAAGATCGTCAAGAATGGGGCTGTCATCGACCCGTCCGGCCTGAAAAAGTATGATGTCGTGACGCTCGACGCCGCGAACAGACAGGCACTGGTCTCGGATACCCGTGTGAGCGGCCGTTACAGTGAGGGCGGCCCAACCGTCAGCTATCCGCAGGAGGTCAAGGTATACGGCAATTCGTTCCGGATTTCCGACAGCGCCGCGGCCTTCTTCAAGGATATGAAGCTCAAGGATTACATCACGCTCCTGTTCGACGCAGACGGAAACGTCGCGGCAGCGTACCCGCGGAGCACGGTCTCGGCTGATATGCAGGGCATCGTGACCGCGATCGACGATAAGAACGCAACAGTCACGCTGACGAATGGCATTACGCTTCGAAATATGGACATCGACAAGCTGGACAAGCCGACCGCGCTCATGGGACGTCTGGTCTCGGTCAGCACAAACGGCGACAAGGCCGTCCTCACCAGACGCACGCTCTCGGGCAAAACCTCCGGCGAATGGTCGCTTTCGGACGGAAAGCTCGGTTCGAAACCGGTCTCCTCGCGTGTTAACGTCTATGAAGAGGTTCTGTCCGGCGCACCGCTTTCGCGCATTGCACTCTCCGACATTTCGCTTTCCAAGGTTCCCTCGTCCGACATCCGTTATACTGTTACCGACAGCGCAGGCACGATCACGACCGTCATTCTCGGCGATGTGACCGGCGACAGCTGGCTGTATGGTATGGGATATGGAGAAAAAATCAAAAACGATTCGTATTTCGATGAACCTGGTGATGACGACATTGTCAATAATAAAAAATGGAGACTTTATTCTGACGAAGAAAAGAAGAAATATCGTGATGAGCACACCTCCTATTCTTATATTGAGTCTGTTGTCCTGCGTCACTGGTCGGACGGCAAGGAAATTAAGGATAAATTTAAGGTTCTGAGCCTTCCGAGCGGTCTCTCCGGCGGCCCGATCGCAGTCCCGAAGGGGTATTCGACCGATGAAAGCATCGTAAACACCTCGCTCGACATCAAAAAGCTCAAGCTCATCGACACGGTTGACCGCACGGCTTTCGACGGCGCTTCCGGCGTCCGCACGAAGGACGGCTACTATGCGCTTGCCGATCAGCTCGGCATTTACGACACGGAAAACCGTGAATTCATCGCTACGCTCCAGAGTGCGAAATCGAACTACACGAAATTCGCACTGTACGCGAACGATACGGCCGAGGACGGCGGCAAAATCCGCATCATCACCGTCTCGAACAAGTAAATCTCTGCGGCTCCTGCCCTTGCGGCGGGAGCCGTACTTGTTTATCCCGGCGGCTTATGGTATACTGATTAATGAAAAAACGCTCTGCTGCGGCAGGAGAGACGGGGGAGAGGCCATGTTCGAGCGACCGCTGCTGTACCTTGTGCCCCCGTATGCCGTAATGCTGCTCATCGCGGTGCGGTTCGGGCTCGTTCCGTCACCGTTCCTGTGCCTTCCCGCGCTCGCCGTGCTGCTGATCGGCGCGGCATTCGCCGTCAGGCATCGCCGAGCGTTTACCGTCCTCGCCATGCTGTGCGCCGCAGTCTTTGCACTCGTACAGCTGTCGCTCTGCGACAGGTATCTTGCACAGCCCGTCCGCGAGCTGAACGGCCGCAGCACAGTCGTTCGAGCGACGGTTCTGCAGGATGCCTCGGTCTATGAGGACAGCCAGTGCGCTGAGCTTCGCGTTGAACCGAACCGTTATCTGCGCCGCAGCTTCCGCACCTTCTGCTATCTTCCGCTGAGTGATACACCGCTCTGCGCCGGAGACCGCATCGAAGCGCATGTGACATTTTACCGCAGCAATCCCGACCGGGAACGCTCGCTTGCGGCGGACGGCTGCTTTATCGCCGCATTCTCCACCAGGGACAAGAGCGGTGATGTGATCGGCTTCGAACGTCTCGGCTCCGCGTCCGGCAGTCCGCGGTATCTGCCGCAGCGCATCGCGCGCTTCTGCAAAAATACGGTTTCCGCAGTGCTGCCCGAACGGGAGGCCGGACTGCTGCGCGGTCTGCTGCTGGGCGACCGCACCGGCATGTCTGATGACGATACACTGTCCTTCCGCATGGCCGGACTCAGCCATCTTGTCGCGGTCTCCGGACTGCATGTCGGCTATCTCGCGTCGTTCTGTTTCGTGCTGCTCGGCAGAAAATGGGGTGTTTATCTCTCGCTGCCGCTCATTCTGCTGTTTGTACCGGTTGCAGGCGCGACGCCCTCCGTCATCCGCGCCGCCGTCATGTACAGTATTACAGCGCTCGGTTTTATCCTGCGTCGAGACGTCAATCCCAAGCTGTCTCTCATGGCGGCGCTTGCGCTGCTCCTGCTGCTGAACCCTTACGCCGCCGCAGGCGCCGGTCTCCAGCTTTCGTTCTCCGCGACGCTCGGTCTTATCCTGTTCGCGTCCTCCATGCAGCACAGACTGCTCGCGCCGTTCGCGGAATGTGCGCGTCTGACACGTCGGCTGCTTGCCTTTCCGGCAGGGGCGCTCTCGTGCACGGTCTGCGCCTCAATCTTCACGCTGCCGGTCTCGCTCGCCTGTTTCGGACGCGCGTCTCTGCTTTCTCTGCCTGCAAATCTTCCGGCGGCCGCACTCACGGGTGTGTGCTTCGTCTTTGGTTATCTGCTGTGCGCCGTTTCGGCGTTTTGCCCGGCAGTCCTGCCGGTTTTCGCCGTTCCGCTGCGGCTGATGCTGCGCTTTCTGCTGATTCTTGCTGAACGCATTTCATTGCTCCCGTTCGGCTCGATCGACCTCAGCCGTCCGCTCGGTATTGCGGCGCTCGCACTTGCCGGAGGCGCTGTTATCGTCTGGCTGACCGCAGGCTCACGCGTTCGGTGGCGCATCGTGCTGCCGCTTGTCTGCTGCACGGTCGGCGGGCTGTTTCTCACAGACGCTGTTCTCCGAACATGGGAGTACAGCGTAACATACCTGCCCTGCGGTTCGGGACAGGCGGTTATCCTCTCAGATACGCGCGGTCATGCGACGCTCATCGACTGTGCAGGTACCTCGCGCAGCGCTGCGGCACTGACGCACGAATGGATGCGTCTGAACGGGGTACCGCGCATCGACATGCTCATTCTCACAGCGGTCGACATGGGGCACGCCCGCGACCTGCCGCAGCTGATGGAAAACGTCAGGGTCGATCGCATTCTTATTCCGTCCGGCTGCACCGAGACTGCGAAGAATATGGAGCTTCTGCGGCTATGTGAGCAGTATCAGGCTGAGGAGATTTCCGAACCGCAGTCCATCATCGGTGCGGCGGCGCCCGTTTCCGTTTTCCCCGTTGCAGAGGGGAAGCTCGGCGTCTGTATCGCGGACAAGGTTCTCTTTCTGCACAGCGCAACGAAAAAACAGCTCGCAGCATTCGCTGAAAACGGCGGCGAACTGCCTCGCGCGGATGAGCTGATGCTCGCGCAGAACACAGCAGGCGATGCAGAATTGCTCGTGCCGCTGATGAATCACATGCAGACAAGAAAAATACTCGTTACCGCCGAGCGCGAAACCACTTCGCTCCGCTGCGGCAGCGTTCCGTGCGAAAGCACAGATACATCCGGCGGGATTGTCCGCCGGTACAAAAAGGAGTGACGGCATGGCTGTCGAAAAGCAAAATAAAAACGGGCGGCTGAAGCTCAAGCAGGACCTCGCAAAGGGCAGCTTTGAGACGCTGTACATCCTGTACGGCGAGGAGGCCTACCTCAGAGAATACTATCTGCGGCAGCTCAGAAAAAAAGTCGTAGATGAGACATTCGCAGACTTCAATCTCATCGAACTGGACGGCAAGACGCTGACGCTCGAGTCGCTGACCGAGGCAGTAGACAGCTATCCGGCGATGAGCGAACGAAAGCTGGTCATCGTGACTGATTTCAATATTTATGCGCCGCCTGCGTCTTTCGGAGACCAGCTGATCGACCTGCTGTCCGACCTGCCGGACTATGTCTGTCTGGTATTTTATTTCGACATTCTCGAGGCCAAACCGGACAAGCGCACCAAGATGTACAAGCTGCTCGAAAAAAAAGCCTGTACTGCTGAATTTGCGCGTCTGGAGGAAAAAGAACTCATCGAACGTCTGGAACGCCGTGCACGTGAACTGAACTGTATCATCTCGGATGAAGATGCAGCCTATATGATCTTCCTGTGCGGCACATCACTGACCAATCTCATGGGAGAGATCGAAAAGGCGGCAGCGCATTGCACGACAGGCGAGATCAAGCGCTATAACATCGACGCGGTCTGCTCACCAGTACTGGATGCGGTAGTGTTCGACCTGACCGATGCGATCGCGGCAGGAAGGTTTGAAAAAGCAGTTGCCCTCGTCGGGAATCTTTTACGCCTCAAGAACAATGAGGTCATCATCTTCACGACCATCATGCGCCACATCCAGCGCCTGTATGCTGCAAAGATCTGTGCAGAAACGCGCGGGGGAGACCGGTATCTTTCCGAAATGATCGGCTCAAAATCGCCGTTTTACGCCAAAAAGATACAGAACGCGGCGCGGCGGCTTCCGCTTCTGGTACTGCGCCGGGCGGCTTCGCTCTGTGCGCGCACAGATTCGGAGCTGAAGGGAAGTGCCGTCGACAAGCAGAAGCTGATCGAGCTGACGCTGCTCGACATTGCGGCTGAGGTGAAAGGGGCGAAATCATGATAAAACTGCGTGAAGCGATTCTCGTGGAGGGCCGCTACGATGTCAATACCGTCCGTCAAGTGGTCGACACGGTAGTCCTCGAAACCGGCGGCTTTCGTATCTTCAATAACAAGGATCAGCTTAAGGTCATCCGTCGCATTGCCGAAACGCGCGGTCTGATCGTGCTGACCGACAGCGACGGCGCAGGCTTCGTCATCCGTAATTATCTCAAGGGCGCTCTCCCTCAGGACAGGATCAAGCAGGCATATGTCCCCGATGTTACCGGCAAGGAGCGGCGCAAAAAGCATGGCTCCAAGGAGGGCAAGCTCGGCGTCGAGGGGATGCGTCCGGAGGTTATTCTGGACGCACTCCGCCGCGCCGGCGCAACGTTTGAAGGGGAGGGAGAGCACACCCCTGCGGAAAGGACGATTACCAAGGCCGACTTTTTTGAATGGGGTCTGTCCGGCCGCCCGGACAGCGCGGCACGCCGTGCTGCCGTCCTCAAGGCTCTCGATCTGCCGCAGCACATGACTGCCAACGCACTGCTCGAATTCATCAACGCTGTCGGCACTCGTCAGCAGCTTTGCGAGATCCTGCAAAGTTTCTCTTCCGGGGATTGACAGAAGAGCAGAGACGGCTTATAATAGAGCCATCAATAAAAATGTTCTGTTTCAGGGCGGAGTGAAAGTCTCCACCGGCAGTAAACGGGCGTGAGTCCCGATAGTCTGCGAGCCGCAAGGCATGACGGGTGTGAATCCCGACCGACGGTCATAGTCCGGATGAGAGAAACAGGGGTATTTCGGTACGTCTGTGCGCCCTTTGGAGTTTTCCAAAGGGCTTTTGTTTTTCCCTCGGTCAGCAGACCGAAAACAGAACACGCAAAGGGGAAGCTGTTATGACAAAAGCAAAAAAAATTACCTGCACCGCAGTATTTGCGGCGATCGCGACCATTATGATGTATTTTGAATTTCCGATTCCGTTCATGCCGCCCTTTCTCAAGGTCGATCTTTCGGGCGCTGTCGTTCTGGTCGGAGCATTCATTCTCGGCATCGCTCCGGCGATCACGATGGTCGGCATCAAGGATCTGATCCATCTGACACAGACCCAGACCGCCGGTTCGGGCGAAGCCGCAGACTTTCTCATGCTGTCCACTCTTGTCATCATCGCTGTTCTGGTCTACCGCGCACACAAAAGCCGCAAAATGGCGGTCATCGGCTGTGCTGTCGGTTCGGTCGCGATGGCGTGCATGGGCATGCTCACCAACTATTTCCTGATCATTCCGTTCTATGTGAACGGCATGGGCTGGAATCTGGACGCTATCTTTGAGCTTTGCTCGGCGGTCAACCCGAGCATTACCGGCATGGGCATGTACCTGCTGCTCGGCGTTCTGCCTTTCAATCTCATCAAGGGCGCCATTCTCACCGTAATCACGATGCTTGCATACAAAAAACTGAGTGTTTTCATTAAAACCAAGCAGATCGAGTTCCATCATTCCCGTCATCAGGCAGGATAAAAAATCAGAGCGCAGTCCGGACAAAACCGGCTACGCTCGTTCTGCTTCCATGCAGTAATGCAAAAATCATATTTTTATAAAATTATGCTTGACATTTAATGACCATTTTGATAGAATAGAAAAGTAAGGTTTAAAGCCTTACGGATCAATCCGGGTGTAGCGCAGCTGGTAGCGTGCTTGACTGGGGGTCAAGAGGCCGCAGGTTCAAGTCCTGTCACTCGGACCAGATAAAGCCGTTCTTTCGAGAGAAAGGGCGGCTTTTTTCTTTACAGGGTTTATTTAACAGTTTTCTGAAAGGTCTCCTGATATCCGGGCAAGTTTTCTCTCCCGGCAGCAGGGGAGCGGACGGGCGCCGGTTGCATGCCTTTGCCTTTTATGGTATACTCTTTACCAAACGGTAAAGAGGAGGCTTTCACCTTGGAATTCAAATACAGTGTTTCCAAACAGGATTACATCGACTTTAATCTTAACTACTTCAACAACAATGCTGTCGTGCAGCGCTCCATCTGGATGATGCGTGTCGCAACGGCTGTCATCGTCATCATCGGTGGTTCGGTGCTCATGTACTGGCTGCACGCGCTGACACTCGTCTCCGGTCTGGTTTATCTCGCACTCGCTGCGGTCTGCTTTTTCGGAACGCCGTGGTATATGCGCCGCAAAGTCGTGAAAAATACCGAGCGCATCCTCAAAAACGCCAACAACAAGCAGCTCTGCGGCCCCAAGACGCTCACCCTGCGCGATGAAGACTTCGAGCTCAAGGGGGAGAACGAGGACAGCGTTTACCGCTATGACGCAGTGCAGCGTACTGCATCTGATGACAGGCATTACTTCATTTTCGTCGACGAGTTTTCCGCCATCATCGTCCCCTTCGAGGCGTTCTCCTCCATGGATGACCAGCGTGCGTTTTATGAACGCATTACAAAGAATATCTCTGACCCGGCGCTCAAATGCTGAACACCGTTTTCCCCTTTCTCATCAGCAGCGCAGCCGCTTCTGTTCTCTGTAAAAGGTTGCGAAAAAGGGGTTGACAAACCAGTAATTACAGTATAAAATAGTCCATGTAATTCAAACTTAACAACATTATCGGCTTCGACGGAAAAATGCTGTTTCCATAAATACGGTCCTGCAAGAGAGCGGATGACGCGGCTGAAAGCGTCCGCAGACCTCAAGGAACGGCTACCGGTTTCCCGAGCTGTACGGCCCAATGCCTTTAGAAAAGTGCTGAAGCTGTATCGTTTCGTCTGCGTTATAAGACCCCAAGCGGCAGAAACGCCTTTTCCGAAACCTCGTGTATCGGATGCCGAGGCTCTGCAAGCAGGGTGGTACCGTGGGCTTTCCGCTCACCCCTGAGTCTCACACTCAGCGGTGAGCGGAATTTTTTTATCTGCACGGATTACGCTTATTTTTGTTAAAACTGACAGGAAAGGTGAGATAAAACCATGTCTGAGGACAACAAGTACACGTTTGAAAACAAGGAATACCGTGACACGTATCGTCACACGGTTTCCCACATCCTCGCTCAGGCGGTAAAGCGTCTGTACCCGGAGGTCAAGCTGGCCATCGGCCCGGCTATCGAAAACGGCTTCTATTACGACTTCGATGCACCGTTCTCCTTCACGCAGGAGCATCTGGACGCACTCGAGGCCGAGATGCGCAAGATCTGCAAGGAGAAGGAAAAGCTCGAGCGCTTCGAGCTTCCGCGTGAGGAAGCTGTCAAGCTCATGCAGGAGCGCGAGGAGCCGTACAAGGTAGAGCTGATCAACGACCTGCCCGAAGGCGCTACGATCTCCTTCTACAAGCAGGGCGAATTCACCGACCTGTGCGCAGGTCCGCATCTGGACTCCACCGGCCGTGTCAAGGGCAACGGCATCAAGCTGATGAACGTTACGGGCGCTTACTGGCGCGGTGACTCCTCCAAGAAGATGCTCCAGCGTATCTACGGCACCGCGTTCCCGAAGAAGGACGAGCTTGACCAGTACCTTAACATGCTCGAAGAAGCGAAGAAGCGCGACCACCGCAAGCTCGGCAAGGAGCTCGGTCTGTTCATGCTGACCGAGGAGGGCCCCGGCTTCCCGTTCTTCCTGCCCAACGGCATGATCCTCAAGAACACGCTCATCGACTACTGGCGCGAGGTTCACAAGCGCTATGGCTACGTTGAGGTCTCCACTCCGATGATCCTCAACCGCAAGCTGTGGGAGCGCTCCGGCCACTGGGATCACTACAAGCAGAACATGTACACCACCGTCATTGACGACGAGGACTACGCAATCAAGCCGATGAACTGCCCGGGCGGCATGCTGGTATACAAGAGCCAGCCGCATTCCTACAAGGAGCTGCCGCTGCGCGTGGGCGAGCTGGGTCTGGTACACCGTCACGAGCTGTCCGGCGCGCTGCACGGTTTGTTCCGTGTCCGCTGCTTCACGCAGGATGATGCCCACATCTTCATGACCTGGGATCAGATGAAGGACGAGATCAAGAACGTTGTCCGCCTGTTTGATGAGGTATATTCCACCTTCGGTCTGACCTATCAGATCGAGCTGTCCACCATGCCGGAGGACCACATGGGCGAGCTCAAGGACTGGCAGTTCGCTGAAAAGACCCTCGCTGAGGCGATCACTGAAATCGGCAAGGACTATGTTGTCAACGAGGGTGACGGCGCGTTCTACGGCCCGAAGCTCGACTTCCATCTGGCAGACTCCATCGGCCGTACCTGGCAGTGCGGCACCATTCAGCTCGATATGCAGCTGCCTGAGCGCTTCGAGCTCGAGTACACCGGTGCGGACGGCGAGAAGCATCGCCCGGTCATGATTCACCGCGTCGTTCTCGGCTCGATCGAGCGTTTCATCGGCGTTATCACCGAGCACTTTGCCGGCGCATTCCCGACCTGGCTGGCTCCGGAGCAGGTTCGCGTCATGCCGATGACTGACCGCAACATTCCCTGTGCACAGGAGGTCATGAAGCAGCTGACCGACAAGGGCTTCCGCGCCACCATGGACGAACGCAACGAGAAGATCGGCTACAAGATCCGCGAGGCGCAGGTACACAAGGTACCGTATATGATCGTTATCGGCGACAAGGACGAGGAGAAGGGCATCATCTCCGTTCGCAACCGCAAGACCGGCGAGACCACCCCGATGGAGCTCGGCGAATTTATCGAGAAGCTCGATTACGAGGTTAAGAACAAGCTGAAGTAAGCAGCAAAACGGAGAGCGGAAGCGGTATTCCGTTCTCCGTCACAATAAAATAAAGGTTCATAGAGTTTTGTCATGTATGCAGGGAGGATGCGGCATGAAAAAATTTGTTTCCGCGTGTTTGATGGCAGGTCTGCTGACTTGTGCCGCCGGTGCCGCACGGGTCGGTACGATCAACAACAACTATCCCGGCGATACCGAAGCGCAAGCGCAGATGCTTTACGATCTCGGGCTGTTTAAAGGCACCGACAAGGGCTTTGCGCTGGAGAAATCCATGACCCGCGCAGAGGCCTCGGTGATGCTGACCCGTCTGCTTGGCGCAGAAAAGACCGCGCTGGCAGGAAACTGGAAGCATCCGTTTACCGATGTGCCGCAGTGGGCGGACAAATACGTCGGCTGGCTATATCAGAATGGTTTGACCAAAGGCGTTTCCGCGACACTGTACGGCTCGCAGCGCAATGTCACCTGCGACCAGTATTGCATTTTTCTGACCCGGGCACATTTGGATGCGGACAGCTATCAGGGTACGGCTTTTGTCGATAACGATGAGGTACGGCAGACGGACGAGGAGGGCTTTATCCGCGGAGATGCGGTTTCGCTCTCGGCGCGGCTGCTCAGTACGAACTACGCGAAAAACGGCGACGAAGGCGACCGTAGTGTGGCGGAAAAGCTGATCGACAACGGCGTTTTCACGGCGGAACAGTTCAAAAATGCGGCATGGAACGTTCTGCCGCGTGATTACGGCAATGATTATCAGTACGATGACAAGTGGAACCTGATCGCTTCGCCGTTCATCTGTCAGATCGCAGATGTGACAGTGGCACAGTGCCCGATTGACGGAGTGCAGCCTGTCAGCGGTACAGACCGTTATGCGCAGAGCGATATGAATCAGTCGGACTTGACCCTGTACCGCATGGACAGCAAGACGATGAAACTGACGCAAGTGCTCTCGCTGCCGAAAGAAAGCTCCGTGGAATATCTCGGCAGTGCCGGAGAAACCGATTATCTGCTGGTGCACGACCGGAAAACGGAAACGTATTCGCTGTGCTCAGTGCGCGGTGATACGGTCAAAACCGAACTGACCTTGACCGAAGCACAGCAGCAGGCAGCACATACCGTTTATCAGAGCGCACGCGGTTGCATCATCTGCACGGACGAGACGACCGGTTACAAGCTTACGGAAACAGGCGTGGAGCCGTTCAACATGGCGGCAGGCATCTGCCAACTGACCGAGGATGGCATGATTATTACGCAGAAATGCACGGCGGACGAAACCGTGCTGACGGCATATAACTGGGACGGTCAAAAGACAGACAGCTATGCCATCTCCAATGATGCCGAGGTGCGCAAGCATTTTGCACCGCAGATATTCGGCAGTGACGGTGCGCTGTTCTGGGGCACAGCCGGGCTGTACCGCGAAGGAAACGGCCGTTTGGTGCAGGTGACAGACTCTCCGGTCATCAGCGTAAAGCAGGATGCCGATGGGGCCTATTATGTTGTTTCCTGCGATAAATCTGAGCGGACGGAATACTATTCGGATGGTATCGGATACATGGCCGGTAATATGCTCGTGCGTATCGCGCCGGATGGAACACAGACCACGTTTGCAACACTCGATGACATTCTGATCGACGAGGTAAAGACGGTCAAAAGCGGTGCTGTTCGCTTCACAATCGCTATTCCGACAGAGGGCCATAGAAGCGGACACTATACCTGCCTGTTGAAAGACGGAAAGATTACCGTCCGGTCTGCAACCGATGATGTATTCTACATCTGGGGCAACGATGCGCTGGAAAACGAACAAGAGAAAATAGATAAGATTATTGCGAACCAGAAAGGTGAAGAATAATGGCAGAAAAGAAAAAGCTGGTCAGCGAGATCACGTCGATGGATGTAGATTTCGCGCAGTGGTACACAGATATCGTAAAAAAGGCGGAGATGGCGGACTACTCGTCCGTCAAGGGCTGCATCATCATGCGCCCGTACGCGCAGGCGCTGTGGGAGAACATTCAGCACACGCTCGACACCATGTTCAAGGAGACCGGCCATGAGAACGTTGCGATGCCGATCTTCATCCCGGAAAGCCTGCTCCAGAAGGAGGCCGACCATGTAGAGGGCTTCGCACCGGAGTGTGCGTGGGTCACCCACGGCGGCAATGACAAGCTCGAGGAGCGTCTGTGTGTCCGCCCGACCTCCGAGACCCTGTTCTGCGAGCATTACGCGAAGATCGTCCGTTCCTGGCGTGACCTGCCCAAGCTGTACAACCAGTGGTGCTCGGTCGTCCGCTGGGAAAAGACCACCCGTCCGTTCCTGCGTTCCCGTGAGTTCTGGTGGCAGGAGGGTCATACCGTCCACGCAACCGCCGAGGAGGCGATGCAGGAGACCCTGCGCATGCTGAACATCTACGCGAAGTTCTTCGAGGAATGGCTGGCCATCCCGGTCGTCAAGGGCGAAAAGACCCCGAAGGAGCGCTTCGCCGGTGCAGAGAACACCTACACGATCGAGGCCATGATGCACGACTGCAAGGCGCTTCAGTCCGGCACTTCGCACTACTTCGGTGACGGCTTCGCGCGCGCCTTCGGCATGCAGTACACCGATAAGAACAACACGCTTCAGTATATGTATCAGACCTCCTGGGGCGTTTCCACCCGTATTATCGGCGCGATCATCATGACCCACGGCGATAACGAGGGTCTGGTGCTGCCGCCGCGCATCGCTCCGACCCAGCTCGTCGTAATCCCGGTCGCTGCCCATAAGGAAGGCGTCAAGGAGAAGGCAACCGAGCTGTACGAGCAGGTCAAGGCAGCCGGTATCCGTGCAAAGATCGACCTGTCCGACAACACCCCGGGCTGGAAGTTCGCCGAGTATGAGATGAAGGGCATTCCGCTCCGTCTGGAGGTCGGCCCGCGCGACATCGCCGAGGGTCAGTGCGTCCTCGTCCGCCGCGACACCCGTGAAAAGACCGTTGTCAAGTTCGAGGATCTCGAAAAGACCATTCCGGCTCTGCTCGACGACATCCAGAAGAGCCTCTACGAAAAGGCGCTGGCAAACCGCGAGGCACATACCTACACCGCAACCAGCCTGGATGAGATGAAGTCCATCCTCGCTGAACACACCGGCTTTATCAAGTCCATGTGGTGCGGCGATCAGGCCTGTGAGGAGAAAATCAAGGAAGAAACCGGCATGCCGAGCCGCTGCATGCCGTTTGAGCAGGAGCATATTGCAGATACCTGCCCGGTCTGCGGCAAGAAGGCCGACAAGATGGTTGTCTGGGGCATCGCGTACTAAGACGCATCAGAAACTTATGCAGGGCGGGGTGACGCATCACCTCGCCTTCGCTGTTTTTCAAGGAAAGGAGTGCTGTGCTTGCTTGCAAAGATAGAAGAATTCCTGTCCACGCCCGCCGGTCGCTTTCTGGGCATGGCCGGACTGGCGATCCTGACCGCAGTGCTGACCTATATCGCGGCGCAGACGGTAAATCGACTGATGCGCAAGCTCGTCGACCGACAGAGAAAGTCGGGCAGTTCGCTCGCGACAGTAACCGGCTTCGTGCGCTATATCGCGGTCGCCGCAGTGTATTTTGCTGGCGGCATGGTCATTATCGGAGCGATACCTCTGCTTTCGAGCGCGGTACATACCCTGCTGACGGCCGGCGGTGTTATCGCTGTGGTAGCCGGTCTTGCGGCGCAGGAGGCGCTCGGCAGCGTCGTGAGCGGCGTGATGATCCTGCTGTTCAAGCCGTTCAAGATGGGAGACGTCGTGCGATATGTCGACAGCGACATCACCGGCACAGTCGAAGAGATCACGCTGCATCACACCGCCGTGCGCACAGTCGAGAACAAGCGCGTTATCATCCCGAACAGCAAGATGAACAGCGCCATCATCGAAAACGCCGACTACGCGGACAGCCGCATCTGCGTGTTCCTGACCGTGGGCGTCAGCTACGAGAGTGACCTGAAAAAGGCGAAGGAACTGCTTGCAGCCGAGGTAGCGCGGCAGCCGAGCTATCTCGATGTGCGCACCGAACAGCAGAAGCATGACGGCGCGCCCAAGGTGACAGTCGTGGTGCTCGAGCTTGCCGACTCGTCGGTGACGCTGCGCGCGTCTCTCTGGGCGAAGGACAACGCGACTGCATTCGCGCTCAAGTGTGCCGTACTGGAGGGCATCAAGCAGGCCTACGACAGGGAAGGGATAGAGATTGCATATCCGCATATGCAGATAGTTTCCTCTTCCCCCTCAGCGGAAGGGTAAACCTCTGCTGGGAATAAAGCTTTCTGCAAAAAGAAATACCGCTTGCTTTTCATATTAACTCTGTTATAATGAACATATAAACTGGTCCTATCCAGTAAAAGTGTAAGGAGGAGAAAATTATGAAAAGATGCTTTAAGCTCGGCGCTATGGCAGTTGCCTGTGCAGCAGGCGTAATGGTTTCCGCAGGTGCGGCAAACTTCACTTCGTCTGCTGACCGTCTGCATGAGGTCGGTTTGTTCCAGGGCACCGGCACGACCGCTTCCGGCGCACCGCAGTACGACCTTGACCGTGCCCCCACCCGTGCAGAGGCCGCCGTTATGCTCGTGCGCCTGCTCGGCAAGGAGGCCGACGCCAAAGCGCTCACCTATACCGCGCCGTTTACCGATCTGGAGGGCTGGGAAGCCCCTTACGTCCAGTACCTTTATGACAACAAGCTGACTACCGGCGCAACCGCGACCACCTTCGAGCCGAAGGCAAAGTGCTCCGCTCAGATGTACACCACCTTCCTGCTGCGTTCGCTCGGCTACTCCGACGCGCAGAACGGTGATTTCACCTATACCGGCGCACTTGACTTTGCGGCGGACAACGTCGGTCTCATCGACGAATCTTTCTGTGACACGAACAATTTCCTGCGAGATAATGTCGCTGCCATGAGTCTGGAAGCGCTCGCAACCCCGGTCAAGGCGACCGACATCACCCTGCTCGACAAGCTCATCGCCGACGGTGCGATCGACCAGAGCAAGGCGGCGCCGCTCTCCAGTTTCATCGATCTCGCTGAAAGCTACAATAAGGCGGTTTCTACGCCGATTACCCGCGCAGAACAGGACGTTACCGCCCGCATGACCATGAAGGCATCCGACATGGAAATTACCGCAGACAGCGTGATGAACACCAAGGCCTACGTTGACCCGGACAAGCTGAAGGACGCGCAGATGGAAATCACCGGCACGACCACGACCCGGGTCACAGGCTCTGAGCCGGTTGTTTCGAATATCAAGGCGTGCTACACCGGCGGCGTTTACTACATGGATATGGGTGATGGCGTCAAGGTCAAGATGACGCTGGATCTTGATGAGCTCACGGCGCAGCTTCACAGCTTCGGCGTAAGTGACGCAGATGTTCTGCCGCTTTGCTACATCAAGAACATCAAGCAGTCCGGCTCCGACCTCACCGTTACTTACGATGGTTCGGCTCTCAACAGCACGATCAACGAGATTCTCACCAGCTATGCAGGCGGTTTCCCCGAGGGCTCTGCGAACACCAAGGTCGAATTCAAGGATACGGCCATCACCATGACCGTCAGGAACGGCCAGCTTGCAGAGGTCGCAGTCAAGGGCACCGTAAAGATCACCGTCGAAGGCGAGACCATCTCCGCCTCCATGGATGTCAAGAGCGTCGTCAAGGCGACCGGCTCCGCCGTCAAGATCAGCATTCCGTCCGACCTGTCGAGCTACATTGACATGGTCGAGTATCTTAAGCAGATTCATCCCGAGGGCGAATAATGAAAGATCATAAACAAGGCCGCAGAGTTTTTCGCTCTGCGGCCTTGTTCATCCCTCCATGAGGGTTTTGAGCTTGTGCGCGGAAGCAAGCAGCCGTTCAGTCTCATCGCGTGACAGCGGCAGGTCGAGAACCCGGGAGACGCCTGATCTTCCTACAACGGCAGGCAGGCCGAGGCATACGCCCTCGATGCCGTAAGCACCGCGCGCAAGCGTCGAAACGGGCAGGACGGCGTGCTCGTCCCGGATGATGGCCTCTGCAATGCGCCGCACTGCCATCGCAATGCCATAGCAGGTTGCGCCCTTGCGCTCGATGATATCATACGCTGCGTGAGTGACCTCACGCGCGAGCGAGGCAAGCATGCTTTCCGGATCATCAATTCCGGCAGCAAGACAGAAGTCGTCAAGATCCGCGCCCGAGATATTGGCGCTCGACCAGACCGCGACTTCACTGTCGCCGTGCTCGCCCAGCATGAAGGCGTGCACATTTCGGCTGTCCACGCCGAGTTTTTCCCCTAGAAGGCACTTGATGCGTGCTGTGTCGAGCACGGTTCCCGAACCAATGACCCGCTCAGCCGGAAATCCGGACAGCTCAAGTGTATATCCGGTCAGTACGTCCACCGGGTTCGACACGACGAGCAGGACTGCATCCCGGTTTACAGCGGTCAGCTGTTCCAGAATGCTTTGCAGGATGGCACGGTTTCGCCCGAGCAGAGCCTCCCGAGTCTCACCGGGGCGCTGGTTCGTCCCGGCCGCGAGAATAACCAGTCCGCAGTCCGCAAAGTCGGCGTAGCCGCCTGCGTGTACCCGACAGGGGCGCCGAAGCGCTGCACCGTGCGCAATGTCAGCGGCTTCGCCCTCCGCTCTGTGCATGTCCGCATCAAGCAGTAATACCTCGGAGAACAGTCCGCTCACCGCAAGGGTATAAGCGCTCGCCGCACCTACATTTCCGGTACCGATGATACCGCATTTTCGCATGTCTGCCATGAAAGTCACTCCTTTTCGCGTATTCTGCCCGATTACCGGTTGGAAAATACATCAGAATGTGATATAGTATTATAGCGATACCGTGCAAATCACCCTTGTTCAATCATGCGGTATCGCCTATATATTCTCTATGACTCAGGAGGGAACACCTTTGAATAAAGTATTACGCAGTCTTTTCTGCGGTGCAGCTCTCACCGGCGCGCTGACCTGCGCCTCTCTCGCCGCCGACTTCACGCCGTGTGCAGACACGCTGCATTCGCTCGGCCTGTTCGAAGGAACAGGAAGCAGCTACGCGCTCGACCGTGCGCCTACCCGTGCAGAGGCCGCTGTCATGCTCGTCCGCCTGCTCGGACAGGAGGACGCCGCCAGAGAGCTCACCTATACCGCGCCGTTTACCGACCTTGCCGCGTGGGAGCAGCCGTATATCCAGTATCTGTATGATAACGGTCTGACGCAGGGCACCTCTGCGACTTCTTGGTCGCCGGAGGACATGTGTGATGCCCGGATGTATGCGGCATTTCTGCTGCGCTCACTCGGCTATTCGGATACCGCCGGGGATTTCAGCTATTCCGATGCTGCCGAGACCGCCGCGCAGCTTGGCGTGTATGATCTCGCCGCTGTCGACACCGAGCTGTTTAACCGTGATGACGCCGCGGCGGCATCCTACACCGCACTTGCAGTTTCCCCGAAGGGGGAAGAGGGAACACTGCTCGACCGTCTCACTGAGCAGGGCGCTGTTGACGCGGCCGCTGCTGCGCCGCTCAAGCGCCTGTTTGCCAATTACGAGAGCTACCGCACCATGACCGCGAAAACCGCCGCAGCGCTTACCTATAAAACCGTCGTTCAGCCGACCGCCGTCAAAAGGAACGGCGAGACCGTGCTGACCCTGCGGGCAGAGGATGCGACCACTGCAGATACAGACAACCGGAGTCTGCTGACGAGCGGTACGCTGACCCTTTCGGCCGCAAACGTCGCTGACAAGACACTGCTGACGGCAGTTTCGCTTGAAAACGGCCTGCTGAGCACCAGTTTCGGTTCCAAGAGCGACAGCGAAGCGTGCTCAGCACGCGACCAGATGCAGCGCTTGACCGCCTTCGGCCGCGTGCCGCTCGCGTATGTTTCGTCACTTTCGCGCTCGAACGACCGCTGGACGATCAAGCTTACCTCGCCGCTCTATGACAGTCTTACGGACACCGCTGCATTTGCCATGCCGAACGGCGGCAGCATGCAGGTATCGAACATTCAAACTGAACAGACGGTCTCCTTTGGAAAAATCGTCTCTCAGACGGTTTCTCTCGACTGCACAGCAGGGGAGTACACCGTTTCCGTTTCGGCAGCTTTCTCAGGCTAAGGCCATGCCGTACAATTCCCGTAAGCCGCACCAGCTTCAATCGCGCTGTACCATCAAAAAATAATTTAAGTTTTTTCGAAAAACAGGGAACCTTCTGTGCGGTTCTCCGTCTAACAGGACAAGAACATAACACAGGAGGATAAAACACTATGATGAAGAGAACGATGGGCGGCGTACTGGCCGCTGCAATGATGATGATGAGCGCACTTCCGGCTGCTGGCGCAGTCGATGTCTCTCATCTGAACGGAACGGGCAGCTCGACGCTGACGCAGGCCGCTGCCGATACGCTCCCGTCTCTGTCCGTTGCACCGATGACCGAGCTGGCGACCGTTGTCAGCTATGAGAACGGCGATCTGACTGTTAAGACCGCAGACGGCGACGAGCTCGTACTGCACACCGAAAATGCGATCGTCATGGACACCCAGACCGCTGCTGCGGCTGATCTGTCTGCCCTCAAGGCAGGTGAAAGCGTTTACGTATATCACGACGAAGCTGTCACCATGTCTCTTCCGGCACAGACCACCGCATATGCTGTTCTGACCAATCTCACCGACAAGCACGCTCCGGCATCTCTGCTCACTGCTGAGGCTGTTCAGAAGAACGACGACGGCTCTGTCACCGTTACCTGCCAGAGCGGCGCGCTGCACCTTACCATCGCGAAGGACGCGAGCGTTCAGCCGTTCATGACCCGCAACATTGTAACCGTCGATGATATCCATGTCGGCACCCGTTTCTTTGCATGGTTCGACGTCGCTGCTACTTCTTACCCGGCACAGGCCGCTGCCGACCGCGTTGTCATCCCGGGCCAGGAGGACAGCCGTTTCCTCGTTTTCTCTAAGGATGGCTCGCAGCTGACCGAAGGCTGCGTTGCAGACGGCGTAGCGATGGTCCCGGTCCGCAAGGTCGCAGAGAACCTCGGCTACAAGGTATCCTGGGACGGCAAGACCCAGACCGTTATCCTCAAAAAGGGTGAGACCCCGATCAATGTCCAGCTGGGTGCAGACCGCTACCACGCAAGCAACGATCGCACCGGCGGCGTATCTCTTGGCGCTGCCTCCTACGAGATCAACGGCACAAGCTGGGTTCCGGCAGAGCTGTTCCAGCTTGCCGGCGAGACCATTTCGTTCAGCAACGGCTCTCTGACTCTCGGCAGCCTGATGCTGACGGCTGTCGCAGAACTGGCAGGTCAGCTCGATCCCCTTGGGATCTTCCGCCAGCTCCGTCAGCTGCTTCCGCCCCAAGCTCACCAGCGCCGCCGCCATTCGCTCCCGGCTGCAATAGCAGCGGTAC
>ERZ1108170.918-NODE-918-length-21172-cov-3.620353_pt1 | contig 21172 bp, 13 predicted proteins | sample MGYA00403705_ERZ1108170 | MGnify/ENA primary metagenome ERZ1108170 (study PRJEB35170, sample SAMEA104062422) | human gut metagenome | biome: human gut; feature: human-associated habitat; material: faeces | place: Denmark | collected 2012-06-15 ...
AGTACAAATGTTTTTGAAGCGTTCATTCTTTTATCAAGCGAAGCCTTAATGCTACAATTTAAGCTGTCATCACTTGCTTGAGTCAGATCATGAGCATCCGTAAAGGATAAACTCCATTTCTCACCTTCATTCCACTCATGTAATTTGTCAATTGCACTTTTGTCTCCATCCCAATCCGCTGCCAAATATGTTCGTGTTCTGTAAGTGGCCATTTACTCTTCTCCTTATTTATTATTCAAATATTGATACTTGGTTACGATGCTTCTTATATACAACAATACTTAACTCATTATGTATTTTTTCTGAGTAGAGTTGAAATATGCTTTTCATTATCATCAACGACTCGTATTCCGAAATGTTTGCGCGTGATAATTCTGTTCCTATAAGGGGTGTCCACATAGGGTGACCTTCCCCGTGTTTATCATAGTAATTGCAAATGTTCTTTATCACTTCAATGATCTGATCCCTATCTGTTTGAGCATTTAGATTTTCGTCAAATTCAGATAGTGCCAACAAGAAAAAACGAGTGTTTTCGAAATCAAGCTCAACTATTGTGCCTCTTTGGTAGGCCTTTGCGTTTCCTTCTTTTTTGTCAATACGAATTGGTTTAATTCCTTGTTCAGCAGCTGCCGTTTGTATTCTTTCGCTTAAGTTTTTGGGAGAAACGCCCTTATCTTTCATCCAGTTTATCCACTTACCATGAACACTGGTTTCAGAAACGACTCTGTTGTTGACTAATGTATCAAAATGCGTATTCATCGAAATCAAGACAATACGTTTACTATTTTTCTTTTTCTTGCATGTAGGAAAGGCAATGGAATGTAAATCACCATATCGCAAAATTATTGCGCTATTTCCTTGTTTCCATGCTGTCCTTTTGTTTTTATTAAAATAAGCCACGAAATAAATGCTGATATAGGAATAACCCCAAATAGAATCCATGCCTTACAGCAGTTACCTGTAATACCCACTTGGTCCCAAGCCCAAAAAGAAAGAAATACAGTAATTCCAGTATATATAGCACCTGCAACTCCACAAAGTAGCTTGAGATAATATTTCAACCGCCCACTCATCTTAGAATTCCCCATTTTACATAAGCATCTCTACAATAAGCATTTCTTCCATTCGACAGGCGTTCGCCATTAACAGTGAATCTTGGTATAGCATCCATTATCGGTTCTTTTTTGAAGCCAACATGAATCGCCTCAGTACCGATCTTGTCAATTCTTTCTGATAACGCAGTAGGCCACATAGCAGATAAACCGTCATCCACTTTCCATATAGCTGAATACGCTGGATATGCAATAATTAACGGAATCCTATAATTATCAATAGCCTGTTCAATTTCGTAGGATAGAACACTTCCACTTTTTCTTGTGTTTGCGGAAAGAATAATAAGCATATTCTTTGATGCACTCAAGCGTTCTCGAATACGAGCATATAAAGTTGCTCTTGAACTCGTATCCCGGACGGAATAAGTTTTCTCGTGGCTGTTTGTCAATTTGAAATCAATACTTTTGTTTGCATCCCACGCCTGTAAGATTGAATAGTAACGGAAGTCAGATTTTGATGGATCAGTTTGGCCCAGCCCATCAAAAGCAACATATGTTCCAGTTCTGTTCATATTAATATTACCCCCTAATTTATTTTTCCCTGTGCGTATCGATGCTCTCCGTTTCGTATTATTGCTATAACACGTAATTGGCAAATTCCGATTTGTCAGTCTCATTCTATCACACACTCGGTACATTTCCCGGCTTGCGCATCGCCGCGGCAGCGCAATGGATCACGAGTTATAGCTCGGCAATCTGCTCTACTGCATACAGCGGTAAATTCACAAGCCGGTCTTCTTTTTTGAAATCCGCCATTGAAGTACGGACGGCGATTTCGGGTGTGAACTTCTCCTGATAGGTTTTCAGGCTTTTTGCCCGGAGGTTGGTTTCAGCCTTCACCTCTACCGGAATCACCTGCTCGCCTGTATCCACGATGAAGTCAATTTCGCAGGAACCTCTGTCATTGGTGTAGTAGTAAACGCCCAGATCCTCAATGGTTTTCAGCTGCTGGCAAACATACTGCTCCGTAAGGGCACCTTTGAATTCAATAAAGAGGTCGTTTCCGTCCAGTAAGGTGCGCTGGCGAAGGCCTGCCATACACCCAAGCAGTCCCACATCCACAAGGAACAGCTTGAATGCCTTTAAGTCCTCATAGGCCTTCAGGGGAATTCCGCCAGCGTTTACCCGGCTGATCTTATGAACCAGTCCGCAATCGGAAAGCCACAGAATCGCTGTTTCATAGTCCTTGGCTCGTGCGCCTTCCCGAACGAGGCCATAGACGAACTTTTTGTTTTCTCTTGCCAACTGCGAGGGGATGCTGTTCCAAAGCAAGCGGATCTTGGGAACGATCTCATTCGGGGCGTGTTTGGAAAAGTCCTGCTCATAAGCGGCAAGTATCCTTTTCTGTATCTCACGGACTTCATTGAAATCCTTATTCTCCGCAAAGCTCTGCACGGCTTCCGGCATACCGCCTACAAAATAATACTGCTTGAGCGCATCAATGTAGGTCTGCTTAAAGCTCGTGATCATTTGATAATCCTGCTTGTTGAGCAGCTCTGCAAAACGCTCCTTACCGTTGGCCATCAAAAACTCCCTAAAAGAGAGCGGGTATAGCTTCAAAAAATCCACTTTGCCCACCGGGAAAGAAGTGCCTTCATGCAGGGCAATGCCCAGCAGAGAGCCTGCGCATACAATATGGTACTCCGGCGCATTTTCGTAAAAGTACTTGAGAGAGCTGAGCGCTCTTGGCACTTCCTGCACCTCATCAAAAATCAAGAGGGTGTGGTCGGGATCAATTTTTCGACCGGAATACAATTCCAACCCCATAATCAAACGATCTGTATCCAAATCAGAGGCAAACAGTTCAGCCATTCTGGAATTGGAATCGAAGTTGATATATACGGTATCGGTATAATAGAGCTTTCCGAATTCCTTCATCAGCCAGGTTTTCCCGACTTGCCGTGCTCCCTCGATAATCAGCGGCTTCCGCCGTTTGCTTTCTTTCCATTTCAGTAGCTTTTCCATTGCGATTCGGTACATACTTGCACCCCCTATCTCATACTGCAAATATAGTATACCACCGAATCACAAATAATGCAATGAATTTTAGGATTGAACCACATTTTTTACAGCGAACTTTTGATGCGAACACGCACTTTTCACAGTGAACTCAGAAAATACGTTCAAACTATCCGCAAAATACAGCTTAAATGTGTCAGGCTCGTAATCGCCTCCCAATGGCAGTTCTGGAAACTCCATACACAAAACATGGGCGATTGTCAATCCGTTTCGCACATTTCATGGGCGAATCCAAGCTGCCTCGCGCACATTTTAGATTATCGACCTCATTAGTTTATGATAGCCGCAAGGTTTTTACTCCCTGCGGCTATCATTGGTTATTTCATGATTTTCAGCAACAGCGCATTGATATCTTCCGTCGGTTTGCCCTGCGCGACCAGTTTGTTTCGGAACCCAAGGAGCGCATATTTAGCGAGCCGGAGTTCTTCCGGATTTAACTCAACAATTCGCTTATCATTTTTGCGTCTGAACATATCAGGCACCTCCGTCCTTTGATCTGGCTTCATTGTAGCGGCGGAAGTGCCGTGCTGCAAATGTGCGAATGATTTCATCGCTCCCTGTCATCGCTGGAGCGGCTCGGTTCTTCATCGGCTCGCTCACCGTCAACGATCTCGTTCTCTCTTTTGTCGAGATTGAGCATCGCATTCAGTTCATTTAGCCGTGCCGATTTGGTTTTCAGTTCTTCCTCCTGGGGGAATGGCTTCTGTACCTCGGCCTTTGCGTTTTCAAGCTGAACCCGCGTATTCTCCAGCTGCTCGACACATGCCGCCATTCTTTCCTCAAAAGCACCGAGGGTGTTATCCAGTCGCTGAATGTTGCCGAAGATGTCCGTTCCCAGCGTGACCGTATGCCGCAGCTGATGAATCAGTGTGATCTTATATTCTCGGCTGAAGGTGTCGAAGGACAGTTCCATATCGAAGCCTCTGTACTGGCCGATGGGAATCGGATCGGGGCTTGTCATGGACTTGCAAAGGCCAAGAATGGCATCGCCGGCAGCCTTCTTTTCCCTTACCGTGCCACCCGGCATAATCATCGGGGAGAAGCCGTCCTCGTTGGGCTCGGTATTTCTTTTGCGCTGGTCAATATCTGTCTGATAGCCCTCAATGCGCTGCTCCAACGATTTGATTTTCTGCGGAAACTCCTTCAGAATTTGATCCTCCAGAGCATAGCGCTGGCTCAGATGGTTGGCCTTGAGCAGCTTCAGGCGAGACACATCAATATCTAAATCCATCTTCTCCTTGATGTGGGGATTGCCGGCGCACAGCGCCTTGATTTCCGCATAGCTCAGGGCGGTTTCGTCAATGTCCTCCGCAGAGCGCACCGGGGATTTGCTGGTCATGATCTGCCCAATGAACTTCTGCTTGGATTCCACCAACTGATACAGGTAGCTGTCGAAGGTGTTCTCCGTGACATAGGTGTAAATATCGACCTCCTTGTTTTCGTTGCCCTGGCGGATGATTCGTCCTTCCCGCTGCTGCAGGTCAGACGGTCGCCACGGACAATCCAAATGATGAAGTGCCGCAAGCTTCGTCTGCACATTGGTGCCGGCTCCCATTTTCTGCGTGGAACCGATGAGCACACGCACCTGACCGGAGCGCACCTTGCCAAACAGCTCTTTCTTTTGCGCCTCGGAGTTTGCCGTATGGATATAGGCGATTTCCTCTGCCGGAACGCCCTTGGCAATCAGCTTGTTTCGGAGATCATCGTACACATTGAACTTGCCGTCGCCGTGGGGCGTAGACAGGTCGCAGAACACCATCTGCGTCGCTTTTCGGTCGGCGGTGCGCTGCCAGATGTCAAAGACATTCTCAGCACACGCGCCCACCTTACTTGTCTCGCTGTCGGGGAGCATATCGTTCATGAGCCGCTGATCCAAGGCAAGCTTTCTGCCGTCATTGGTGATGAGGAGCATGTTATCCACGCTGGAATCCACCATCTTATTGCGGACACGCTCGGCTCGTTCCGAAAGAGAGGCCACCATTTCCTTTTGCGTTTCCGATGGCTTCAAAACAACGCTGTGATAATGGGCCTCCGGCACGGGGAGCTTGAGCATATCCGCCGTTTGAATATCTGCGGTCTCCTTGAACATTGCCATGAGCTCCGGCAGATTATAGAACTTGGCAAACCTCGTTTTGGCGCGGTAGCCCGTGCCCTCCGGAGAGAGCTCGATGGCTGTCACCGTCTCACCGAAGGTGGAGGCCCAGGCATCGAAGTGGAGAAGGTCATTCCTGCGCAGCGCTCCGTACTGGAGATACTTCTGCATGGTGTACATCTCCACCATGCTGTTGGAGATGGGTGTGCCGGTGGCAAACACAACGCCTCTGCCGCCGGTCAGCTCGTCCAGATACCGGCACTTCATATACAGGTCGCTGGACTTCATGGCCTCAGTTTGGCTGATGCCGCCCACATTCCGCATTTTTGTAAATGCGGCGAGGTTTTTATAGTAATGCGCCTCATCGATGAAGATACGGTCAACGCCCAGCTCTTCAAAGGTCACAACATCATCCTTGCGGGACTGATCGTTGAGCTTGTCCAGCTTCTGCTTGACCGTTTTCTTGGTTCGCTCCAGCTGCTTGATGGAGAAATTATCCCCACGGTTTTTCTTCAATTCAGAAATGCCGTCCAGCACTTCATCCAGCTGTTGCTGCAGGATGGCACACTGTCGTTCCAGGGACATGGGGATCTTTTCAAATTGGCTGTGCCCAATGATGACCGCATCGTAGTCGCCGGTGGCAATGCGCCCGCAGAACTTCTTGCGGTTCTTGGTCTCAAAGTCCTTCTTGGTGGCGACAAGAATATTGGCGGAGGGATAGAGCTGGAGGTATTCGCTTGCCCATTGCTCCGTCAGATGATTGGGGACCACAAACAGGCTTTTCTGACACAAGCCCAGCCGTTTGCTCTCCTGAGCAGCCGCTACCATCTCGAAGGTCTTCCCAGCACCCACCACATGGGCAAGCAGGGTGTTGCCGCCGTAGAGGATATGGGCAATGGCATTGACCTGATGCGGCCTCAGCGTGATCTCCGGATTGATTCCCACGAAATTCAGGTGGCTGCCGTCATACTCGCGGGGGCGAATGCTGTTGAACTTCTCGTTATACAGCTTAGTCAGCTGCTCCCGGCGTTCCGGATCGCTCCATATCCAGTCTGCAAAGGCCTGCTTAATAAGCTCCTGCTTGCCCTGTGCGATGGCGGTTTCTTTCTTGTTGAGCACAGCCGTTTTCCTGCCGTTTCCGTCCTCGATGTAGTCAAAGATTCTTACATCTCGGAGGTTCAGGGTTTCCTCCATGATCTTATAGCCATTAACTCTACCGGTGCCGTAGGTGTTGTGAGCTTTCACATTGCTGCGGTCGTAGGACTTTCCCTCCACATTCCATTCTCCGGTGTACTGCGCGTAGTGAACATGGATGTTCCACTGGCAGTAGCGTGGGGTGCTGAACAGTTCAAACATGAACTCCTCAATGATTTCCGGAGGCAGCCATGTTGCGCCCAACCTTACGGAAATCTCACTTGCCGTCAGGTCAACGGGCTGGACAGCCTCCAACGCTCGCACATTCTCGGAATAATCCTCTGGATAGAGCTCTGCGCTGCGCCGCGCCCATTCGAGCTTCTCGCGGACATTGCCGGAGAGATATTCATCGGCAGGGAGATACTTCGGCTTGCCGTCCTCTTCGCTTATGTGCATGGGGTTGAGGAAAATAACACCCTTCAAATCCTCGAACAGCTCCTGCTCGGTTTTGCCGGTGAGCTTTGACATATACGGCATGTCGATTCTCGCTTTTTCCGCAAGGGACAGAGCATAGGCCTCGGAAGCCGTGTCAACCGACTGCACCGTTACCTTCTGCTTGATGGTTCGTTTGGAGAACATATCTGCCTTGCGGAGGAAGTTGCCCTCATCATCCAGAACCTCCAGCGAGGCAAGCAGGCAGTAGGAGCTGTCGGAATTGAAAGCCGAGTTGTTAGCTCTTGCGCTGATAAGCCCATATTTTTTGCTGAAATCATCATAGAGGCGATTGAGTTTTTCCTGCTCTGCCTTGATATCGGCATCGGGATAGTCCTCCGTCTGGTACTCAATCAGCGTCCGGACACAATCACGGATGGCAATCATGCCCTTGATACGGCTCTCGGCGGTTGCAGAAGCATCCACGGGATTCATGCGGCTGTTTTCACGGTAATAGATTTTACCGTCCACCACCGTGAAGCTGAAATTGCGCACATCAGGGTCAGCGGGGATAGAAAGGTCCTCATCCTCCGCTTCAAGATCGTCGATTTCAAATTCGGTAATCTCGGCATGAATGTTCTGGATGGCATCCCGCAAGAGGTCCCCAAGCTCTGCATTTTCATAAGCAATACAGGCGGACTCCATGCCGTGAGGCCCGCTGACCATCTGCATGTCGCCCAACACCATTTCAGGGTTGTCCACAAAATAGGCGTTCATCCGGATGCCATTGGCGTCGGTGGCCAGATGCACCCAATCGGGCTCAATGTCAATCAGACGGTCTCTCTTCTGGAGAAAGATAATGTCCGATGTGACCTCTGTGCCGGCAGCAGCCTTGAAGGTGTCGTTCGGCAGTCGGATAGCGCCGAGGAGGTCCGCTCTCTGCGCGATATACTTTCGAACATTGGGATTTTCCTTATCCAGCGTACCCTTTGAGGTAATGAAGGCGATCACGCCGCCGGGTCTCACCTTATCCAAAGTGCGGGCGAAGAAATAGTCGTGAATGAGGAAGTTGTGCTTGTCGTAGCGCTTGTCGGGCACCTTGAACTGCCCGAAGGGGACATTACCGATTGCAGCGTCAAAGAAGCTGTCGGGAAGGTTTGTATTCTCGAAGCCCTGCACTGCGATGCTGTTTTTCTGATAAAGCTGCTGCGCGATCCGCCCGGAAATACTGTCCAGCTCCACGCCGTAGAACTTCGCGTCATTCATGCTTTCGGGAACAAGCCCCATAAAGTTGCCGATGCCGCAGGAGGGCTCCAGCACATTGCCGGTCTGAAAGTGCATATTCTCCAAGGCGCTGTACACCGCCTTGATCACCACGGGCGGCGTATAGAAGGCCGTCAGCGTGGATTCTCTCGCCGACGCATATTCCTCATCGGAAAGCACTGCCTTCAGCTCGGTATAGTGGGGATTGTCCTCCTTGAAGAACTCGGATAGACCGCCCCAGCCCACATAGTCGGCAAGCACGCGCTGTTCGGTGGGTGTCGCCAACCGGCTTTCCGCATCTAGCTTATTCAGAAGCTGAATGGCACGGATATTGTGATAGAACCGTTCCAGCGGCGTGCCCACGCCGATATCATCGCTCTCGATTTGGAAGTTGGTTCGGTACTCGGTGTTGATTTCCGGATGCAGCACATGAGGCGCGATCTTGGAAGGCCTTTTCACTTGTAGAGGCGGGGCGAGCGATTCTTCCTGGTCATCCAGCAAGGCCTCCGCATTGGGGTAGGTCACGACCTCGCCGTCTTTGACGGTGCTGATGGGCAGAGCATCCAATTCTTCGTCCGTTAGGCTCTCAATTTCGGAATCGTCTTCTGCCAAATCTTCCGCTTCTCTGAATACCCGTGTGCCGTCCGCACCAAACTCCGCCTCATATCGGTCAGTCTCTCGCGCTGCTTCCCGGTCTGCCTCTAAAGATAGAATATCCTCGTGAATCTTCAGGAGGTTTTCCGGCGTGAACTCGATATAATCGCAGTCCATCTCATAGTCATTTTCAGCTTCCATGAAGAACGGAGTATTGATGTCCGCAAGGAACTGATCCGACATTTCTTCAAGGTCATTTCGGAAGTCGGCGGCGTTTTCCGGATGGTTGGCAATGTCATACTGCTCGACAAGCTCTTCAAAAACAGAGAAATCAAGATCACCGGAAACATACTGTCCGCCTGCATCTGCATCGGGATTGAAGTAAATCCAGTGAACCTTGTTGCTGCCGGTGTCAAGGGATATTCTCGCCTTCGTATTGTCTGCGACAGGGGGTTCTTCCACAGCTTGCAGCAGCCTGTCATTCAGCGGATTTTCTTTGAGCCGGTTATCGAACTCTTCACGAGTCAGCTCCTTGTTAAACAGCGGGAACTGCGTATCAAAGAGGACGACCTTCTTCTCGTCAAAAGACAGTAGCTCGTATTCCTGTGTGCCGATATAGACCGTGTCACCAAGATGATAGCGGTATTCCTTCCGGGGCTCCGGTGGAGGGTTCAGCTCATCAAAGGTCGGCTCAAGGGACTTCGCCACATCGCTGTTCAACGCTTCCAGCATGGCTTCGCACCGTGCGGTCAGGTGGGTGTTGTCCGCAATGATCGTATTCATTGCTTCGCGCATCATGGGGAGGATGAAGTCACCCTCCGCAGTACGGGCGTGCATTTTCTTTTCGCCCACGCTGAACGCACCCCAGCAGCTTGACAAATAATACAGATTCAGCGCTTTGCTTTCCTCGCCAAGCTGCGCCACAAAGTCATTGTAATCATAGACAATCGACCGGAACTCCTCAGAGATTTCACCTCGCTTCCTCCGAGCTTCTGCCTGCTCCCGGTAGGCAGGATAGTTGTCCTTTTCTGCTTGGCTCAGATAGCGGTCGGCTCGGATCAATTCCCCGATCCGCTTCTCGACCTTATTCCACCGCAAAAGCAATTCTGCATCGGGCTGAGAGATTCTGCCTCTGCTGATTTTGATTCCCTTGGCGTCGTGGCTTTCATCGAGATTTCTGCCGGAAACGGCAGGATACGCGCCGCCGATGCCGTATTCGTTTTTCAAAAAGGCGATATTGTTCTCAGAAGAATCCTGTTTGAGAAACTGCTCATAGATGCGGAATTTGCCCTGATGGATGCCGCTGCCCCGTGTCAGAATGGCGTCGATGTCCTCCTGAGAAATAGAAAAAGCGGAGGATTTTTCTTCCTCCGCTTCTGCGATAATTTCCTGCTGCTGTTCAACTGTGGGGAGCGTTACGCGTAGATCAGGTCGTTCAGAATCACTTCCTCCGCCGAGTGACGAATGGAATTCATCATCTGCACCCATTTCATCTGATCTTCCGCTTTCAGGCGCTCCGTCACGCCCTGCTTTTCTGCCATCTGTCGGGTCAGGCGTTCCATCATCTCGTTGGCTTGCCGGTCCACTTCCTCCAGATGACTGTTCAGTGTTCCGTTCAGCAGCATCCCGGTGTAGATCCCATCCCGGTGCTCGCGGAGGAATGTCCGCCGCAGCATTCCATACTTCCCAAGCTTCGGGCTCTCCGGCATGGTCAGATCGGGAATCAGATAGTCCCCCTGCATCGTATAGGTCAGTTCCATGTTCGTTGCTCCTTTCCTTGTTTTCTGTTCGGTTCTTATGATACGCAGAAGAACCGGTCTGTGCAAATGTGCGAATCTTCCGCTTTTCCTCCTTCTCCATCTCCTTGACGGTTTCGCCCATTTCCCGGATGACCATCTCAGAAATATCACTGACTGCGGCACCGAGCACGGAGATAACCTCCACGGTGTTGAAGTCAAAGAGGTGGCTGAAATCCTCCTGATCAAAATACTGCCTCGGCTCATACCCCGCACGGGAGAGCGCCATAAAAGCGACGCTGCTTTTCAGCGTGGTTTTCAGCCACGCTTCAAGGCTTGTGTCGTCCAGCTCCTCCAGAAAGCTGCCGGCTTTGACAGCGTTCAGCTCCATGAGATAATCTGAAAGATTATCCTCCACGGCATACCCGGAAATATCCATGAGAAGGTGCGGGAAATCTCGCGGCACCTCCACATCGCCGAAGCTGGCCTGAAGGCTTTCCGATACCGCATATTCGTACTCCGGCTTCATCTGCCAAAGGGTGATGTTCCTTCCGGCACGGCTGTTGGTGTCGGAGATATCAAAGATATGTCTCAGCTTGTAGGGAACATCTCTGTCGATCAGCAGTGCGATGCCTTTCGTGCCCTTGTTTACCCATCTGCCGAGTTTATTCCATGTGTCGATTTCCGCACACGCCGTTGCATCCGGCTTCTGCGCATGGATAAGCAGCTGCTCCTTAAAGCTGTACTTGTAGTTGTTTGCCGCCGTAATCAGAAAATCGGTATATCGGTCGGCATTGGAGGCGATATCCCTGGCAGTCTGGGATGCCATCTCCAAGATGATTCTGTATTTGCTCGGCATGGGAACTCCCTCCTTATCTTACTTTGATAGTGACTTCAACGGTCTGCGCATTCTCTCCGAGGATCGATGCAAATAAAAGCCCGGTTCTGGCGTTGGACACCTTTGTCACAAGCTCATTCAGCCGGCAGACGGTGGTATTGATCTCTTTCTGGTTATCTGCGTAATAGTAGCCCATTTCATCGCTGCAAATAGGAAAGCCATCCTGTCGCAAGGCACTGATCTTGCGGCGAATATTTCGTCCGTCAAGCAGAAACAGCTTTTCAAGCTCCTTGCTGTGGATGGCATTTTCTTTGCCAATATGATTTTTACGGAGATACTCGCAGATGGCTTTCTTCTTATCCATAGCTTCTCCTTATCTCTCAGGTTCGTGGTCTTTTTGCTTATGAACCGCCGGTGGATTCTTCTCCATGTACTCCTTCACGGTAGTAAGCGTGCCCTCATAGTTCCAATCGTTTTCAGGATCAATGTCGCGGTAGGCGTTTCTCCCATCCAGTCGGGGCTCCAAGCGAATGGGTCTATCGGAAATCAACGTTCCCCAATGATTCACCATGATCCAGTTGGCAATCTGAACCGGCTCGCCCTGTTGGTCATCATCGTGGCGAACCTCGTACATGTACATGCCCTGTGGAACGGTATCGCGGTCTACCCGCAGGCAGGTAAAAAGCATGGGATGCCCCAGAACCGTCACATCCTCAAACTTCTCTGTCATGGCATTTACCCTCATCGTGCTTCACCCCTTTCCTTCGGCTTTCTGTGGGAACTGTCCTCTATGAAAAGTCCTTTTGGCAGCGTATCCAGGTCGTTCAGAAACGCACGGGAAATCGTCTTGCCGTTCCGGTCTCGGTAGAGAACGACGCACAGCGGCTCTCCGTGATAGAGCGACTCCTTCAGGTCTTCCAGGAAGCGCTGCTCATCGCTGTACTCAACGCTGCTGCATACTTTTCCGTTGAAAGCCAAATAGTCCAGTCTGGCAATATAACTTTCGCTCGGCAGTGCGTGGTTCATCGTGCTTCACCTCACTCTCTCTGATGGGCAGGAAAACTCCAGCCGTACACCTTCCCGATCTCATCGCCAAGCCTGCGGGTGACACGGACAATGTCTGCCCTGGTGGCTGTGCCGTTGTAGATTTTTTCTTTGAGCCGGTCTTTCTGCGCCTGGGAAACATTGTCCTTATATACCCGATAGAGATAATGGTTTGTGCCGTCATGGTGGGTGTCATCGCACCGGAAATCTCCGTTTCGGTCCACATACCATGTGGTGTAGTCGTAATCAGAGTAAAGACAGTCACGGATATTGCCGCTGGGAATTTCTTTGTATCCCGAGCGCCTGCCATTCCAAAGCCCCAGATCGGCAACAACCAGAATGGGCTGGGAAAGTTGAATGTCCAGATTGAGTCGTTCGTCCTCAAGATAATGCCCATTTTCCTCATACATCATGGCGACGCGCTCGTCCTCGGAAAGCGTCGGATATTCTTCCTCCATCCAGCCCTTCCACTCTTCATAGTCAAGGTCAGCATTGGACCAGATGCGATAATCGTCCTTACTCATCGTGCATCACCTCTGTCCTTCGGCATCACGGGCTTTCCGTCTGCGTCATAATTTCTCGGGTCTGCGGCGGGCACCTGAAAGCCGAACATAGAGCCGGCCTTCATCGCTTCTTCCTGCGCTCGGCTGATGCCGAGCTTTGCATTATACTCATTCGCGATGCTCCGGGCTTCGTCCTTGTCGGTGACGGGAATGTCCGTCTTGAAGTAGCCCTTTTCGCCGCGCTTGATGATAATGATTTCGTCGCTGCCGGAAAGAACGCTGTAGCACTGCTCGGGTAGGTTGTCCCGAACCGGCTCACAGGTATGGCCGCCATATTCCATGCGCTCGGCAAACTCGCAGATGTGATAGAGGTTGCTCCCGATCTCCACATGGTAGTCGTCGATATAGCGGCAGGTGCGGATCTGATCTTCATTCCACGAATAGTGGATTTTCACCTTGCCGCCATCCGGAATGCGAAACAGCTCCTTGTAATGGCTGTCAATAAACCGGATTCCTTTCTCTGCGTCCTTCAGGTGCTGATTGAGCCAGTCCCGGCGATAGCAATAGCAGTACAGGTTGTATTCGCCTCTGTCCGGGTTCAGGCGCAGAAGATAGGCATATTTTTCGGTATCCACACGAACGCCATAGTAGCCCGGCTCCTCCTGCATCCGGCTTTGGGGTGTGCAATAGCAGTACTTGGCAAGCGCCCTGCGGTTATGAAGAATGTCGCCTTCCTCACGCAGAGAGTTGATTACATCATCAAACTCTGCCTTGAACTCATCGGTTTTCAGCTCCTCCCGGAAATCAAACCAGCTGCTGAAAAAGCCGTTGCCGTCTGTATCCATGTCTGCCCGGAGGTGGCCGATCAGTCCGGTTTGCATGGAAATTTGCGTACTCTGACGGAAGGTATATTTGTCCTCCGCCTCGATCATTGCTCTTTTTTCATACTCGATCATCTTGCGTCACCTCTTTCTTTAGCCGGCTTCTTTTCCTGCGCGTGTATCTCTTTCGCTTTCTCCAAGCCCTTCTGCGCCCATTCGGGAAGCTTCTTTTCATCCATGACGCCGAGAAAATCCGTGCGGTAAAAGGAGGTCTTTCTCCCGTCGTACAGAGAAATGCAGTAGCAGGTACGGCCTCGCGCATTTGCCTGCGCGCCAAAGCCACCGGTACACAGCATAAGTTGGTGATTGGCGTGGCGGAACTCAGGCCGGAGAATGCTGCCCTTGACGACAACCACCTTGTTCTCAATGGAATCTTTGTAGGAAACCGGCGCGCAGCTTTCTGCCATGAGTTCCTCATTTATGCCGACCTCCTGACAGGCTCTCTCGTTTTCCTGAATAATCTCCTCGGCTGCATCCGCTACGCGCTGGCCGAACACCTTTGCAATCTCTGCAAAATCGTCGCTGACCAGCACTCCGGAATAGCGCTCGAAAATGGCGTTGGTCTCTACGAAGCAACACATATACCGTTCATCCTTGTCGGCGTTGGGATTCTCGCCCAGAGCAATATCCTTGTGCCCGATATACATGGAATACTTTACGGAGTAATCTCCGATTTTTCTTGTCTCTTCCATAGCGTCTCCTTTTACAAGTGGGGCGACATCTTCTTACAGATGCCGCCCCTTGGCGTTTTACTTTCTGTTCTTCAGGCGAAGAACGATCAGCCCTGCGATAATAAACACCACAAGACCGATGCCGATAATGACCTTAGCGCTCATGCTTGCCTACCTCCTTCTTTTTTCGGAAGGTAAAGAAAGCCGCCGCACCTGCACCGATTGCAGAGATACCGGCAAGTGCTGCCCAAAGAGGCATATTGGTGGTATCTCCGGTCTTGGGTATATCCGTAACAGGCTTGAGCTTGTTATGGAACTTGGCAACGACCGTCTTTCCTTCGTGAACGGTTACGGTGACATTTGCGGGAAGCTCATACTTTTCGTTGGCTTTGTTGGATACCTCGGAGATCACATAATCGCCGATGCGCAGCCCCTCGATGTGGATCTGGCCCTTCTCATCGGTCACAAAGTCCTTGCTGAAAGCATTGCCGGTGATATCCGAACCCTCCACGCGGAAGGTGAAGCCCTTCAGCACGCCGTCATCCGAAGTCTTTTCAATGCGGATGCCTCCGATCTGTGCCTGGTTGACAAAGCCCTTTCCGGCCTCGTTTTCCACGATGACCGTCTTGCCGTTTTCCTTAATGGAGAAGCTGTAGGTCCTCTCATCAAGGAAGAAGCCCTTGGGAGCTTCGGTTTCCTTCAGCGTGTAATCGCCGTAGGGCAGATCATCCAGCTTGTAGACGCCGTCGGACAGCTCCTCCATCTGGCCCACGAGCTTTCCGTCACGGTATACCTCAAAGACTGCGCCGCTCAGATGATGGTCGGGATAGTTTTTATCCACCTTGGTCAGCTGAACGCTGCCGCGAATGAGCTTGTTGGTAATCTCGATCTCGACCATAGCGCCGTTCTTATCCACCTTCACAGCATAAGGCGTCTCATCCATCACATATCCCTCCGGCGCGGCGATTTCGCGAACCACATACTCACCATAAGGGATGCCCGTGAAGGTAAAGCTGCCGTCCTCTGCAGAAACGGTGGTCAGGATAGGCTCGGTGCCGTCTGCGAAGAACAGCCCGACGGTAGCCCCGGCAAGAGCCTTGCCGTTCTCATCCTTCTTCATGCCGTGGATCTCCCCATAGATCATCTCGTTGGTGACGCTCTTTCCGTCATTGACGGCAAGCTCCACCACAGGAATCTCCTGACCGGCATAGGCAAAGGTCACAGGGTACTTCTCATCAGAGAGCATATAGTGGCTGTCGGTGCTGATTTCCTTGACATAGTAGCTGCCGAAGGGAACATCGCTCTTGAGCACGGCTTTCCCGTTTTCGTCAAGGGACAGAATCTCAATCAGTCCGTCTGCCGGAATGACAGAGCCGTCTGCTGCGGTAAGCTCCTCGGCGGCATAGAAGCCGAAGGTCACGGCGGAAAGCTCGTTATTCATGCCGATACCGAACTGCTTGTTCTGCTCCAGTACCTTGGAAAGAGAAATCCGCGCCTTCTGTCTGTCATTGCAGAAGCTGGTAGCGGTTTCGGTGATCTCGATTTCCTGACCGTCATAGACAAGCTCTGCAGTATGGGCGTCCTTGTTAATGACCATGCCGTCGGGGGCTTTCATCTCGGTGATTTCGTATTTTCCCAGATACAGCGGGTTGCTCTCCGCCATGCCATCTGCGCCGGTGGTCACCGTATCCACCACCTCGCCGGCACTGCAGCGCAGCGTACCATCCGGGGTGTAGATGTCCGCCGCGGCCTTGATCTCATAGGTTGCTCCTGCAAGACCCTGCACCGTATAGACCGGCTGGTAGACTCCGTCCGCCGCCGTGACGGTGGCAAACACCTCGCCGGTTTTGGAAATCTTGATGATGCCCTTCTGTGCGTAATTGCCAAGCTTCACTGCAACGATTGTCACGCCGCTTTCCTCGGTGGAATTCTCTTCGGTCACATCGAACTTGACCGCCTCATGACTGAGCACATAGCCGTAAGGAGCGGAGACCTCCTTGAGGGAGTAGCCCTTGCCAAACTCCAGCTTCTCCGGCGTGATGAGCATGCCGGCGTCATTGGTGTAGAAGGTGTCGATGGTGGTAACCTCCGGATAGGTAAAGGTCATTTCTACCTTGGAGCCATCCGGACGGAAGATCTGGAAGCCCGCACCCGCATAGGGAATGGTATTGCCGGTCTCCGCGTCTACCTTGATGACCTTAATGAAGGACTCAAAGTTGGCGTTGTTGATGAGGTAGCGATAGGTCTCGCCGTCCTTGGCAATGAACACATCAAAGTCGCTCATCAGCTCACGGCCCTCCCAGCCGGAGACCTGATGCACGGTATACACGCCGTAGGGCAGGTCCTTGCTTTGGGCAAAGCCGTTTTCATCGCAGGTCAGGTAGTCCCGCTCTGTATCCTTTGCTGCCTCATAGCTGCCGGCAGATTTCAGATAGACGGCGAATACTGCACCCTCCTCGGGAGTTTCGATCTGCGTATCGCCGTTATCCGAGTGCTTGATGATGGCGATATTGCCCTTCTGCACCTGCTCGGCAACAGCCACAGCAGGCGCAGCGTTCAGCTCAACGGTGTAATTGGCCGCCTCTGCACCGACAGGATAAACGGTGCTGTCCAGAAGATAGCCCTCGGAGGGGCTGATCTCACGAATCGTCCAGTCGTCGCCGCAGACATAATAGCCGGTGGTGAACTGGCCGTTCTCGTCGGTGTAGTAGGTATCCACAAGCTGATCGCCCTTATAAATGCCGTAGGCAGCACCGGCAAGCGAAGCGTCGCCCTGCGCCGTTCCGACCTCACAGTCACTCTTAGTGACAGTGACATTGAATTTCTTGAGGATGTTGGAAAAGCTCTTATTGGTTACACTGTTCCATTCCACTGCGGCGCTCTGACTGTCGGGAATCACATAGCGAATGGCGGCGTCCATCTCCTCCAGCGTGTAGCCGGTGCCGATAAGCACATCCTTGAAAGCCGCCACACCGTTTTCATCGGTAACAGCAAATTCATCCACGGGCAGACCGCTGAGGGAGGTTCCAAAAAGATGGAACTTCACACCCTGGTTCAGTCCGTCCTCGGAGGTCTTGGTCACGGTCAGATCACCGCGGCGGAGTACATTGTTGAAGGAAACCGTCGCCGTCTGCCCAGCGAGCACGGTAACACGGTGGCTTTCCTGGGGTACATACTTGTCGTAGCTCTGTTCAGTGACGGTATAAATGCCGGGCATCAGATTGTCGATGTGAATTTCACCGTTCCGGTCGGTGGTAACGGTCTGATTGACGCCCTCGCCGGTGATGGTGAAGGTAATGCCGTCCACCCTGCCGTCCTCGCTGGTCTTGATGATTTTAGCGCCGCCATAGCTGACCTTCAGCTTGAGAAACGCTCTTACAGGGTCGCTGACGGAGGCCGTATAGGTGATGGTATCCTGAACGCCGCCGTTGGGGCCGTACTTATAGTCCGTCCAAACAAGAACGCCGCAGCGGGAAGCGCTTCGACTTGCGGAGATCGTCACATTACCGGTAGGAGCCGTATCGGTGGTGATAGTGAGCGTATTGCCCGACACGCTGAAATGAAAGCCCGTCTCACTGGCAGAGAAGGTAAACTGTGACAGCACGTGGTTGGTATCCGTGAGCTCGGCAATGTACTGACTGCCATCCCACGCAAGCTCAATCGTCTTTGCGCCGCCGCTGCTTCTGCTCATAAAGCTGGGGCAAACGGCATGGCTCTGCACGCTGTACTCGATGCTGTCGTAATAGTCCATGATTCGGCTATACAGCGGATGATTGGGGGAAACCAGCGACAGGATCTCGTCATAGCCGCCGGTGCTCACATGGTCAAAGTCCGCATCGCGCTCGCCCACAACCGTTTCCCAAACGAGCAGCTGGGTAGCGAAGGCGTGGGTCAGCTTATCCGCATCGGAATCATTCTGCGATCTCCACGAGGTGGAAAGGTTGCCCTGATAGCCATACTGCATGATACGCCCCAGCAGCAACTTAATGTCGTCCGGCTCGATGGTGTTGTTGTACTGGCTGGGATAGTTATCCCAAAAATCCTCACCGAAGCCGTGATAGGTATCGCCGACATTTCGGGATAGGCCGGGCTCGATGCAGTAGCACACCTTCCCGTCGAAGGAATCCATGCAATGCAGGGTAGTATAGTTGCTGGAGCCTGTTGCCCAGCCGTTCATATAGTTTTTCGCGGAGTGTCCCCATGCGTCCTCGGAGTAAATCTGAGCAGCGTCCCCGTCACGGGGGAAGGAAATCATATAGGACTCCGCTGTTTCGCTTGCGGCGAAGGCTGTGGTCGTGCCAAAGCCCGCAAGCACGGTGAATGCCATGAGGACTGCGAGCAGTCCCGACATTCCTCTTTTGAGAATCTTCTTCATTCGTTCTGTCCTCCTTCAAGGCATGAAAAAAGCACCGTGCTTCCACGATGCTCATTTCGGTGTATTGATTTGTTGATGCTTATGCGTACCCAATATAGATCAGGTAGCTGCTTGTGCCGACGCATTCGTACCAGATCCAGACAGCGGTTACCTCCTCGTCCTTCGCATATCTGTTCAGGCGTGAGTTAATGTCTCGCTCCAGGTAGATGCAGGTCGGCTTTGCGATGATCGGATTGTCCCAGCAATCGGTTGCTGAGCTATCCAAGGTCAGCCCCAAGCTCACCGCCGTGTTTTTTGCGTAAGAAATCCAGCAGTCGATATCAAATGTGGGCTCGGGCTTCGGAGTCGGTTCCGGCTCGCTTATCGCAGGAACGGACGGTTCCTTTGTGGGACTTTCTGTTTTCTCCGGCTTCTCCGGAAGCACGGGGGCCTGTTCGTTTTCTTCCGGTGTCGGCGCATTCGATTCTGTGGGTGCGCTTACCGGCTCAGAAGAAATAGCAGGGTCGCTTTCGTGCTTGTCCTCATTTGGTATGCAAGCTGTTGGATCGGCGGCTTCTGTCGGTGCTTTGGTGGGAGCGCTTGAATCTGTGGATACCGGCTCAAAGGAAGCAGGCGTTCCTTCCTGCAGCGTGGGAGCCTCCGTGGTGTTTGCTGCCGCTTGCCCTTGCAAGGGCTCTGCGGCGCATCCGGAAAGCAATACAGAAAGCAGGAGCGCGCACAACATGAGATTCTTTTTCATGGGATGACCTCCTATGGCTGTTTTTCTCATATTGTACGAACGCACCCGGTTTTTCTCAACTGTACCACCTGTCTATTTTTCTTTTGAGCTGGTATTGCCGGTAAATGAGGGGGGGAGAGTGTGAGAGGGGGAACGGCGCTGACGCAGCGTCAAAAGGGTAGACTGCTCCCTTGGCGAAGAACCTATCTTGCGTCATTCCGACTTTTCTGCCTTTCCTGATACCGGTGATAATATTCCAGCGCTTTCAGAATATACTCACCGGTTTTTTCGTAGGGAACGCTGGCAGGGATAAACCTTCTGGCCTCGGCGTACTTGATGTTGATTTTCTCCCTCTGGTTCGGCTTTTCCTCGCTCATGATCGACTCGATGACCTCGTTATTCAGCTTTCCGTCCTGGGAGAACCGCTTCAGCTTAATGGCCTGGGCAAGGGACGGCGTGGCATCTGCGTAGGCGATTTGCTCCAGCAGGGCGCGCTGTTCCTCTTTTTGCAGGTACGAAAGCTCCACCGCCGGTCTGAACGCAATGCGCCCCTCGTCAACCAAATCCAGAAGTTCCGGAATGAGCTCCGTGAGGCGGATATAGCGCCGCACCTGTTCGCGGCTTTCACCGTGCTCACTGCCCAATTCTTCGTTAGACCGGGACTTTGACACCACTGGTGTCGAAGTTAAATCACTGCGCTGTCCCTGTCGGTTCATAGCTTCCAGCCTCATCTTGTACGAAAAAGCTTTTTCACTGGGCAGTATCACAGAGCGCTGCAGGTTCGATTCCACCATTAGAATGATGGCCTCGTCTCGGGTCATCTCCCGCACCTCGGCTTTCACGGTATCAAAGCCGGCAAGCTCACAGGCCTTCTTTCTGCGATGCCCCGATACGATTTCGTACCGCCCGTCCTCCTTCGGTCGGAGGGTGACAGGGGTGATGATCCCGCGCTCCTTGATACTCTGGACAAGCTGATCCATGTCCTCGTCCAGCTTCACCTTGAAGGGATGGTCTGGGAAATCGTCGATCTCCGAGAGGGGAATGTCATAAATGCGCGGGAGTTTGTTTTCCTTTCGCTCCGCATCATTCATGAAAAGCTCATCGTACCCGGTCAGGCCCAGATCGATTTTTTGCACGCTCTTCAAGCTCTGTCACCTCCTTTGTGAGTGCCTCATACGCTGCTGCGACCTTGCCGTTCCTGTCGTGAGAGAAGATGCTTTCTCCGGAAAGACTGCACTCCGCAGCTCTTACCGAAAAGGGAATTTCGGAACGGAACACGCGGATGTTCTCTCCCACGGTAGAACGAAGCGAGGAAATAATCGCCTTGGCGTTGTTGGTGCGGTTATCCACCATCGTCAGCAAAATGCCGTCAATCTTTAATCTCGGATTGATCTGCCGCTTGATCTTTGAAATGGAGCGCAGAAGCAGGTTAAGACCTTTGGTTGACAGGAAGTTCGGCTGAGACGGGATAATCACACTGTCTGCCGCAACCAGCGCATTGACCGTCATCATACCCAGCGAGGGCATACAGTCAATCAGAATGTAGTCGTAGCTCTTTCTCATGCCGTCGATGGCGTTCTTCAGAACATACTCGCGGCTCATGACATTGAACAGACCTGTTTCCATACCGGAGAGCTCAATGTTCGAGGGAAGCAAATCCACACCTTCCTGATGCCGGATAATTGCACCCTCCGCAAGCGGCTCATCATCAATGACCGACTGCATAAGGGAAGCCAGCGACACCTCCAGCTCATCGGGGT
>ERZ1108170.919-NODE-919-length-21168-cov-23.481125_pt1 | contig 21168 bp, 15 predicted proteins | sample MGYA00403705_ERZ1108170 | MGnify/ENA primary metagenome ERZ1108170 (study PRJEB35170, sample SAMEA104062422) | human gut metagenome | biome: human gut; feature: human-associated habitat; material: faeces | place: Denmark | collected 2012-06-15 ...
AATCAGATGATACAGAACTGAATAGGGAACTTGATGAAATCAATTCATTGGGTGTTAGTAAGGAAGCCGAATATACACAGGCTTCCTTTTTTTTCGACCAGAACGGGCAGGCAAGCATTGGCACCATTCATACTGAGGACGAAAACAATAATCAGTTTATGCGTCAGTTCGAGCAGGACAGAAAAGCTGCATTAGCAGGTAAATACAATTATCTGAATCCCAAAAAGTCTGCAACAGTACCAGGTGAGTATATCAAACAGGTGCTTATGAGAGGTACAGGCTTTGTCGGTGGCAAGGGCAGGGTATGCAAGATTTTTGAAACAGAGATTGATGCAGGAACCAGGGCAAAGCGTATCAAAGCAGAGTATGGTCAGGGAGGTGCAGGCTGGCCGGTTGACGGACTAGGGCTGCACGGATATGACACATTTCATGGGAATGGACTGCGTTTTCAGTGGCGAGATGAGGATGGAGAGGTTGAAGGATATGTTTCGTGGAAAGATATCGAAAAAGAGCTTGGTGTCCTTATTCTTACAGGGGAATACCAGTCTGAGACACCTCGTATTGATGAGCTTGCGATGGACGGACTCCGTGAGGATGATGAGGTCATTGATGCCGAATACCGGGAAGTGGAACCGGAGGAGGCAGAATCAGAGATTGATGATTATGCAATACCGGATGAGCCGGAGAGCTATGCTTCTAACAGAGATTATGTAAGTGCAAAAGGCATGACACCACAGGAAACTGCCGATGAAGACCGCATGGTAACACAGGCAGAATATGGTGCAGAGATAGAAGCTGAAACAACTGAAAAAGATCCATCAGAGCTTCAGTATATTACACCGATTGATTATGCCAAGCGTATTGCAGAGCTTGATGAAGACCTGCGTGATGCGGCGGAGATTCTTGTAACAGATTGCAGCTGCTACACTCCGTTTAGGGCATTCCTTATGGATGTGGTGCAGTCTGATTTTGCATTTATGCCCAATAAACTTGACCTTATCAGGGATATTGCATTAGGGACAGATAATGCAGAAAGAAAGGCATATTCCAACAATAAGTATGGTCTTGTGGAGTACTCAATCAGAAGCGGATATGTGAAGATCAGCTATAAGAACAGGAATGGTGTGCGTAAAGAAGGTGCTCTCGACTGGCGTGAGTTATATGAAATCTTATCTTATATGGTAAAACAGCCATTTTACTGCGGAGAAGACCAGAAGAAGTATTATCAGGAGACAAAGCAGAAGGCTGACAGGGATAAGATGAATCCGGTCTATAAGAGATTCTTTAATATCGAGGATAGTGTAAAAGCCAATCGTCTTGAAATCAGGGAAAGAGCAATAGCGAATGGCTGGGAAACCAAGATTGATGAGAATGGACATGTGGTTTCAGATGATGAAGTATCAGTATCTGTGGATGATATTCAGGCTGATACAGAATCACAGGAAACTGTAGATTTTACACCAAAGCAGGAACCAGTACAGCAAGTAGAAAGTCTTGAAAATGAGAAGAATGTTGCCGGGCAGACGAAACACAATTTCCACTATAACCTCTGGGAAATGGAAAAAGGCGGTGCTAAGACCAGATACCAGTGGAATATGGATGCAATCCGCACTTTAAAGCAGATTGAATCAGAGAACAGGCTTGCCACACCTGAGGAACAGAAAACTCTGTCGAAGTTTGTCGGATGGGGCGGACTGTCACAGGCATTTGATGAGAATAACGCAGGCTGGAGCAAAGAATATGCAGAGCTGAAAGACCTTTTATCTGATGAGGAATACAGTGCTGCAAGGGCAACAGTAAATAACGCCTTTTATACTTCACCGGAGATTGCCATGTGCATGAACTCGGCACTTGTCCAGTTTGGTTTCAGAGGCGGCAATGTATTAGAGCCATCTATGGGTATCGGTAACTTCTTTGGAAGTATGCCGGCACCTATGCAGAGAAGTAAGCTGTATGGGGTGGAGCTTGACAGCATTTCAGGAAGAATTGCAAAGCAGCTTTATCAGAATGCCAATATCAGTATCACAGGATTTGAGAATACTACTTATCCGGATAACTTCTTTGATGTGGTTGTCGGAAATGTGCCATTTGGTGATTATAAGGTTTTTGATCCGAAGTACAACAAGTATAACTTCCGTATTCATGATTATTTTCTGGCAAAAGCACTTGATCAGGTAAGACCGGGAGGCATGGTTGCAGTAATCACCACAAAGGGAACACTTGATAAGGCAAATCCTACTATCCGAAAGTATCTGGCTGAAAGGGCAGAGCTTGTGGGAGCGATTAGACTACCGAATACTGCATTTAAAGACAATGCAGGAACCGAAGTGACAGCAGATATCCTGTTTTTGCAGAAGAGGGAGAGAAAGATTGATATTGAACCTGACTGGGTACACCTTGGTGTAACTGAGAATGGCATTGCAGTCAACTCTTATTTTGCAGAGCATCCGGAGATGATGCTTGGATCTATGGAATATGACACAAGGATTTACGGACAGGACAGCAGATATACAGTCTGTGTGAATAATGATGAGAACTTCAATATGTATGAGACTCTCAATAAGGCTATCGGTAATATCAAAGCACAGATGACAGATTTTGAGAGAGTGGCAGATGAGGCGGAGCAGACGGAGGAAGTTATCCCGGCTGATCCGGATGTGAGAAACTACACTTACACATTTTTTGAAGGAAAACTCTATTACAGGGAAAATTCCGAGATGGTAAAAAAAGAAGTATCACAGACTGCCGAGGAGCGAATCCGATGCCTTGATGAAATCAGACAGATAACAAGAGAGCTGATTGATATCCAGATGGATGGCTGCAGCGAGGAGGAGCTTTCTGATAAGCAGAGACTTCTTAATGTGAAATATGATGCCTTCGTAAAGCAGTATGGAGCCATTACTTCAAAAGCAAACAGAATAGCATTCAGGGATGACAGCGATTATCCACTTCTTTGCAGTCTTGAGGAAGTAAACGAAGATGGGGAGGTGAAAAAAGCGGATATGTTTTATAAGCAGACGATTAAGGCAAAGACAGTCATAGACAGAGTGGAGACCGCTGTGGAAGCATTAAATGTATCCGTCAATGAATTTGGATATGTAAATCTTGCCTATATGCTTTCTATCTATGAGCCGGATATTACAAATGCAAAGGAAGAACTTGCAGAAAAGTCTGGACAGACAGTGGATGAGATAACGCTAAGTGATGATGCATTAGCAGAGCTTAGAAGGGCAGTCCTTGTGGAAGAGCTGGACGGACTGGTTTTCCTAAATCCAGACCGCTACAACGAGAACAATCCCGACATCGGCTGGGAGACAGCAGACGAGTATCTTTCGGGAAATGTGAGAGACAAACTTCGTGTAGCAAAGGCTATGGCGGCTGATACAGACAATCCGCAGGCAGAAAGATTTGCAGGAAATGTGGCAGCACTTGAAAAGGTGCAGCCGGAATGGATTGAAGCCTCGGATATTGATGTAAAGATTGGTACGACATGGATTGAACCGCTGGATTATGAGCAGTTTATCTATGAACTTCTCAATACGCCAAGGCGTGCAAGGGAAGTCAGAAGCCAGTTTTACAATACAGGCATTCAGGTACACTTAAATAAGATGAGCATGGAATGGTTCATTGAGAATAAAAGCATGGATAAGCATTCAGTGGCAGCTACTAAGACTTATGGTACAAGCCGCATGGATGCTTATTCTATTTTTGAGGATACGCTGAACCTAAAGACTGTAACAGTCAGGGACAGGATTGATGATGGTGATGGCAGGTATCATTACGAAGTCAATAAGAACGAGACAATGCTTGCAAGGGAAAAGCAGAACATGATCAAGGAGAAGTTCAAGGAATGGCTGTTTGCAGAGCCGGAGCGAAGACAGAAATATGTGGAGTATTACAACGAGACATTCAATAACATCCGTCTGCGTGAGTATGACGGAAGTCACTTACAGTTTCCGGGAATGAATCCGGCGATTGAGTTAAAGCCACATCAGAAGAATGCGGTGGCAAGAATCCTTCTTGGAGGAAACACCCTGCTGGCACACTGTGTCGGTGCCGGAAAGTCCTTTGAGATGATGGCTGCCTGCATGGAGCAGAAGAGACTCGGACTTGCCAATAAGACAATCATGGTTGTTCCAAAGCCACTTATCGGGCAGACTGCATCAGAGTTTTTAAGGCTTTATCCGTCAGCAAATATCCTGGTTGCCACAGAGCGTGATTTTGAAAAGAGCCGCAGAAAGCAGTTCGTATCAAGGATTGCGACAGGTGACTATGACTGTATTATCATGTCGCACTCGCAGTTTGAGAAAATCCAGATCTCAGCAGAGAGAAAGGAAAGAATACTCAATGAGTAGATTGATGAAATCAGCTATGCGATTGATGAGATGAAAGAGCGTAACGGAGAGCGTTGAACTGTAAAATAGATTCCTCATTACAGAAGATGCAGTAAAAAGAGACGATAAAATTGATTTGTTTGAAGTACCGAGTAAATCAGATAATCCAGATAAATTAGTAGAGCGAATGAAAGAAGTTAATAAGCAATTGGGTGATAGAGCTGGTGATATTAATTTAGTATATATTAAAAAGTAAGATTTAGATATATAATAAATTTGAAGAACCAAATTTGGGAATGAGGCTTTAAAAAAGATGGGCTAGCTTTTTTTAAAGTCTCTTACATGGGAAAGGTAGATGATAAATGAGATGGAAACAATTTCAATTACATATAGAGGTATAGTACATAAATTAACAGAATATGAAAAACTAGTTGATACAATAGAAATGATATATACTATGTGTGATCAGAAAATTACTCATTGGGGAGATAGCATAACAGGTAAAAATGGCGGTAAAGTGAAAAAGTATAAAAGGGGTAAAATCTTATATAATAGTCTAAAAAATGATAATTTAGAAAGAGTAAGTTTTTTTTCCTTACCGGAAGATTTTGTAACAGCAGCATTCGACTATACGATATATATTTCTATAAATTATAAGGAGAAGTATATAACGGCGGTATTTGAAAAAAATGTATTAAAGAATGAAAAAATTGAATCGATAAAAAATGTGCTGGCAAGTTACATGGAATCGCCGTATACAGAAGAGATATATACTATGGACAAGGAAGAAACCCCTTTACTGTATGCTGCAAAAATCAACCCTAGTAGTAGTTTTAAAACGTTGAGAGTATTATCTAGCAAAACTATAAATTAAGCGATAAATCAAATGAAAGAGGAACAGATTTTAAATTGTTTAAAAAAAGAAACTTTATTGGATGAAAAAACAATATATACATATGCATCATCAAGGAGTGCGATAGGAGGTGCGATAGGAAGTATCAATGGCTTAGTATTATTAAGTATAAATGGAAATATCTTGTATATTCATCAGGCTAATATAGATAATTCTTATGGCGAACGACTGGCAAAGATTTATATTTCCGATATGAAAAAAAAAAGGGAAGACTGACCGGACATACACAGGCAAGCGGCAAGAAAACTACGTATGATTACGATAAGTTGAATGACCTGTTGGAGAAATCTTATCAGGATGAAAATACAGATGGAGGTAGTTGGTATGCATCGGTAGACGGAAAGGAAGAAATTCGTACTAGTCAAAGAATTTATGACAATAAGGGAAATACGTTATTAGAAAATGATGTTTCTTCGTATACAAAAGAAGGAAAGCATTTTTGGAATTTAGCTATTAGGTCAGATGCAGGATATAACAAAAATGATTTACATCAAGAAAGTATATTGTATATTGATGATGCTGAGTACAGAGAAAAACTCAGAAAAGAAATTTCCAAAAATAAATTTCTAACAGCAACCGAAAAGGATAACAAATTGATAGTAGTTTACAAATAATTTTCACTGACCATTCCATGATATATATGGAATGGTCAGTAAATAAAAGACTAAAGGAGGAAAAATGAAAAAAATCATAGGAGGTCTAGTAATGATTACATTGATATCTGTATTAAGTGGATGTGGATTGAAAAAATCTAGTGTTAACAACCCTTTATCGGGTAAAGATACGGATCAAAGAATTGTTATGTGTTTGAATAATGCTTATCCAGAACATAATTTTAAAGTAGTTAAATCATTTGATAAACAAAAAAATGAGGGAACCTTTGAAGATGAAAAAGGTATAAACTTTAAAGTTAGAGATTTGTTATATGATAATATATATCATTTCGGATGCTATGATGAATATCTTGCTACTATTTTAGAAAAACAAGATTTTTTTAATAAAGCAAAGAAAATTGTAGAAGATAAATACCATCAAAAATTTACATATGATGAAGATACTATGGCTATAGAAATTATTTATGATGATACTGATAATCAAATAACAACTGATGAAATCAGTCAAATGATTAGTGAAGTGTTAAATATGGTTGAGACACCAAAGGTTATATATCCGGATAATCAAGAGTTTTCAACGGGTGTTGTTAATTATTACACATTACCTACTTTGGGAATGCTCCAATGTTATATCAAAAGGAATGGATGGGGTGTAACGGAAAGATTTTATGTTTCGGATAAAGCATTAGAACAATCTGAGATTAAAGAAAAAATAGATAAATTATATGAATCAACGGAAGAGTGATTATTACATGAAAAAAAAGAAGAGATTAATAATGTGTCTTGTGGAATTGTTGTGTTTGGGCTGTATATTATCTTGCTCCAAACAACCAGACTTCGATGCCAAATCCTACGTCCAAAGTTCTCTTGATGCATACTATCATGGAGATTATAAAGACTATGCGAATCTGTTAGAAATCTCAGAAAAAGATGCCAAGAAAGAAATCGAAGAGGATTTTAATGAGAGCATCCAACAGCAATTTGATGATTCCGATAACATTACGGACAAAGGAATTGCTGATTATGCGAAAAAACTGGTAGAAGTAAAGAAATTGGCAAAATACAAAGTACAGGATGTGAAAGAAGAGGATGGAGTCTATACGGTAAGTGTACAAGTTGAACCATCCAATGTATTTCAGACATTGCAGCAGGGCTCTGCAGAAGTCAGCAAGGAAAAGATTGCACATGGAATGAAAGAAACAGATCCGGGTGTATTTGCATCTGTTTTAACGGAAAGTGTGCAGAAGAGCATTGACAAGAACAGCTATGGAGCTCCGGTGACAGTAACTGTAAAAGTGGAAAAGAATCATTCAATATTTGACGATATTGCTTCCGCTAAAGAGAAAAGGGGATAAAAGATGGTAACAAAAAAACAGATAACAAATGATTGGGAGCAACTTTTTCCAGAATTAAAAAAGACTCGATTACTTGAAATGGATAATAGATTAGGACCATTGATAACAGGAATTTATCTAAAAGTAGTTAGAAATATGTACTATACACCTGTTGCTTATGTACATAATTTATGCAGTGAAGAGTCTAACATAATAACATCATTAGAGTGTACAAGTGAAACAATAGAGTTAGAAAAACATGAAGAAAGATATATGTTTTCAGCAGAAAGGTTAAAAAATAAATTGTTGATTCCACTTAAAGGCGATGTCTCAATAGATAAAATTATAGAAGGCTATAAGTCCTTTTTAAGTAATCCAAGAAGAAAATCATTTGAAGAATATAAAGATATTGCTCTGGTTTGTGGATGGTATGGAGAAAAGAAAATACTTGACGACATTCTCGAATATATTTGGAATAATGTGCAAAAGGATAAAAATCATCCTTTTTTTAGAAATAAAGATAGAGGGGTAGAAGGATGGTTTGAAAAAATTTGCGAGGACTCAAATGATTATGAGAGACTTCATGAAATATGTGAGAGAGAAATACAAAAACATAAAGTAGAAAAGTTGCCATATAGAAACATTATTTAAACTCAGGTATATAAGAAAATGCAAGTAGAAGAATGTGTTAAAAATTAAAAAGCAAAGGTATTATTGATTCCAGAGAAATATATATATATGCATCATTAAAAAATATAATAGGTGGAATGTTTGGAAGCATAAGAGGATTAGTTTTGTTATGCATATATGAGGATGTTTTATATATTTATCGAGCCAATATTGATAATTCTTATGGCGAACGATTAGCGAAAATTTATATTCCAAATATGAAAAATATCCAAGGAAAAGCCGGATTATTTGGTGGAAAGTTTTCTTTCAAGTATGAAGGACAAGAATATAAATTTAAACTGCCATCAAAGGCCGGAAAATTTGTGGATTTTTTTGTAAAGTAAAAGTATGAGGATAACAGGGTGAAAAACTTACAAAAGTATCTAATGATTTTGGGAACGATAATGTTAAGTATTGGGATTAGTGCGTGCTCTAAACAACCAGACTTCGATGCCAAATCTTACGTCCAAAGTTCTCTTGATGCATACTATCATGGAGAATATAAGGACTATGCAAATCTGTTAGAACTCTCGGAAAAAGATGCAAAGAAAGAAATCGAAGAGGATTTTAATGAGAGCATCCAAAAGCAATTTGATGATTCCGATAACATTACGGATAAAGGAATTGCTGATTATACGGAAAAACTGACAGAAGTAAAGAAACTGGCAAAATACAAAGTACAGGATGTGAAAGAAGAGGATGGAGTTTATACAGTAAGTGTACAAGTTGAACCATCCAATGTATTTCAGACATTGCAACAAAGCTCTACAGAGGTAAGCAATGAAAAAATAAAGCAGGGATTGGATAGAAATGATCCGGAAGTCTTTGCAGCTGTATTAACAGAAAGTGTCCAGAAGAGTCTTGAAAAGAACAGTTATGGGAAAACTGTTACTGTAAAAGTATCAGTGGAAAAAGATAATTCGGGAAAATATGGTCTTTCGGATACAGAGATGAATAAGCTGGAAGCAGCGATGTTCCCAACAGAATAAGAATGAATGGAAAGCTATCAGAGGAAAAAAACTGGTAGCTTTCTTTTGTTTCAAAAACAGAGACTTGTTAAAAAGCTATTGTAATAAGCGAATCAGAAAAGTTATAATAAATGATAATGGATGGCAGAGGTCATCCATTCATTATGAGAAAAAGAAGGGATCCCACATGAACCAACAAGAAATATTCACATACATCCAAAAGCAATACCCCACCCATCCAGACACCATCAACAAATCCGGATACCTCGTCACCATCTTCAAAAACCCAAGAACCGCCGCACCTTATGCCATCTTTTACCAACCAGCTGAAAGAACAACTTTCATGGAAGTTCAGGCAGAGCCGGACATGATAGGCAACTACATCGAAATGTATCACCTTGCTCCGGCAAAGTACATGGACAAGAAGCACTGGCTGGCAGTTCCGTTGGATGGTTCTGTCAGCGATTCAAAAGTTCTGGATTTACTCGATATGAGCTACGACCTCGTAGACGGACAGGCAGAAACAGATGGAGAGACAGGAGCAGATAGATAGGGGCAGACGGACAGGCAACAGACAGTACGCCAGAAGAAAAAGATTGACAATTCTGACCACACATTCCATAATGACGATAGTGGTTCGAGAGAACTAACAGGAAAAATGGGAGAGACAACATGAAGAAAAAAAGCTCATACCGATGGCTGATATGGATCATTCTGGCAGTGGTTTTAATCGGGGTAGCACTTATGCATATCCTTCCCCCATACATCGACCGATGGAAATCCGCCAGAGATTATGACAAACTTGCCGAGGAGTATGTAAATGATGAGTCCGAACCAGATGATGGAAAGCAGAAGAAAAAAGACTGGTGGGCTACAGATGTAAAAGTAGAATTTGACAAGCTGAAAGCCGAGAATCCAGATGTTATCGGATGGATACGGTTTGATAATCAGGACGAACTTGGCATCAATTATCCGATTCTGTATTCAGGTGACAATCAGAAATATCTGAGAACCGACTTGTATGGCAACAGCCACATCGCAGGGTGTATCTTTTTGGAAGGTCTTAACAAATCTGATTTTTCGGATTATTACAACATCATCTACGGTCACAATATGAATGACGGAAGCATGTTTGGGAGCCTGAAAAAATATAAGGATGACGGATTCTGGAAAAAGAATCAATACTTTACTGTATATTCTGAGACAACCGCCTACCGTTATCGAATCTTCTCTTATGAAGATGCGGTCAATGGCGGTGATGTGTATAAAGTAGGATACCAGCCTGGCGAAGAGTATCAGAAATTTATCGATCAGATGATAAAAGATTCCGATGTCGATACAGGAGTAAAGCCGCAGACCAGTAACAAGATACTGACACTTTCTACCTGTACAGGGAACGGATACAGCAAGCGGCTTGCCATCCATGCAGTCTGCGTTGACGCACAGACTACGGATGAGTCAAAATTAAAGGAAACAGGAAATTAACTATGAAAATATCCAAAAGTATGTGAAAAAAGAAATAAAAACATATTTTTGGATATTTTTATATGGAATTATAATGTTGTAGCGGAAAATGCATTGACAAACCTGAAAAAAGGACAATATAATTAAAAATACATGGTTTGAACCAACTAACCAAAGCGTAATCGGGAAACAAGAAACAGAGGAAAAAAAGTAATGGAAACAAAGAAAGTGGCAAAAGAATACCTGCAAAAAGATATTCTGCGGACGATTTTTCAGATGTGGTATTCCTTTTACACCACAGAGATTGGAAAAGAGAGAAAAGCAGCTATCGAAGATATGCGGTTTGAACGGGATGGCTGGCTGCACATAGAGCCTTGGGAGATTTGGTTGGAACTAACGGAGCATCCGGAAAATGAGGATGATAGAATAATCTGGTATCAGAACATGCATGGAATCTGGAAGAAGGCAGAAGTAAATGATCAAATCATCAAAATCCCTGCCACAGCATTTCACATAGAGTACGAACAGCAGTGGTTGGGTGAAATACACTTCACCTGTAATCTGCGGTTTGTCGCAGAGAAAAAGAAAGGTTCTAAGAAAAAAACGATATGCTTACTGGATGGAAGGCTTTTGCAGAAAATACCGGATATCGTGTAGCGGACAAATATATAAAAAAGACAGGTGGGAAAGGTAAAATGGTAAAGAAGATTGAAAACAGAAATATTGATGTGACAAAAGCCAGAGGCGAACTGGAAGAAGATCTTCTGGAATATGTCTACCGGACATGGAGGCAGGGCAGACAGATCACATCGAAAGAGTATGCCAGAGAAGTGAACATAACCGGATATGAAGCGGCAGGCCTGGTGCGGAGTCTGGTGAAAAAAGGATTTTTGTGTGAGCCGGAAAACGGACATCTGGAACTGAGCGATAAGGGAAAACTGGAAGGTATGGAGTGCCTTGCACGCCATGAGAAACTGACACAGTTCTTTCAGATGGTAAGTGGAATGGATCAGCAGAGGGCGCAGGAAGATGCCTGTAGAGTGGAACATTATATCAGTCCGGAAGGGTTAAAAGGAATTGAAAACTTTCTGCAGTACGGTGACGTATACGACAGAGTTTATGACGATATGGACTTGTATACCTTTTATGAGGATGGTGAGTTCCCGATGGCATTCGGACTGTATGAACCGGAACGACGCAATCCAAGGTTCCTTGCACCAGAGTACGGGAAACTGGAACACTCTGTCATATTAAGAGTGAAAAAGTCACAGAACTGTTTCCTGCTCAAGACAAAAAAAGACGAATCCATCGGCTATGTATGGTACAGAAGAGATGATGAATGGATACAGGCGAAAGAAGAAAAAGGTGTTTATCAGTTACCGACAGACATCTGTACTTATACTGCGAATACAGGAATCCCGATTACAGAAGCAGTGGCAATCATTGCGATTACACGCTTTGAACAGAAGCCATTGCCAATCGATTATCGGGAATTGAATATTCATGTATGGTGACGAAGAGAGGAACAGGAAAATGGAAAAAGGTGAACATCTAAAGAGACAGAACAGACCTACAATGCTGCAACTGCAATATTTACAAGGTCTGTCAAAAGTAGAAAAGAAACGTGGAGCTCAGGGAAGTATCGCAGAATATTATGGCGTGAACCGATCAACGGTGAACCGTTATTTTAAGAACTGCATAGAAAGAGGAATTCTGACAGAATCACTGGAATTTACTCCTGTGGGAGAAGAATGGCTGGAAAGATATACCAAGCTGTATGAGAATCTTGAAAAATATCTGGAAGAAATCGGTGCAAAACCGGAAGAAATCGAGGAATCACTGGATGTTATGGTGGAGAATATCGACATCCACATGCTGGAACTGATGATTAACGCCTATACAGAGAAAAAATCAGTATACAAGAAAAAAGAGAATGAACTGGATCAGGAGATACAGCACAATCTGCAGAAATGTGAAAGGCATCCGGTAGTGTTCCGGCTTTACCGGATGAATAAAAAGCAGGGGCAGGGAAGAGACTCTATGGCGATGAGAGGATTTGAAGAAATAGCCGAAATCGTTCAGGAGAATGGAGAAAGCTATCTGGAATTAAAGCTGAAAGAGATGGCAGCACACTCCAGAGTGAGTGGTGAAATGATGGCTGGAAAACTGAAAACATTGAAGTATGAGCATAATGAAGTTTTGGAAGAAGCAAGAATAGAGAATAATATAGTGAAAATCCCGATGGAAGCGTGCAGAATCCACCGATGGACGGGGATTGGCACGATGGGAATTGTACCAGTTACCGTTACCTGCAGCGTAGGACCAATGCACATGCCGGAAAGCACTGCACTATTATATTTCTGGGTATAAATAAGAAGTGAGAAAAATTCTCATTTACGCATATCATGTAACAAAATAAGAAAAAATTTCAATAAAGTGTCGCTGTTGATAAAACACTATCAATAACGGCACTTTTACGTCTATTGTTGTCTGAATAGCAACAAAATCAAAGGAAATAACGGCCTGTTTGTTGCAATTCAGGCAACAAACTTGTAAAAAATGGTGTTGACATTGGATGGCAAATTATGGTATCTTTTGGACAAGGAGTTAGACGGGGGTAACCGGAATAATTCTCATGGAACTCTAAGTATCATAACTAATAAATTATTAGCAAAAAAGCTAATGCCAAAAAACGAAAAGGAGGATTACAGTTATGAGAAAGATCAAGAAATTAGTTGCTACACTGTTAGCAGCAACAATGGTAATGGCAATGGGAGTTACAGCGTTTGCTGCAGATTCATTAGCAGATGGTAAGTACACAGCAAAGCAGAATCTTTATAAGAACTCAGCTTGTACAACAACATCTATGGGAGATGCTGCACTCAATGATATGCGTGCAGAAATTACGATTGCAGATGATGAGGCAACACTTGTTGTTCATACTCATGAGATTACATATTTAGGTCTGACTGGACATTTAGGAAAAATGGTAGTTAATGGAAAAACAGTTACTCCGAAACAGACTACAACTAATGGCGTAACAGATTACTACTTCACATTCACAGGTTTAGATGCATCTACAATTTATGAAGGCTGTGTAATTACTGGTAAATTCACAACATACGTTGGAAGTATGCCGATGAACGCAACAGGATATTTGAAACTTACAGACATCACAGCAAAATAAAATAAGTAAATATGTATGTAAAGCAAGCTGCTGTACCCAAAAGTGCAGCAGCTTGTTTTAATTGATACGGAGGAAAAATGAAAAAAATAAAAAAGATATTAGCCTTTGTATTGAGTACAAGTATGTTACTTGGCGGTATGAATATACAAGCGTTTGCTGGTGAACAGAAAGAAACAAATACCGCAAATACAGAGTTAGATAACCAAAATGAATATGTTGTTCCACTGACTTTTTATGGACCTTCTGGAAAACTGCTTACGGAGGAGCCTTATTCGGGTACAGTTCAGGATTACATGGATAATGTTGCACTAGTAAAAAAGAATGATAATGGAACATATCATGTAACCTTACAGATTGAAAATTATGAAAAAATTGATATTTTGCAGTTCTCAAAACCGGGTGTAATTTCAGATGATATAGCACCTTCGAATGCACCTATGGGAACTTTTAATATTCCAGAAAAATATATTGCTAATAATGAGGAAAATCCATCAGAGGCAACGGAATATTTGAAGGAACAAGGACAAATTAATGAAGAGTGGAATGATAAATACATTCAAAATTATTCTGTTGAAAAAGCAACAACGGGTGTGTCGTGGTATTCTTTTGATGTGGATACACTGGAAGGAACGATGTATACTAAAGCTTTCTATAGTTATGGAAGAACAGATGATGACTTGGAAAGCTATATGTACGGAATTGTAAACGGAAAATTTACATTTGATGTAAATAATGCAGTAGTTGCTAAAGAGATTAACGAAGAAAATTATAAAAATATTGGATTGGAGCTTTCTAAAGTTGTAACCAGTGTTGGAGATTCACCGGATTTCACAGGATTTGTAGCAGAAGAAAAAACTGCAAATGATTTGTTTAGTGGTACTTGTGAAGCAAAAATTGAGAATGGAAAAGTTACTGTTACAGCAGAGACAAGTAGCATTGATTCAATAAGAGTACTTGAAGAAATTAAGGATTTAGGCGAGTGTACTTATCCTTCAACTTCTTCATATCGTCAATATATGTATGCGTATTCGAGAGAAGTAAAAAAGAATAAGTATATTTCTGTTTATTCAGACAATATTTTGGAAGATGGAAAATTTTCCATTGAATACGAAAACTTAGAAGAAGCTATTTTTGGAAAACAGGTTGAGATACAAACAGAAGATGGTACCTACTATGGAGAATTGCGAGTAAGAACAACACCGAAAGAAAAACTCGAATTGACAGATGGTGATGTTACACTTGTAACAGATAACTATACAGTTAATAGTAAAGCAAAATTTGGAGCAGAACTTTTACAGGAAACCTCAGATGAAGATAGTGAATATAACAAATATTATTCTTTATTAGCAGGAAACGCTTCAAAAGCATTGATCTATAATTTGTCATTAAAAATGAATGACTCGCAGGTTATTCCATCGAGAGCAGTAGAATTAAGAGTAAAAATTCCGAAAGACTGGGATACGAGCAAAATAGAAGTTCAATGGTATTATCCAGTAAATGAAATGTTTAATCCGATAGAGTATTTTGATTCATCTTCCTATAAAAATGATGATGGAAGTATTCACATGGAGGGCGATGAACTGGTTATAACAGGCACTACTCGTGTTTATAATACAATCGCCATTACACAAAAAGCGGATAAAGTAGATATTTCAGAAATCCAGGACGGAACATATAATGTTAATGTTACTATGTGGCAGCAGGATCAGCCGGATAGATTGTCTATGAGCAATTCTGCGGTTGTAAATGATTCAGCTCGTTTGGTAGTAGAGAATGGAAAGAAACATATCTATTTTGATACACAAGGAATTGTGATTACGGGCAGATATGGTTATACAAATGGAATATTCTGGGCAAATAATGAGCAGACAGAAGAAAACGGACTTCCGATATTAAGTGAATATACACCGCTTGATTATTATAGTTACTACCTAAATGATTCGGGAAGCACAGATATGGATTCCTATGCGGAAGAATATGACTTATATTATCCGAAGAGCGTAGGTTTTGAATTTCCAGAATCAGCAGACAGAGATGATGGGGTATATTTGAACTTCTTTGTTCCTATCATGGATGAACTTCAGCATGCCGTTCCAGGATCTGGTGGAGGATGCAGAACCGCATTTATGACTTTATCTGGTTTAACACCTGTGGCAGAAATTAACGAGCCAACCCACGATAAATCTGTTTTAGTTGTAGCAGTTGATAAAGCATCTAAATATACAGCCGACAATTATACAGAGGAATCTTACAAAGTATTATCTGACGCAGTAGCAAAAGCTCAGAAGGTAATCGACGGAACAACTTCTGCAAACGATTCTGAAATCGTAGCATTAGATAAAGAAATTTCTGATGCAATCAGCGGATTAAAAGAGGCAACTGGACTTGACAAATACAATAAAGTCCTGAAAAATGCCAAAGCATTAAATGAAGCAGATTATACAGCAGAAAGCTGGGCAGACCTTCAGGCAGTGATTACTGCTCAGGAAGGAAAGGTAACAGAAGAAAATGCAGATCAGGCATCCGCAGACCTTCAGTCAGCAGTAGATGCACTTGTACCGATGTCAACAGCCGTTTCCATGGAAAAAGGTGTTTACGAAGTACAGGCAACACTTACCAATCAGGATGGAACAGCAAGTGATTTGAATGCAGGATTAAAATCTGCTCGTTTATATACAGATAAAGACGGCAATGTAACTGCTTATCTGTACGTGGACGGAATTACCGGTATGCAGTATCGCAAGGGTGCCGGATATGCGGATGCAGATACAGACGCAGGCAGACTTGTAGTGAAACTTCCTGCAAATGTAGAAAACCATAAAGTAAAAGTAACAACAGAAAGCGGAGAAGCAGAACTCCTGTTAAATCTTGATTTAAAATCTGCAGTAAAACAGGAAATTAAAAAATCCGATCTGGAATCAAAACTGAATGATGCAAAAGTATTAAAAGAGAAGAATTACACAAGTGATTCATTTGCAGTATTGACAAATGCCATTGCTACAGCAGAGAGTGTTCTGGCAGACAAAGTGGCATTCCAGTCAGAAATCACAGCAGCGGAAGTTACTCTGGACACAGCAACAGCAGGTCTTGTAATGAAAGAAGACGTAAAAGCAAGAGCAGAACTGGATCAGGCAGTTTCCGATGCGAAAAATAATTATGCAGAAGCAAATTATACAAAAGACAGTTATGAGAATCTGAAGGCTGCAATCAAGGAAGCTGAAGAAGTATTAGCAAAATCTGATGCGACAGTAGATGAAATGAATGAACAGGTTGACAAGCTGGATAAAGCAGTGAAAGCACTTGTTCGTCTGGATGATGCAGTAGATAAGTCAGAATTAAATGGCTATATCGAAAATGCACTGACCAAGACAAATGACGGCACTTATACAGACAACAGTTGGAACAGTTTCCAGGCAGCAATCAAATCTGCTCAGAAAGTATCCGCTGATGTCAATGCAACAAAACCAGAAGTAGAAAAGCAGACAAAACTGCTGACCTCTTCTTATGAAGCACTTGTTGTTAAAAACAAACAGAGTGATCTCTTTGAAAAATATCCGCAGATTTTTGAAGGTACATATTCCGTACCGATCAAACTGCTCAACGCAACATCCGATGAAGATTCTATGGGAAATGCTTCCATGATTCAGAACGGAATTGTAAGAGTTACGGGTAAAGGTGAAGTAACACTGGAGATGAACTTCCAGTCCATGAAATTTGCCGGAATGACAGGTTATCTGTACAAAATGAAAAAAGTAGATATGGATACTGTTGAATACAACAAATATAATTATCCGGTAAAATATGAAGCTTCCGATGCAACAATTCTGGAAGAGTACACAGATGTTTACGATTTATTTAATGACAAGAACTCTGAGTATTACGACAAGAATACAGAAGGAAACTGGTATCCAAAAAAATTATCAATCCCGATTGAACTGAACGACAACCTGTTCTATGTAGAGGTTTATGTTCCGGTTATGGAAAGCATCGGTGAAGGACAGGGTACAAAGGTTGCCAGAGTTTCTATCGACTGGGCAAACATCAAACAGGAGACAGGAGTAGAAAGAGACAACAGTGTAATCGAAGCACTTCTGAATCAGGTATCCGGTATGCAGCAGGGTGATGTTGCTGACGAATACTGGAACGCTTTAAATGCGGCTTACATGACAGCTCAGGATGTTTACAATGATATGAATTCTACACAGAAAGAAATTGATCTGCAGGTGACAGCTTTACAGGCAGCCGTAGATGCAGTAGAAACTCAGATCGTAGACAAGACAGAACTGAATGCTTTGATTGAAAAAGCAACAGCAGAAGCAAATCGTACCGATGTTGTTTATACTTCTGCAACATTAGAAGCATTAAAGACAGCAATCACAAATGCACAGGCAGTAGCAGCAAAAGAAGATGCTACCAAGGCAGAAGTTCAGGCACAGGTTACAGCACTTCAGACAGCACTTGACAGTTTAAGAGTTGTTGATAAGACAAACTTAAATGCCCTGATTGAAAAAGCAAAAGCTGAGGCAGCAAAAACAGATGTTTATGAAAGCAGCAGTTTGACGGTCCTGAATACAGCAATTACACTGGCTGAGAATGTTGCAGCAAATCCAAAAGCAACAGAGGCAGAAGTTGCAGCAGCAGAGAAATCTCTGACAACTGCATTAAACGGACTGGTAGAAAAAGCAGTTGTAGATAAGAGCAAACTGGAAAGCAAGATTGCAGAAGCAAAGACATATTTAAGCCAGACAGACATTTATACAGAAAGTTCTCTTGCAACATTACAGAGTGCAGTAGGTCGTGCTCAGAATGTAATGGATAATGATTCTGCATCACAGAAACTGGTAGATGATCAGGTGACAAAACTGACAGAAGCAATCCAGCAGTTAGCAAAGAAGAGTGATGGAAAACTGGATATCAAGAACCTTGCTGATGGGGTTTACTCTATCTATGGAACAATGGTGAAAGTAGACAAGAATACTTATTCTATGTCAAATGAAGCAATCAACCATACAATTAAACTGACAGTGAAGAATGGTAAATACTATATCACTCTGAACTTCAACGGACTGACCGTAGGACAAAAACTTGGATATTTAAGCCAGCTGAAATACTTCACAACAGGTTATAGTGTTGATCCTCAGTATGGTAATCCGCAGGGATCACTTGCAGATGTTACCGTAGATAGTTATCAGAAGAATGCAGATGGAACGTTAGTATCTGATTCTTATGGAACAAACTATCCAGATGTCGTTACATTCGAATTGATTCCGGAAGCTCTGAATGATGGATATGTTCCGTTACAGGTATTCGTTCCGATTATGGACGCAATCAGCTCTGGTACAGGAACACAGCCAGTATACCTGAAACTGGATTGGAGCTCATTAAAAGCAACAACATCCGATGATCCAGACTTTGATAAGAACGACAACAATAATAGTAATTCCAACGGAAATAACAACAGTAATTCTTCTATTGGAAACAGCTCACTTGGAAATAATACCCTTGGAAGCAGTTCTCTTGGAAGCAGCAAACTTGGTTCTTCCTCACTTGGAAGTGGTTCTTCAAGTCTGAAGAGTGGAACATCCAGCCTTGGATCAGGTTCCAGCCTGAAATCAGCATCCAACGTTAAGACTGGTGATGTTGTACAGAACAATACCCTGTGGGCAGCTATCCTTCTTCTCGGAGGAGTCGCTTTACTGGCAGGAATCATGGAGTACAACAGAAAGAAAAAAGCAAACATAAAATAATTAAGTAGAGATTTGGCAGACGACCCTCCCATTCCTTCGGGACTGGGAGTCTGCCAAACTCATTTAACAGGAGATAAGGAATGAAATTAGCAGCGAAAAAAAATAAAATATTGTCTGCCATTATGACTTGTGTGCTTGCCATTACTTTAATGGCAGGCTTTCCTGCTGTTAAGGCTTATGCCGCAAGCGGGACAGTGTATAGCTGTACAATTAACAGATGTTACGCACACCCGGTTACCGGAGTAATCGAAGATTCCGGTGGAGAGAGTTCTTATGCAACAGGACAGGGCATGGTAGAAGGTTGTGTATACAGCAATGGTATCTTGGAAGTATCAGACGATGGAGCTTATTATCTGACCATCCGCATGAGTCTGATGGACTACACCAGTGGACATAGTTTTCAGGTACAGAATGTAGGAGATTCCGGCTGGTCTACACCATCAGAAATCGGTATTACAGGAAATGGTTCAGACAGCAACGGTACAACAGCCGATGTGTGTATGCGTGTGCCAAGCGAAAACTGTGTAGTCAGAGGTTCCATGTATGTAGAACCGATGGGAAGAGATGTTATTTTCTATCTGTATCCGAGCAACTACAGTGAAGGAAACAATACAGACATGAACGCAACTATGGTAACAGAAAGTTCTGATGGAACAGCAGTAGAATCCAGTGGTTCTGGTTCAGTAGATAATTCAGGTTCTACTTCCAGTGGAAGTTTAAGTTCTGGAAGTTCTTCTCTTCAGAGTTCCGGCTCATCCGATAAAAGCAGTTCTTCCAGCAGCTCATCAAAGAAACTGGAGAGCAGTATTACAGAAGCTGCAAAACCGAGCAGTGATTCTTCTTCACTGGATACAGAAAATCCAGTAAATTCTTCAGAAGGATTAAGTCTTTCTACTGCGAAAGATGGAACAAGTGACAGCGATTCCGATAGCGGAAATACTTCTTCCGGCAACCGGATTTTTCAGATTGCATTGGCAGTTGTAGTAACAGGTCTGATTCTGCTTGGAGCAGTATCCGGAGTGATTTATTTCTTCCGTAAGAACTGGAAACGTTGGGGAGGTGCAGAGGACGATGATGAATAGGCGTTTGAAAAAAGCATCGGCTGTTCTCCTTGCAATGACCATGATTTTTTCTCTGGCAGGTTGTGTAGACCAGAGTCAGGGAAAGAAAAGCAGTGATTCTGCTACGCAGACAGAGAGCAGTACAGATGAGACAGCCAGCAGTAAGACGGCAGATAAAAAGACTTCTGACAGCAAATCGGACAAGGATTCTTCCAATGAAGATGCCAAGTCTCTCTTAGAGATTAATGATCCGGAAGAAAAGGCAGCCGTAGAAGCAGCCAAGAAAAAAGTACAGGCTATGAAAGAAAGCCCAAGAATTATAGCGACTTCTCCGGCAACCGCAGATATCTGTGACAAGCTGGAACTGGATTTGGTAGGTGTTTGCAGTAGCACCGTATCCACAATTCCAGACAGATACAAAGATGTAGAGACAGTCGGAACAGCCATGAGTCCGGATATGGAGATTGTATCCTCACTTAATCCAGACTGGATTTTAAGTCCGGTGTCATTGCAGAGTGATCTGCAGCCGAAATATGAAGCAATCGATACAGACTGGGCGTTTTTGAATCTTAGAAGTGTGCCGGGTATGTACCGTTCCATTCAGGAACTGGGTGAGATTTTCGACAGAGAAGATCAGGCACAGAAACTGGTGGACGAGTTTACAGAATTCTATGATGATTATAAGAAAAAGAATGAAGGAAAAGACCATCCGAAGGTAATGATCCTGATGGGACTTCCGGGGTCTTATATTATCGCAACACCGAATTCCTATGTAGGAAGTCTGGTGGAACTGGCAGGCGGAGAGAATGTATACTCTGACACCGATCAGGAATTTTTGACGGTAAATACAGAGGACATGAAAACCAAAGAGCCGGAT
>ERZ1108170.920-NODE-920-length-21151-cov-6.309869_pt1 | contig 21151 bp, 20 predicted proteins | sample MGYA00403705_ERZ1108170 | MGnify/ENA primary metagenome ERZ1108170 (study PRJEB35170, sample SAMEA104062422) | human gut metagenome | biome: human gut; feature: human-associated habitat; material: faeces | place: Denmark | collected 2012-06-15 ...
TTCTCTTGGGGTTCCAAAGGGGCCATTCTCTTTTGCGAAAGAGAATGGCCCCTTTACCCCCGCCGCCCGCAGGCGGCATACCCCCTCGCACTTGTGCGAAGAAAGGGAGCATTCTCTCACGTGAGAGAATAGCCCCCCTTTCCCGCGTTCCCCACGTCAGGTGGGGGAATTTTCTGAAAAAAGTTCTGAAATTACTTCAGCTTCATCGGCGTGAGCTGGAGATAATCGTCCAGCGTGCCGTCATGCAGGCAGCAATCGATGATCTCGCGGCCCAGCGGGTCGAGATCGTCGGAAACGAACTGCTGGAGCTGCTCTTTGAAGAAGTCGGTCAGGATCTTGGCGCCGGCGTCGTAGCCCGCGTTGCCGAGCTTGGACTGCGTCTCGGGGCGCAGGAACGTCTGACGGATAAACTGGCCATCGAGCTTCATTTCATCGAGCGCGTAGCCGAACAGCGGGCAGCGCGCGGGGACCAGATGCTTTTCGCGCACAAAACCGTTGTGGCGCGCGAGGTATTCGCGCGAGAGCCACTCGCCCATGAATCCAACATGATAAGCGCCGATGTGCTGGTTCGGGATCAGCACATTCGTCGTCTTGGGCGCGGACATGATCTGCTCGAGCAGCAGATTCGCCTGCGTGACTTTGAGGCCCGTGGCGAACGGCCAGTAGGAGCCGACGCCCTCGGCCTTCAGGCCGCTGCCGGCGTTCGTATCGGCGATGGACGGGTTCTTGAAGCCGCGCGGGGAGATGAGTCTCCACAGCCAGGCAATGGACTGCGGCACGACCTGCAGCATGCCCATGACGCCGTAGTTCGGGTCTTTCGCAGTAGAGGGCGGCATGCGCACACCGAAGCTGCGCACGTCGACCTCGACGGGCTCGGTATCAGGCACGATGTTGTCAACCATCTTGCGCGGCAAGATGACGCGCGGGTTGGAGCAGGGCTTGCCGTTCGACTCGATCACATGCTCCCAGATGAGGCAGGTCGCACCGGGCGTGCCGTCCATGTTGAAGAAGACCAGCGGCTCGCTCGGATGGATACAGATGCGCTCGTAAAGCGGGCTGTTACCGTAGGCATTCATGCCGTCCATACGCAGGAACCAGCCGTCCTCGGCATCGAGGATGCGCAGCTTGCCGCTCTCGGGATCCTGGAAGCTCTTGAGCGCGCAGGCCATATCGTCGGCGATGGGGTGGATCTTGCAGCTCTCGCCAAGCGTCATGTAATATTTTTCGCCCGTGACCGTATGCGTACCGATGAGCAGGCGGTCGTCCTCTTCGCGGTGGAAGTCCTCGAGCATTTCGCTCTTGCCGCCGCCGGACGCGCCCTCGTGCATGAACACGACCTCGCACTCATACGGCGTCTCGACCATGGCCGCGCTTGTGTGGCAGCAGACCCAGCCCTCCTGCTCGCCGATGTCGAGCAGCAGCGAGAAAACGCCCTTCTTGGCGCTGGGGCCCGGATAGAGGTTATAGGCCCAGACCTCGTGCATCTCCTTGGAGCGGTTGTGCACGACGACCTGCTTGCCGTCAAAGTGCGTGTGGCGGAACGGCGGCGCGACAAAGATGATGGCGCGGGGCTTATAGTGCTCAGGCACATCGACAATGCTCGTAAAGCCCTGCATGTTCGCCAGCGACAGCGCGAAGAACGCGGCGTTGAGCGGGCAGATCATCAGGCTCGGATAGCCGTGGCCGCGCGGACCGGCGGAAAACGGCAGCATGATGACCTGCTGCGTGGAGAGCCAGTCGAGCGTCTCCTGACGAAGGGACGAAAACTCGTAGCCAAAGCGGTCCTTGAAGCGAGGTTTGTCGGAGGGCAGATCGTCGCCGATGGCCATACTGTTCGGGTCGCGGCGGCGCATGTAGTCTTCCATGAAGTTGACGACGCAGCCGTTCTTGCAGCGCACGACTTCCGCTTCCTTGACCGTGCCATTGCCCTCGATGGGGTAGACCACGTCGTAGCGGGAGGTATGCGTGGGGCCGTAGGCCATCTCCTCGAGCTCTTCCTTCGTCTCGGCATAGGCGATGCACTTGCACTTTTTGAGTGCTGCGGTGATCTCGGGGGCTAAATCGAATTTTTCAAAATACTGGTCAAACATGAAAAGATCCCTCCACATCTCATTGGGGTTTGATGATTGTTTATTCGCTGCGGGACTTTTTCATGCCGCGTGTCTTCGGGGGAAGAACACTGCTGCGGCATAACAAAAGATTGAGGTAATGCTATCACGATTGATAGAAAAAAGCAATAAAACATCCTTGAATGTTTTAGAAAACATGGATGATTTTTCAAAATAGTTAAATAAACAAAAAGAAGACGCTCTGCTGCGCAAAGCGTCTTCGCGGGAAAACCGAAAGGATTTACGAGATCTTTCTGAGAAAATTGCCGCCGATGCGCACGCCCTCCTGCACGATGAAAAAGGCGTGGGAATCGAGCTCGCGCACGGTCTCCTGCAGCTCCGCGACCTCAAACTTCGAGACGCAGACGCACAGCACGCGCATGTCGCTCTCCGTATATGCGCCCTTGCCCTCCCAGTACGTCACGCCGCGGCCAAGGCGCGACATGATGCTGCGCGGGAGCTCGGGGTCTGCGTCCCTTGTGAAGATGAGCACCTGCACATTGATGTTCTGCTGGTGCCCGCGGTCGATGAAGAGCGAGCAGAACACCGTGTAGATGACAGAGTAGATGGCCGTCTGGATGTCGAAGAGCAGTGCGCAGGCGACATAGAGCACGATGTTGAAGCCCAGCGAAAAACGTCCGACGGTGAAGCGGCTGCCGCGCTTTGTGAGGCACAGGCCGACGACATCGAGCCCGCCGGTCGAGCAGCCGCAGGTCAGAGCCAAGCCGAGGGCAAAGCCGCACAGAATGCCGCCGACGAGGCACGAGGCGAGAGGATCGTCCAAGATCGGCACAGCGGGCGACTGGATCACGCTCAAAAAGAGCGACGACGCGCCCACGCAGATCAGCGTGCGGATCAAAAACGCGCGCCCGAGGTCGCGCCACGCGAGATACAGCACCGGAATATTGATGAGAAAATACAAGATACCGGCGATGTCCACCCCTGCGGGCAGCTCGACAGCCTGCGCGAGCAGTGTTCGGATGATCTGGCTCAGTCCGACCACGCCGCCGGAATAGAGGCCCATCGGTACGACGAAAAGGTTCACGCCCAGCGCGTAGAGGAATGTTGCGAAAACCGCAATCAGGACGCGCGCCCATTTGTTTTGCAGCGCTTTGTGCAGCATAGCTCTTGCCCTCACTTTTCTCCGCACTGACCATTATTCTATGTACCCGTGCGGGTCTTATTCGCTTGTTACCTTTTGATTATAGCCCATAGCGGAGGCACTTGTAAAGCCTTCTCCGCGCGCGGGAGAGCGTGCGCGACACCGTGGACTTGTCCCGCCCGATGGCCGCGGCGATCTCCGTGACGGTCATGTTTTCCTCGTACCGCAGGCGCAGCAGCTCGCGCTGGCGGGCGGTAAGCTCCTCCTCGCGGGCAAGGCGCAGATTGCGCTTGAGGCGCATGAGGTCGCTCTCGTTGTCGCCCGCGTGCGCGGCGATCCAGGCGGTCATATCGCCGTAAACTTCATTGTTGCGCATACTATAAGGTGTACTTTTCATTGCGGTAATAGCCCCTTTCGTAATAGTGCCGCGTCAGCTCGGCCAGCTCGCGCGACTGGCGCTGAAGCTGCTGGAGCTCCAAAATGCGCCGCTTGAGTCGCTCGCGCTCCTCCTTCGTCGGCGCGGCCTTGGCCTGCTCGCGCAGGACCGTGATGCGCATACGGAAGCGCAGCGCGTCCTCGCGGTAGACAAACGACATCTGATACAGCGTCATAGCGTGCTCGCCTCCCCTAATATGTATTCAAACGACCGGAGCGCTTCGCGCGCAAAGCGCGGAAAGCAGTCCGCGCAGACGGTCACGCCGTTTCGGTACCACAGCGTTTCTCCCGCGTAAATGTCCTGCGCGCAGAGTGAGCAGACCGCGTGCACCGGTGAATGGTGTCTTCTTCCTGCGTACAACAAAATTCCTCCTTTTTTCAAATTCCCTGTTGACAAACGAATCGAAGTCTGGTAATATACAACCTGTTCGTTGCTGAGATGCTGGTATAGCTCAGCTGGTAGAGCAGCTGATTTGTAATCAGCAGGTCGGGGGTTCGAATCCGTCTACCAGCTCCACCGACAAGCAAACAATTTCAGATGGGGGAATTCCCGAGTGGCCAAAGGGGGCAGACTGTAAATCTGTTGTCAGTGACTTCGGTGGTTCGAATCCACCTTCCCCCACCAAGAACGAGTTGATGAAAGTCAGCTCGTTCTTTTTTGTTGCATGAAACGAAAAATATCGAGCTGCCCTTAGGCTGGCTCGATATTTTCTTTCTCTCTATTTTTTTCGCGTCCGTCCTTTTCAGGGCGGCGCGTTTTCTTTTTCTGCTGCGGGGATCAGCCGCCGTACCGGTATCGGCGGCGTGCGCCGCGGGCAAACTGAGGAGAACGCTCGCCGCGGCACGCCATCAAGTACAAAGAACTTGTTAGCAAAATCAAGATATCACAAGAATCTTGCTATGTCAAGAATAAATTTACAAGATTCTTGTTATAATTGATTGACAGATACAAGCTTCTGCGATAGAATACAGTCAAATCTTGTCGCAGCCTGCGTTTTCTGGGGGAATTTTGATGAGTTTTGGCAAACAAATGCGTCTGCGGCGTGAGGAGCTTCATCTCTCGCGCGCGGCGCTGGCGGAGGAGCTTGGCGTTTCGCCCTCTGCCATCAGCAACTATGAAAACGGCGTCAGCTCGCCGAAGGAGGAGGTGCTGCTCCGGCTGTTCGATGCGCTTGAGATCGACCCGAACTACCTTTACCGCGATTCGTTCCGCTCAGGCAGCTTCGTCTGCTCGCGCGCGGAGCAGGATTTGATCGAAAAGTGCCGCTCGCTCTCGCCGCTCGAGCGCGAGACGGTGGGCAGCCTCGTCAGCGCCCTGTGCACGATGCACGCGAGGCAGGACGGTGCGGGCGCGCCGCGCCGCATCCCGCTCTATCGCTCGATCGAGGCAGCGGGCTACGCCGCCCCCGTGCCAGGCGAGGATTTTGACTACATCGTCGACCACGGCGACGTGCCGCCGGGAGCGGAATTCGCCGTGCGCATCCGCGACGACAGTTTAGAACCCGTGCTGCACAGCGGCAGCGTCGCCTACCTCAATCACGACCCGCTGCATGCGGGCGACGTGGGCATCTTCTGCGTCGGGGGCGACATGCTCTGCAAGCAGTATTACCGCGACCCGCTCGGCGTTTCGTACCTCTTCTCTCTGGGGCGGGACCGCAGCGGCGCGGACGTCATCTGCGGCCCTGAGAGCGGAAAGCGCTTTATCTGCTTTGGGCATGTGATCCTGCCTCACCGCGTGCCGCTGCCAGGCATGGGCCTGTGAGCGGGAAAAAGGCGCATTTTGCATGGAAAAAGACTTGAATCGTTCACAAATTCTGCTTATAATACAACTTTGGAAATCAATAAAAAAGAAGGAAGCGTATTTCTCATGACGAAAATTGACATTTTTTCCGGCTTTCTGGGCGCCGGCAAGACCACGCTCATCAAAAAGCTGATCGCGGAAGCCTACAGCGGCGAAAAGCTCGTGCTGATCGAGAACGAATTCGGCGAGATCAACATCGACGGCGGCTTTCTGAAGGAGTCCGGCATCGAGATCTCCGAGATGTCCGCGGGCTGCATCTGCTGCTCCCTCGTCGGTGACTTCAACAAGGCGCTCAAAGAGGTCGTGGCACAGTTCCACCCCGACCGCATCCTCATTGAGCCGAGCGGCGTCGGTAAGCTCTCTGACGTCATCGTCGCCGTCGAGCGCACCGTCGACGAGTGCCCGGGTGAGCTCAAGCTCAACAGCTATGTCACCGTGGCCGATGCGAGCAAGGTCAAGGTCTATATGAAGAACTTCGGCGAGTTCTACAACAACCAGATTGAGGCCGCCGGCACGATCATTCTTTCCCGCACGCAGAAGCTCTCGCAGGAAAAGCTCGAGGCTGCCGCCGCGATGCTGCGCGAAAAGAACCCCGACGCCGCCATCCTGACGACTCCGTGGGACGAGCTGGACGGCAAGACCATCCTCTCCGCCGTCGAAAGAGTGTCGTTGAGCGACGAGCTTCTGGAAAAGATGCGCCGCGAGCACGAGATCGAAGAAGCCGAGCACGAGCATGAGCATCACCATCATCACGATGAGCATGACGAGCACGACCATGAGCATGAACACGAGCATCACCATGACCACGATGAGGATGAGCATGACCACGAGCACGAGCATCACCACCATCACCACGACGGCGAGGAGTGCGACGATCCCGAGTGCGAGTGCCACCATCACCATCATCACCACGCCGACGACGTCTTCTCCTCCTGGGGCAAGGAGACGCCGAAGAAGTTCAGCAAAGAAGCTCTTGAGGACATGCTCCACAAGCTGGACAGCGGCGACTACGGCCACATTCTGCGTGCCAAGGGCATCGTGAACGGCGAGGACGGCTGGCTCGAATTCGACTACGTGCCCGAAGAGCATGAGGTCCGCGCGGGCCATCCTGACTACACGGGCCGCCTGTGCGTTATCGGCGCGGAGCTCAAAGAGCACGAGCTTGCAGAACTGTTTGGAGTGTAAGGCATGGATATTCCTGTTTATCTGGTCGCCGGATTCCTCGATTCCGGCAAAACGAGCTTTATCAACGGCATTTTAGAAGACGGCTTCGCCCGCGAGGACAGGACGCTTCTGATCTGCTGCGAAGAGGGCGACGAAGAATACGAGAAGAAGGCGCTCGACAACGTCACCGTCGTCACGGTGGACGACGAAGAGGAGCTGACGCTCGCCTTCTGCAAGGAGCTTGAAAAGAAGCACCGCCCCAAGCAGGTGCTCATCGAGTACAACGGCATGTGGCAGATGGAAAAGCTGTATCGCGAGGTGCTGCCCGCCAACTGGGTGCTCTATCAGATCATGACGTTCGTGCAGGCGCCGACGTTCGAGCTGTTCGTCAAGAACATGGGTCAGCTCATGATGGAAAAGATCACGAACGCGGACATGATCGTCTTCAACCGCTGCGACGACAAGCTCAAAGAGAGCCTGCGCGCGCGCAATCTGCGCATGGTCAACCGCCGCGCGGACATCTACCTTGAGGACAACGACGGCAACAGCGAGGATTACCTGACCGGCGACGAGTGCCCGTTCGACATGACGCCCGACCTCATCGACATTCCCGACGACGACTACGGCGTGTGGTACGTCGACGCGATGGACCACCCCGACCGCTGGGATGGCAAAAAGGTCCACATGAAGCTCATCATGTGCCACTCGAAGAAGTTCCCGGGCATCCACTGCCCCGGCCGCTTCGTGATGACCTGCTGCGAAAACGACATCCAGTTCGTCGGCATCGTCGCCAAGGGCGACAGCCTGAAGGCCTACAAGAATCGCGACTGGGTCGATATCACTGCCACGGTCAAAAAGGAGCACCTCGACGCCTACGAGGGCGAGGGCCCCGTGCTGTACGTCGAGCGCATCACCACCACGTCGAAGCCCGCGCAGGAAGTCGTGACCTTCTGATTTTGCACCGCATTGAGAAGAAGCATAAAAAAGCGACGCTCTCTTTTGTAAAAGAGAGCGTCGCTTTTGCTCTTGCGGGGAGATCAAGCGCCGATGATAATCGGGACAAACGCCGCGCAGGTGATGCACATCAGCATGCCCGTGCAGAACGAGTAGGCCATGGTCTCGGGATTGCAGTACTTTTCCACAAGCGGCAGGCACAGGTCGGTCGACGCTGTGCCGGGCAGCGTGATGGCCTCGATATAGCCGATCTTGCTGGCGATGAGCGGCAGGAAGATGAGACCCATCGTCTCGCGCAGCACGTTGTGCAGAAACGAGATCGCGCCCGCGACCGCGTGTCCTGCGCCGGAGATGACGCTCGGTGCCATCGTGTACCAGCCGAAGCCCGCGCTGATGGCGAGCCCTTCGCGCAGCGTGACGGGGGAGAGGAGCGCATAGACGACGCCGGCGAGCAGCGAGCCAATCACAGAGAAAATGGGCACGAGCACAACGCCCAGCCCCGCGCCGCGCATGACGCGCACGATGCTGCCGTCAAGTCCCATGCTGAAGCCCACCGAGCCGAGCATGATGCAAAGGCCGGTGACGAGCAGGTTGCCGGAGATCTCTTCAAAGCGCTCGGGAGAGATGAGCTGCGGGAGGACAAAATAGCCCAACAGCATCCCGCAGATGACCATGAGGCAAATGATGACCGAGGACTTGATGCCCGTGGTGTTGACCCCGCCGCCGTGCTCCTCGGCGCCTTCTTCCTCTGTACCGGCGGGCAGGGAGTGGCGGTTGAGGTGCACGATCTTGCGCGCGGCAGTCGCGCCGAGCATACTGCCGACGGCGGTGAGCAGTGTGACGAACAACGCCTGCACGCCGATGCTGCCAAGGCTCGACGTCACCTCCTCATCCGCGCCCATGCGCAGCCCCATGAGGAAGATGAGCAGATAGATGAAAAAGCTCGTGAGCTTGTCCAGAAAATGAAAGCGGTCCTTATGGCGGCGCAGCTTGCCTGCGATGAGGTAGCAGGCGATCATAATGGACCAGTAGAGTGCGAGCATTGCCATGAGGGGGGACCATCCTTTCGCCGCGTGGCGGCAAAGATAGAAAAAGGGCGGCGTGTGATCCGCGCCGCCCTTTGTTGCTTTGGGATAGGGAAATATCAGGCGAGGGTGTTGACCCAGGCGGAGTATTTGGCGAGGTTTGCGTCGCGTTCGCTCGCGTCCGCACCCTTGGTGAGGATGTAGACCTTGATCTTCGGCTCTGTGCCGCTCGGGCGCACGACGATGTGCGTGCCGTCGCAGAGCTCGAAGCGCAGCACGTTCGAGCCCGAGAGCGCGATCTTCGTGACCTCGCCGCTTGCGGCGTCGCGCGCGGTGCCATCCGAATAATCCTTGTACGTCGCGACCTTGACGCCCGCGATCTCGCTCGGCGGCGTCTCGCGCAGGGACTTCATAAGAGCGGCCATCTTTTCCGCACCATCTAAGCCCGGCATGACGAGGTTGTGCGTCTTTTCACCGTACCAGCCGTACTTTTCAAAGAGCGCGTTGAGCGCGTCGAAGAGCGTCATGCCCTGGGAGTAGTACCACGCGGCCATTTCGGTGAGCAGCAGCGAGGCCGTGACTGCGTCCTTGTCGCGCACGTAGTGGCCGATCATGTAGCCGTAGCTCTCCTCGTAGGAGAAGATGACGGTGTTTTTGCCCGCGCCCTCAAGCTCGTTCATCTTCTCGGCCATGAACTTAAAGCCCGTGAACGTGTCGTAGCAGTCGAGACCGTTCGCCTCCGCGACGGCGCGCGCCATTTCGGTCGTCACGATGGTCTTGAGCGCGGCGGCGTTCGCAGGCAGCTTGCCCGCGCGCTTCATCGCACCGATCAGATAGTCGAGCAGCAGCACGCCCGTCTGGTTGCCGGTGACAGGCTCGAACTCGCCCTGCTTGTTGCGCACCATGATACCGACGCGGTCGCTGTCGGGGTCGGTGCCGAGGATGAAGTCGACGTCGTTCTTTTTAGCAAGGTCAATGGCGAGGTAGAAGCCCTCGGGATTCTCGGGGTTCGGGGACACGACGGTCGGGAAATTGCCGTCGATGACCATCTGCTCGGGTACGCATAAAAGGTGCTTGATGCCAAGCTTTGTAAGCGCCTCGGGCACGAGCTTGTGGCCGCAGCCGTGGAAGGGGGTGTAGACGAGCTTGAAGTCGTCGGCGACCTTTTTGACGGTCTCATAGTCGTTGACCATGCTCATGACATTTGCCATGAAGCGCTTGTCACAGTCCTCACCGAGCATCGTGATGAGGCCCTTGTTGACGGCTTCGTCAAAGTCCATCGACGTGACGCCGGTGAAGATGTCGATGTGCTCGAGCTCCTTGGCGATCGCGGCGGCGTGCTGGGGCGGCAGCTGCGCGCCGTCGGACCAGTAGACCTTGTAGCCGTTGTACTCCTTGGGATTGTGCGACGCGGTGACGTTGATGCCCGCCTCGCGGCCGTATTCGCGCACGGCGAACGAGAGCTCAGGCGTCGGGCGCAGGGACTCAAAGAGCTTGACGGTGATGCCGTTACCCGCCATGACGCAGGCCGCGGCGCGCGCAAACTCCATCGAGTGGTTGCGGCAGTCCATGCAGATGGCGACGCCCTTTTTCATGGCCTCTTCGCCCTCAGCGCGGATGACGTTGGCAAAGCCCTGCGTCGCCCAGCGGATGACGTGGCGGTTCATGTTGTGAAGGCCAACGTACATCGTGCCGCGAAGGCCGGCCGTGCCGAATTCGAGCGGACCGTAGAAGCGGTTTTCAATCTCCTTTTCGTCGTTTGCGATGGCCTTGAGCTCGTTTCTCTCGTCCTCGCTCAGCGCGGGGGAGGCGAGCCACTTTTCATATTCCTGACGGTAATTCATTGCATGTCCTCCTGTTCCGGAATTTCATCAATGGGGCGGATCAGATTTTTCGCGTCCTCGAGCATCGAGGACGGCACATAGAGCCACGTGCCGCTGCCGGGCATGCCGAGCACGATCTTGCCGAACGAGCCCTCGCCCTCGTATTTGCGCAGCACGGGGATGTCATACGAGCGGAGCATGGCGCAGAGCATGTCCGTCTCGGCGTTCGTGTCCATCGCGACGGTCAAAAGCGCGGGCTCCTCCGGCGTGCCGTCGGCGGATTTGGGCCAGCGCTGCAAAAGGTCGTTTTCTGTCTTGCCCCAGGTGAGCTTCACTTCATCCGACATGGGCGGTGTCCTCCTTTATGTTGATGATGGGTCATTTGTGGTATTTGGTTCCGGCCTCGATCTGGTAGGCGCGGTAGATTTGCTCGAGCAGCATCACGCGCGCTAAGTGGTGCGGAAATGTCATCGGCGACATCGAGAGCCGCAGGTCGGCTTTTTTCTTTAAGTCCTCGTCAAGGCCAAAGCTCGACCCGATGAGGAACGTCAGCTGCGACGCGCCGCGCGCGGCGAGCTGCTGCATTTTCTGCGAAAGCGCCACGCTGCTCATCTCCTGTCCCTCGATGCACATGGCAATCAGCGCGCCGCCCTTGGGAAGCTTCTGCTCGACGAGCGCAGCCTCCTTTTTGAGGGCCTGGCGGATCTCCGCCTCGCTCGGCTCGTCGCCGAGGCGCTGCTCGGGCAGCTCCAAAAGCTCTAACTTGCAGCAGCGCGAAAGGCGCTTTTCATATTCCTTGACGGCCTGCTCGTAGAAGGCCTCCTTCAGTTTTCCGACGCAAAGGACGGTGATCTTCTGCATACGTGTACCTCGCTGATGGTGTCGCGCGGCGCGGCGGCAAGGCGGACGCTCAGTCCGCTCGATTGCAGGGCGCGGCCGACGGTGTATTCGGCAAGCTCGGGGGAGTTGTTCTCGTCGCTCAGGTGCGCGAGCAGAATGTCGCTCGTGCCCGCGCGGACGCATTCGATGGCGAATTCCGCCGCGGCGTCGTTCGACAGGTGCCCGTACTCGCTCAGAATGCGCTGCTTGAGGTAGTAAGGGTAGCCGCCGTTTTTGAGCATCACGACGTCGTGATTCGATTCGAGCAGCAGCATGTCCGCTCCGAGCGCTGCATCGTGCGCGTCGTCCGTGATGAAGCCGGTGTCGGTCAGCACGGCGAGCGAGCCGTCACTGCTCTCAATGCGGTAGCCGACGCTTTCCTTTGCATCGTGCGAGGTGCGGAACGAGCGGATCTGCAAGTCCTTGATGGCAAAGGCCTCGTCTGCGGCAAAGGCATGCAGATACGGCGCGGGATAGTCGAGCGCGGCGGCGGTGCCAAAACTTGCGTAGAGCGGGACCGCGTGCTTTTTTTGCAGCGTACCCAGGGCGCGTACATGGTCGATGTGCTCGTGCGTGATGAGGATACCGTCCAGATCATCGAGCGTGAGGGAAAGCGCCGCGAGCGACTGCGTGATGCGGCGGCAGGAGATGCCCGCGTCGATGAGAAGGTGCGTATCGTTGTGACAGACGAGCGCAGCGTTGCCGGCGCTCGAACTGGCGAGGGTGTAAAATTCCATGGGATGATTCCTTTATATCAGTTCACCGAAATCATACCACAGCCGCGCGCAATAGTCAAAAAGAAAAAGCCCCCGTGCGGGAGCCTGAGAGGGAGAAGAAAGCGCTGTCAACCGGCGGGGAAAGCGAGTCCCGCCATGAAGCCGTTTTCACCCGTGCAGACGATGTCGCCCGCGGCGAGCACGCCGTCACAGACGTACAGGTCGGCCTGGCAGGGGAGCGAGGCGTCAGGATAGTTGGTCACAACATAGGTGTAACGCGAGAGCGTCTGCCCGCAATAGCGTGTGAGGTCAAAGCCCTGCGAGAGCTGGAGGTCGTTGTAGCTCAAATACGGCTCTTCGAGCGTTTCACCCAGCGTGACGCTCAGCGTTTCGATCGGCTGGTCGTTCACCTCCCAGCCGAGGGAGGCAAGATACGCAATGCGCTCTTCATTTGTTCCGGCGGCGATGACGGGCGGTGGAGACGAATGCCGGCACGCGCGCAGCGCCAGAAAGAGCGAGAGCAGCAGCGCGAAGATGAGCAGAATTTTTACAACGCGGCGTTTGGAGCACTTGGCGGTGATGATGAACATGAAGTGACCACACCCTTTCGATAAAAGCTATTCCACCGAAAGAAAAAGTATGCTACACTACTTTTTGAAATAAAAAACGCAGGCAGAAAGGCGGAAATCACCATGGCACAGCAGAGACTCGACAAGATCATCGCCTCGACCGGGCGCTATTCGCGCCGCGAGGTCAAGACCCTCGTGCGCGAGGGTCGCGTGCTCGTCGACGGGCGCATCGCGGCCAGCGCGGAGGACAAGTGCGACCCCTTGACCGCGCGCATCAGCGTGAACGGCGAAGAGCTTTTTTATCGCGAGCACACGTATGTGATGCTCCACAAGCCCGCGGGCGTGCTCTCGGCCACCGAAGACGGACGCGGGGAGACAGTGCTCGACCTGCTTGCGCTCGAGTATCGAAAGATCGGCCTGTTTCCCGTCGGGCGGCTCGACAAGGACACGGAGGGGCTGCTGCTTCTGACCGACGACGGCGCGCTCGCGCACGACCTGCTCGCGCCGAAAAAGCACGTCGACAAGGTCTACTTTGTCCGCACCGACGGCGCGCTCAACGACGCTGACTGTAAAGCCTTTGTGCAGGGCATTACGCTCGGCGACGGGCTTGAATGCCTTCCGGCAAAGCTTGAGATTTTAAAGAGCGACGCGCAGAGCGAGGCGCTCATCACCATCCGCGAGGGCAAGTTCCACCAGATCAAGCGGATGCTGGCCTCGCGCGGAAAGCCGGTCGTTTACTTAAAGCGGCTGAGCATGGGCTCACTCACGCTTGACGAGGGGCTTTCCAAGGGCGAATACCGCCTGCTCACGGCGGAAGAGATCAAAAACCTGCGGGGAAGTGGACAATTTGCCCAAGGAAAAGCGGGCGCGGACAAGTAAGCGTTTGTCCTTCCTTTACGGAATGCCTAAAAAAGAAGAAAAAAATTGTTGAAAAGAGAAAAAAGTTCTTGCAATCGTCAGACGGAGAAAGTATAATAGTCCCATCAAGTTGGCAGAATGCACAAACTCCCTAATAAATCAAGGAGGCACGGAATATGTCCGGTAGGATTTTTCAGAACATCGTTTTACAGTTTAAGGAAACGACCGATACGGTCATTGGCGTGATCGACTCCGAGGGCACGGTCATCGCCTGCACCGACCTGCCGGAGATCGGCCAGCGCTGGCCGCATCTGGTGCAGCCCATCAATGAGGCCGAGGGCGCCTGCACCGCGCTCGAGGGCAAGACCTTCAAGGCGCTCGAGGGCTGGGGCGGTCAGTTCGACTTTGCGGCCTTCACCCGCGGCGAGGACGCGCTCAGCGCGACCGTCTGCAGCATGGCGACCGTCGCGCTCAACACCGCCAAGAGCTATTACGAGGAAAAGCACGACAAGACGTCATTTGTCAAGAGCATCCTCTCCGACAACATTCTGTTAAGCGATATCTACGTCCGCGCCAAGGAGCTGCACGTCGAGGCGGAGCTCAACCGCGGCGTGTTCGTCATCCGCCGCACGGACGAAAAGGCCGACGCCGTCCCCGTCGAGACCGTGCAGAACATCTTCCCCGACCGGCAGACGAGCTTTGTCCTTTCCATGGGCGAGGACGATGTGGTGCTCGTGCAGCAGCTCGGCGACAATGTGGAGATGAGCGACCTTGAAAAGACCGCCGCGCAGATCGAAGAGACGCTGCGCGTGAACGGTGAGAGCACCGTGGTCGTCGGTATCGGCACGGTGGCGACGCACCTGCGCGACCTCGCGAAGTCCTATAAGGAAGCGCAGATGGCGATCGAGGTTGGCAAGGTCTTCGACACCGAGAAGTACATCATCAGCTATGAAAACCTCGGCATCGGCCGCCTCATTTATCAGCTGCCGACAACACTGTGCGAAATGTTCCTGCAGGAGGTCTTCAAGAAGAACCCCATCGACGCGCTCGACAAGGAGACGCTCTTTACGATCAACAAGTTCTTCGAGAACAACCTCATCCTCTCCGAAACGGCGAGAAAGCTGTTCGTCCACAGAAATACGCTCGTCTACCGTCTCGAGAAGATCAAGAAGCTCACGGGCCTCGACTTGCGCGAGTTTGACGACGCCATCACCTTCAAGGTCGCGCTCATGGTCAAAAAGTACCTTGCCTCCCGCGGCATCGAAGCGTAAAGAAAAAGAATTTGACAAGGGCTGTCTTCGGACAGCCCTTGTTTTTTCGCCATTTTGCGGCAAAAAAGTTGAAAGTTTACATAATTACCTGTTGCCATCGCGGACTTGCCGCGCTATAATAAAGACTGAAAATTTGCGGGATCGAGTCAAAACCTGCTGGAAACTGAGGGAAGAGCATGATACGCCTGAGCGATGTAGTAAAGGAATACGAGAGCGGCACGACGGCCTTAAAGGGCATTTCGCTTCGCATCGAGGATGGGGAGTTCGTCTTTTTGGTCGGTCCGAGCGGCAGCGGCAAGTCGACGATTATCAAGCTGCTCACCGGCGAGATCGTACCGACGTCCGGCCAGATCGCCGTCAACGGCTTCAGCCTGACGAACATTGCCGAGCGGCAGATCCCGCTGCTGCGCCGCTCCGTCGGCGTCATCTTCCAGGACTTCCGCCTGATCGAGAAGAAAACGGTCTACGAGAACCTGAGCTTCGCCATGCGCGCCGTCGGTTCTTCGCCGCGCGAGATCAAAAAGCGCATCCCCTATGTGCTTGAGCTCGTCGGACTTGAGGAAAAGACCGACCGTTATCCCAACGAGCTCTCCGGCGGCGAACAGCAGCGCGTGGCCATTGCGCGTGCGCTCATCAACAACCCCAGCACCATCATCGCCGACGAGCCGACGGGCAACCTGGACCCCGCGCGCTCGCTGGAGATCATGCGCCTGCTCGAGCGCATCAACCATCTCGGCACGACGATGGTCGTCGTCACGCACGAGAAAGATCTTGTCAATCAGTTCAAAAAACGCGTCGTCACGCTCGAACAGGGCATCATCACGAGCGATGGCGACGGCGTCGGCTATAATGCGAGGTAAGCTATGCGCAAACACGATTTTTCTTACTTTTTCGGCGAGGGCATGCGCAACATGTTCTCGCACGGATTCATGTCCTTTGCGGCCGTGGGCATCACGGTCGCCTGCCTTGTCGTCATGGGTACATTTTCGCTCGTGGCGTACAATGCGCAGGTGCAGCTCCAGCAGCTTGAGAGCGAGTATGAAATTCTCGCCTTCGTGGACGAGAGCTGCGACGATGCGCAGACCAAGGCCGTGGGCCGCGCCATTGAGCAGCGTGACAATGTGAAAGAATGTGTCTTCATCAGCAAGGAAGAGGCGATGAAGTCCTTTGAGGCGCGTTACGAGGGGGACAACATGTTCCAGAACCTTGACCCCGAGATTTTGCGCGACCGCTACGCTGTCTATGTTGACGATCTGAGCATTTCCGGCAAGACTGCGCAGGATATCCTCGACAATGTCGAAGGCGTTGCCAATGTCCGCGTGGACGAAGACATCGCGGGCGGCTTTATCACGCTGCGAAATGTTGCGAGCGTAGTGTGCATCGCGCTCATTGCCATTTTGCTGCTCGTGTCGGTCTTCATCATCTCGAATACCATCAAGCTCACGACATTCGACCGCCGCGACGAGATTGCCATTATGAAGATGGTCGGCGCGACGAACGGATTTATCCGCTGGCCGTTCGTGTACGAGGGCTTTATGATCGGCCTTCTCAGCGCGGTGCTTGGCTTTGGCTTGCAGTGGCTCCTGTATGAATCCGTCGCAAAGAGCCTTGCGATGTCCGACCGGCTGCAGCTTCTCACGATCGTCGACTTTACGTCGATCTGGCGGCCCGTGGCTGCGATCTTTGCCGCCGCCGGTATCCTGATCGGTGTGGGTGGCAGCCTGACGGCTATCCGCAAGTTCCTGCACGTGTGAGGGAGGCGGACGATGAGCAGAAAAAAGATCGCACGCATCCTCCTGGTGCTGGCCGTCTTCGCGTCGCTGACGCTGACGGAGTTGACACCGCTTTCCCTGGTGCAGGATGCCTCCGCCGTTACGCAGGCGGATATCGACAAGCTCAAGGACGAGCTCAGCGGTATGAACTCGGAAAAATCGCAGCTGGAAAAAGAGCTAAAATCCATCCAGAACGACAAGAGCGCGGCGCTTGCGCAGAAGGAGAACATCGACAAGCAGATCAACTTGCTTCAGTCGGAGATCACGAGCGTCGAGTCGCTCATCAGCAACTATGAATCGCTCATCACGCAGACCGAGCAGGAGATCCGCGAGAACGAAGAGGAAGAGGCGCGCCAGTACGAAAAGTTCTGCGAGCGTGTGCGCTCGATGGAAGAGCGCGGCACGGTGTCGTACTGGTCGGTGCTGTTCGACTCGGCGAGCTTTTCCGACTTGCTGAGCGCCATGGACTTCATCAGCGAGATCATGGACAGCGACCAGAAGGTCATCGACGATCTGCGCGCCCTGCGCGAGCAGATCGAGCAGAAGAAGGCCTCGCTCGAAACGTCCCTTGCCGAGCAGCAGAGCGCCAAGGAGACGCTCGTTGCCAAAAAGAGCGAGCTGAACACCCAGCGCGCTGAGGCGGAGAAGGTGCTTGCCGAGCTCAAGGCGAACGAAGCGCAGTACAAGCAGGTCCTTTCGGAAAAGGACGCCGCGATGGAGCGCCAGCAGGCGGAGATCGTGCGCCTTTCCCGTGAGCTTGCCGAAAAGAACGGCAACACCACTGTGACCTATGGCGGCTACATCTGGCCGTGCTCGAGCAAGTATGTCACCTCGCCGCTCGGCGCGCGCTACACGGGCATCGCGGGCGCGTCGACGAATCACGCGGGCATTGACATCGGCCGCGTGGGCTACACGACGCAGGCCGTCGCCGCCAAGGCGGGCACGGTCATCATCTCGGCCTACAACAAGTACCGCGGCAACTATGTGGTCGTCAGCCACGGCAGCGGCAACACGACGACGTATCAGCATTTGTCATCCCGTTCGGTCAGCGTGGGCACGTATGTCGCGCAGGGTCAGGTCGTCGGCATCACCGGTACGACCGGCGTGAGCAGCGGCCCGCACCTGCACTTTGAGATCACCGAGAACGGACAGATCATCAATCCGCTCAAGTACCTCACGGACTATATCAAGGGTTGGTAAACCGCATAACGCACAAGCTCCCCGCCATATACTGGCGGGGAGCTTTTTTGCGGGGAGGGGTCATTTTGCAGGGATTGGTCTGCTATCGGGACGCGGGGGAGAAAAACGGCGCGCGCACGCTCTGCGGCGTGCGCTTTGACGCGGCCTACGCATCGCGCGGCGAGGGAATGCTTGCTGCACTTTCGGCCAAGCGCGCAGCAAAATACCTGCAAAAGCGCCGCGTGAGTTATGCCGTGTTTCCCAAGGATTATCCATATGCGGAGGTATTTGCGCGCTGTGGTGTCCTGCCGCCGCCCGAAAAGCCGCTGCGCATGGCAAAGGCGGCGGAGATCATCCGCCGCGCGATGGCGCGGCTCGGCCTTGCGCCGGAGCGGGCACGTATCGCACTGTGCGCACCCTCGCAGAGTGCGGCGCTCGAAGCGGCGGCGCGCGAGCTCTCTAAAGATGTGCGCTATCTTGCACTCTGCGCGCCGAATGGCGAGCGCCTTGCGCGCACGCTGCGCTGGGACTGCGGCGCGAGTGTCCATACATTGCAGACGGACGAGAGGATCGCCGCCGACCTGAGCGTCTGCTTCGACGATTTCCCGCTGCCCGACGGCCTTGTGCTGCCGCTGGGGAGCGGTGCGGTTTCTGTCGCCTATGGGACGGAAAACCTGGGCGATGCAGCGATGATCTGGAATGAAGATCAGCTTATCTGCGCACTCTACGCCTCGCTTGCGCGCCGCGCGGACGAAATTTGGGTAAAAGATGTGAAAATGCCGCCCGATGGGGGAGAAAACGCAAACTTACCTTGACAACACGGGGCAAAATCACTATAATTATTTCGCTAAAATGGTATTCGTGTGCGCGCCGCGCAATTTTGCGGGCGCGAAAGAAAGGAACGATCTCAATATGGCGAACATGAAAAAAGAGTACAAGATGAGCGCGGAGCGCAAGGAAGAGCTGCAAAAGGAGCTCACCTACCTCAAGACCGTGCGTGAAAAGGAAGTGGCGGACCTCATCAAAGAGGCGCGCGGCTTCGGCGACCTGAGCGAAAACAGCGAATATGATGAAGCGAAAAACGAGCAGGGCAAGCTGTACTCCCGTATTGCTGAGGTCGAGGAGATCCTGCTGCACACCGTCATCGTCGACGAAAACGACGCGGGCACGAACGGCATCAGCATCGGCTGCCGTGTGACCGTGCAGGATGTGAAGTCCGGCCGCGAGCTGCCCGAGTATAAGGTCGTCGGCTCGCAGGAGGCCGACCCCATGCACCGCGCCATCTCCGAGGATTCCCCCTTCGGCAAGGCGCTCATGGGCGCAAAAGAGGGCGATGAGGTCACCGTGGAGGCCCCTGTCGGTGCCATCGTCTACCGCATCGTCAAGATCGAACGTTAAGCTGTATTATATAGAGTAGGAGTAAAGAAATATCATGGCTGAAGAAAATATCCAGACCAACGCTCCCGAGCAGGACCTCAGCGAGATCCTGAAGGTCCGCCGCGAAAAGCTCGCAGCGCTGCGCGCCGAGGGCCGCGATCCCTTCAAGGAGACGCGCTTCGACGTGACGCACCATGCTCAGGACATCAAGGACAACTTTGACGCGCTTGAGGGCAGCGAGGTCCGCGTCGCGGGCCGCCTCATGAGCAAACGCGGCATGGGCAAGGTCAGCTTTTGCGATCTGCAGGACAAGTCCGGCCGCATCCAGCTCTACGCCCGCAAGGACGAGATGGATGAGGAGGAGTACAACCGCTTCAAAAAGTACGACATCGGCGATATCGTCGGCGTCGAGGGCGAGGTGTTCCGCACCCAGCGCGGCGAGATGAGCGTGCGCGCCAAGAAGATCACGCTGCTCAGTAAGTCTCTGCGTCCCCTGCCGGAGAAGTACCACGGCCTGACCGATAAGGAAGCGCGCTACCGTCAGCGCTATGTGGACCTGATCATCAACCCCGAGTCCAAGCGCAACTTCGAAATTCGTTCGAAGTTTGTCGCGTATCTGCGCCGCTACCTCGACTCCATCGGCTTTATGGAGGTCGAGACGCCGGTTTTGAGCCCCATCGCGGGCGGCGCGAATGCGCGCCCCTTCATCACGCACCACAATACTCTCGATATCGACATGTACATGCGCATCGCCACCGAGCTGCACTTAAAGCGCCTGATCGTCGGCGGCATGGAGCGCGTGTACGAGGTCGGCCGCATCTTCCGCAACGAGGGTATGGACACCAAGCATAACCCCGAGTTCACCACCTGCGAGCTCTATCAGGCCTACACGAACCTCGACGGCATGATGGACATCCTCGAGGCCATCCTCTCCGGCGCCGCGAAGGAGATCCTCGGCACCTATCAGATCCAGTGGCTCGGCAAGGACATTGACCTGACCCCGTCGTGGAAGCGCGTCACGATGGCTGACGCCGTCAAGGAAGTGACCGGCGCGGACTTTATGGCGATCGAGGGCGACGCCGAGGCCGCCGTCGCGCTCGCCAAGAGCGTCGGCGTCGACATGGACGGCGTGGACAAGACCTGGGGCAACGCCCTGTACGAGACCTTCGACCAGAAGGTCGAGGAGACCCTCGTCCAGCCGACGTTCATCACCATGTACCCCGTCGAAGTGAGCCCGCTTGCCAAGCGCAGCCCGTCTGACCCGTACCTCACCGAGCGCTACGAGATGTTCGTCTGCGGCTGCGAGATGGGCAACGCTTTCACTGAGCTCAACGACCCGATGGATCAGTACGAGCGCTTCAAGGCGCAGGTCGAAAAGCGCGCCAACGGCGACGACGAGGCCGAGATGATGGACGAGGATTACGTCATGGCCCTCGAATACGGTCTGCCCCCGACGGGCGGCCTGGGCTTCGGCATCGACCGCTGCGCGATGATGCTCTGCGGTACCGACTCCATCCGCGACGTCATCCTCTTCCCGACGATGAAGCCGCTGGACATGCCCAAGAAGGCCGACAAGGCGGAAGCCGCTCCCGCCGAAGTGAAGAAGGAGGAGGTCATCGACTTCTCCAAGGTCGAGATCGAGCCGCTGTTCGCTGACCAGGTCGACTTTGACACCTTCTCCAAGTCTGACTTCCGCGCCGTCAAGATCAAGGCGTGCGAGGCGGTGAAGAAGTCCAAGAAGCTGCTGCAGTTTGTGCTCGACGACGGCACGGGCGAGGATCGCATCATCCTCTCCGGCATCCACGAGTATTACGAGCCCGAGGAGCTCGTCGGCAAGACCGCTATCGCCATCGTCAACCTGCCCCCGCGCAAGATGATGGGCATCGACTCCTGCGGCATGCTGATCTCTGCTGTCCACCATGTGGACGGCGAGGAGAGACTCAACTTCCTGATGGTCGATGATGACATCCCCGCGGGCGCCAAGCTCTATTAAGATTCAAAAGAGCCTTTCCGCCAGGAAAGGCTCTTTTCACTTTGTTCCCGCGTCGCGCGGAGACGCGGAGAAAGGGGGATACTCTCTTTCAAAAGAGAGTATCCCCCTTTAAATCCCCCGAGAGA
>ERZ1108170.929-NODE-929-length-20995-cov-6.929847_pt1 | contig 20995 bp, 17 predicted proteins | sample MGYA00403705_ERZ1108170 | MGnify/ENA primary metagenome ERZ1108170 (study PRJEB35170, sample SAMEA104062422) | human gut metagenome | biome: human gut; feature: human-associated habitat; material: faeces | place: Denmark | collected 2012-06-15 ...
TGCCGCACCTCGCTCGCCGTATCGGCACTTAGAATTATGCGGTATTGCCCTATAAAGTGCGCTTCAAAAATGGCTCGTCGATTTTGCCATTTTTGCGCTATACAACAAAAACAGCCCATGACATCTTTTTGTCATGGGCTTATGGCGGAAAGAAAGGGATTCGAACCCTTGAGGGCTTTAGGGGCCCTACACGATTTCCAGTCGTGCGCCTTAGACCAGCTCAGCCATCTTTCCACATATTCAGTTGCGCAGCGCCTGACTGCATGAGCTATTATAGCAATACAAACTTCAAATGTCAAGCCTTATTTTGCATTTTTTTGCAAAAAAATCTGTGATGGGCAAGGTGTATGCAAAACGTGCGTGCAAACTGCATATTTTGCACGTTTTATCCTCTTGCAAACGGCGGCGCAAGGTGCTAAAACTATAGGGGTATGAAACATCTAATAAGAGGTAAGGAGAGGATATTTCATGTATTCCGTGTTCCGTGACCTGGCGATCATCATTTTGAGCGCAAAGTTCTTTGCGCTGGTCGCCCGCAAATGCAAGGCCCCGCAGGTCGTGGGCGAAATCATTGCCGGCCTGATCATCGGACCGTGCCTGTTGAACCTGGTGCAGACCAGCGACGCCATCTCGATTTTTGCGGAAATCGGTGTGGTGCTGCTGATGTTCTCCACCGGCCTTGGCACGAACCTGAAGGAGCTGATGCGCGCAGGCCCCATTGCGACGCTGATCGCCTGCGTCGGCGTCTTTGTGCCGCTGGTAGGCGGTACGCTGCTGTATAGCGCATTCTACGGCTTTGCGGCGGTGGGCAGCCCGGAGTTCTACCGCGCGCTGTTCATCGGCACCATCATGACGGCGACGAGTGTCTCCATCACGGTGGCGACGCTGCAGGAGCTGGGCCATCTGAAGAGCTTCCTTGGTACGACCATCGTCAGCGCGGCAGTCATTGATGACGTCATCGGCATCATCGTGCTGACCTGCGTGCTGGGCGCCAGCTCGGGTGAGGGTACCGGCATCGGCGGCGTGCTCATCCAGACCGTGCTGTTCTTCCTCGTCGCCATCGGCGTCGGCGTCGTCATCCACTTTGCCATGAAATGGCTTGACAAGCGCAACCCCCACACCCAGCGCATCACCATCGTCAGCATGGCGTTCTGCTTTGCCATGGCCTACATTGCCGAGCAGTACTTCGGCATTGCCGACATCACCGGCGCGTACATTGCAGGCATCGTGCTCTGTGCGATGGACGACGCCCCCTACGTGGAGCGCCGCGTTGACATCAGCAACTACGTCATCTTTGCACCGGTGTTCTTCGCCTCCATCGGCTTAAAGACCGACATCAGCGGCCTGACACCGGAGATTTTGCTGTTCTGCATCTGCTTCGTCATCGTTGCGCTGCTGACCAAGATCATCGGCTGCGGTCTGGCCGCGAAAATCTGCCGCTTCAACTGGGGCGATTCCCTCAAGGTCGGCGTCGGCATGATGACCCGCGGCGAGGTCGCGCTGATCGTTGCCCAGAAGGGCCTGGAGGTCGGCGTTGTGGACCCCGTGTATTTCACGGCGGTCATCCTGCTCATCGTGGTCTCGTCCGTTGCGACGCCGCTGGCGCTGAAGGCTCTGTTCACGAAAATGCCGCCCGTGCCGCATCCGAGCCAAACGAAAGCATAAAATCACGTGTAAAATGCTTTGTAGGGGTCGATGCTTGCATCCGCCCCTACAACCAACCCGCTATAACAAAAAAAATCCGGCAGACGTTTTTAAAGGCGTCCGCCGGATTTGTTTTTATTCCGCCTCTACTGCGTGAAGGTGATTATCCACCCATTTGATCAGCAACTCCAGCGCCACCAGGTTATGCCCGCCCTCGGGGACGATCAGGTCGGCCTTGCGCTTGCTCGGCTCGACGAACTGCTCATGCATCGGTTTGACAGTGGTCAGGTACTGGTTGACAACGCTGTCCAGCGTGCGCCCGCGCTCCTTGACGTCGCGGACGATGCGGCGCAGGATGCGCACATCGGCGTCGGTGTCCACAAAGACCTTCATGTCCATTAAGTCGCACAGCTCGGGGGAGTCAAAAATCAGGATCCCCTCCACGATAATGACCGGCGCGGGCTGCACGGTCACGGTCTTGTCGCTGCGGTTGTGGATGGTGTAGTCGTAGACCGGCACCTGTACGGGGTGACCTGCGCGCAGCTCCCGCAGGTGGGCGACCATCAGCGGCGTGTCAAAGCTGTCCGGGTGGTCGTAGTTGAGCTTGCAGCGCTCCTCGTAGGGCAGCTCGTCGTGGCGCTTGTAGTAGCTGTCGTGGTTGAGAACGCTGACCTCGTTCGCACCAAAATGGTCCCGCAGCTTTTCGGTCAGGGTGGTCTTGCCGCTGCCGGTGCCGCCCGCGATGCCGATAATGATGGTTTTCATGTTCATAGCTCCTTATACATCCAATTTGATCTCGCGCCCCGTCGGCTGATACGCGCGGTATTTGACGCCGGTCATGTTGAACATGCGGCGGCTGGCGATGCTGGCATGGGTGTCGTGGTATTTGTCCGATAGATAGATCAGTTCTTTGATGCCGCTCTGGATGATGGCTTTGGCACATTCATTGCAGGGGAAAAGCGTCACATACATCCGGGAGCCGCGCAGATCATGGTTCGGGCTGTTCAGGATAGCGTTCAGCTCCGAGTGGCAGACATACATATATTTTGTGTCAAGGTCGCTGCCTTCGCGCTCCCAGGGCATATCGTCGTCATTGCAGCCGATGGGCATGCCGTTGTAGCCCAGGGACAAAATTTTGTTTTCCGGGCTGACGATGCAGGCACCGACCTGGCTGTTGTTGTCTTTGGACCGCATGGCCGAGAGCAGGGCAATGCCCATAAAGTATTCATCCCAGCTGATGTAATCCTGACGTTTCATAGGTACACCGTCCTTTATTTTTTTACTTTATTATACTGTGCCGCCGTGCGCCGCGCAAGATGCTGTATGCAAATATTTGCGCCGTGTGGCCTCGCCGCCGCGCAGATGACGCTCGGCCTTGTTCTTCTGTACGACGGCCTGCACCTCGGCCCAAAGGCCCGGGTTCTGGCGGCGCAGGCGGTGCTGGTCCTTCCAAATCGTGGATTTGCTCACGCCGAATACGGCAGCCGCCGCGCGCACGGTAGCACCGCTTTCCACAATATACCGTCCCACCGCCGCGGCGCGCTCCTCAGGGTCGCCCTTCATAGCCTGACCTCCTCGCATAGAATTTCCTGTCAAATCCTATGTGAAGGAGGGCGGGAGTATGCTACTTTATCTTATACACGCGGCACGCCGCATTTTCATACCATACGTCATACCTTGCCGCATACCAGCTCTCATCCGCCGCAAATTTCGCGTACACACTGCTGTCAAACACGGCGTACCCGATGTCCCACGCGGCCAGCGTGTCCTCGTCCGGCGTCTCATACAGCGCCCGCATGGCGTTGTACTCGGCAGAATAGTCCATGCCGTGGTAGTAGACATAGCTGCCCGACCCGCAGAGTATCCGCCGCCCGGCCAGCGCAAACACCGGTGTTAAATGGCTGTCACTCGTCAAAAACAGCGCGTCGCTCCCGGCGTTTTCGTCGATGTGATCCGCCAGCGCCATATCGTCCGCGCTCCACTGCCGGTAGTCGCTGAGCGCCTCGCGGCCTACGGTCAGCACACTGCCGAACATGCCCGCAAAGCAGCATGCCGCCAGGCCCAGCGCCCGCCAGGGCAGGGTGCGCACCTCTGCAAAAATATCCACAAGCAGCTGTGCAGCCAAAATACAGCCCAGAATATGCCAGACATAGAGCAGCTTGTTGTTGTCGTAATTGTTCGGCTGGAACACGACGAACTCCGCCAGCGCCAGGATCGCCAGCCCGCCGCCGTACAGCCACCGCTGCTTTGGCTTGGCGCGCAGAAACGCAGGGATCAGCAAAAGATACACAAGGCCGATGTTTTTGATGTAGAACCAGAAATAATTGTCCCGCAGCGTGCCGTCGTCCTGACCGTTGATCCAGTTGAAGTGCAGCCGCAGCATGTGCTGGCCGTCGAGGCTCTGCGCCAGCACCGTCGGCAGCATCTGGCACAGCCATGCCGCGCCGCAGACCGCCGCCAGCCCCAGCCAGGGCAGCAGCGTCTTTCGCCGCGGGCCCTGCGCCAGTGTGTAGACGCCGCCGACGAGGCAGAGCAGCACGAGCGCCAGCGCACTGTGGGTGTGCAGCAGCGGCAGGGGCAGCACCAGCGCGGCCAGCCACGGCCAGAGGCGGCGCTCGCCCTCATAGCAGAACCGCCACAGAAGATAGACGGCGGGCAGCAGCACGCACCAACCGAATAGCGTCGCCCGCTGGGGGATAAGCAGATCCACAATCGGATTGACCCACTCGATGTTTTTCTCCACAAAATTCGTCGGCGTTGTGTAAAACCCTGTGAAAATGCCCGCAAAGCTGTCGGCAGAGCCGAGAAAGTACACGAACCCAAGCCCGCTGCCCATAAAAAACAGGTAAAACGCCAGACACGCCTTGCCGATGCTGTCGGTCACGCGCCGTGCCAGCTGCCAGAACATGCCGTACACCGACAAAAACGCGGGCAGCATCGGCAGCAGATACGCCGTGCGCAGGTCGGCCCCCAGCACCACAAAAACGCTGGAGACCGTCTCGCACAAAAACGGATAGCCGAACCGGTGCGTGCCGCCCAGCAGGGGATAGCGGGGCAGAAATTCACCGCTCTGCGCGATATATTTGATGAACCCGAGGTGCATCGGCATATCGCCGTAGCAGCTCTGGCCCGTGTGGTACGCGCCGCCCACCAGATGCAGAACATGGGTGTGCAGCAGATACAGCGTGATGAGTACTACCGGCAGCAGGCAGGCCCACAGGGCCCCGCTGTCGGGGTCCTTCGCCATGCCGCGCAGCCGCGTGCCGCGGTACAAAAGCGCTGCCCCGATGCCCGCCGCGACCACTGCCGCCAGCGCGACGGCGGGCAGTGTAAAGCCCAGTACCACCGCAAACAGTGCAGGCAGCACGGCCAGCAGCGACACGCCGAACCCGCAGCCCAGCGGCACGATCACCGCAGCCGACCCGTCCGGCACCGCCCGCCGGGCCGACAGCAGACCGACGGAGAGAAACAGGGAAAGATAGAAAACGGAAAATAACATGAAGAACCTCACAATTCCTAAGGCCCCTTCGCTTGCGAGGGGGCTCCGCCCGCAGGCGGTGGGGGAGCGGCAGCCTGCGGCCACCCTCCCTCCGGCCCTTCGGGCCACCTCCCCCGCAAGCGGAGGAGGCTTTTGGGTGAGCTTACACCCCCTCCAAATCAAACGGCGGTGTATACTCCTCCCGGGCACTGCTCTTTTCCTGCATATACCCGTCGGTCAGCCCCAGCCGCACAGCCTCGTCGATGACCTGCCGGTACTCATAGGTCGTGATGCGCCGACCGAGGCCGTGCTCTGCCGCCTTATAAAAGGGTGTAAACTGGCTCATTAAGCTGGGGATAAATTCTACGCCTGTTTCCTCTTGCAGCGCTGCCAGCCGCCGCAGCACGGCCTTGCTGTCTGCCACGTGGCCGGGCAGGGCCAGATGCCGCACAATGACGCCCTTCTGCAAATACCCGTCCGCGTCGTACACCGGTGCGCCGGTCTGCAAAAGCATCTGCCGCAGCGCTGCGTCCGCCACGGCAGGGTAGTCCCGCGCGGCGGAAAGCTCCGCTGCCAGCGCACCGTCCGCGTACTTGTAATCCGCCAGCCAGATGTCCACATACCCGGCCAGCGCCCTGACGGCGTCCACCGTCTCATACCCGCCCGTGTTGTAGACGACGGGCAGGGAAAAGCCCTGCGCCCGCGCGGCATCCAGCGCGGCAGTGACCCACGGCAGATACTGCGATGCCGTGACGAGGTTTATGTTTTTTGCCCCGCCGTTCTGCAAATTCATAAAAATCTCGGTCAGCCGCTCCACAGAAATTGCCTTGCCGACCTCGCCCTGACTGATCGGGTAATTCTGGCAATAGCAGCATTTCAGCGTGCAGCCGCTGAAAAACACCGTGCCGCTCCCGGTTTCGGCGTTCGGGTCGCCGCTCAGGCACGGCTCTTCCCAGTGGTGCAGGGCGGCGCGGGCCACGCGCAGGGTGTTGTCTGCCCCGCAAAAGCCGCGCTGCCCTGCGGCGCGGTCCGCCCCGCAGGCCCGGGGGCAAAGGGTGCAGTGATGGGGTATCTGCATGATAAAATGCCTCTTTCACAAAATTTCTTGCTTTTAGTTTACCACAAACGGCGAAAGTGTGGTATACTGTATCTACCAATATTACAAAATAAAGGAGAGTGCTTTTATGTCTACCCCGCATAACCGCGCCGAAAACGGCGATTTCGCCAAGACCGTCCTGATGCCCGGCGACCCGCTGCGCGCCAAATTCATTGCCGAGACCTTCCTCGAGGATCCGCGCCTTGTCACCGACGTCCGCGGCATGTACGGCTACACCGGCACCTATCAGGGCCGCCCCATCAGCGTGATGGGCAGCGGCATGGGCATGCCGTCCATCGGCATTTATTCCTACGAGCTGTACACCCAGTACGGCGTCGAGAACATCATCCGCATCGGCTCCGCCGGCTCCTACACCGACAAGGCAAAACTGTTTGACGTGGTGCTGGCCACGGGTGCCTACTCCGAGAGCAACTACGCCGTGACCCAGAGCGGCGACACCGACGACATCCAGACGCCGAGCGCCGCGCTGAACGATGCCCTGCGCGCCAGCGCCAAGGCTGTCGGTATTCCGCTGATCGAGGGCAACATCCATTCCTCCGACGTGTTCTACCGCCAGCCCAGCGACGAGAAGCCGACCTACTGGGAAAAACTGCGCGACGAAAAGGGCTGCCTGGCCGTCGAGATGGAGAGCTTTGCGCTGTTCCACAACGCCAGGGTCCTGGGCAAGCGTGCCGCCTGCCTGTTGACGATCTCCGACAGCTTTGTTTCGCCGGAGATCACGACTGCCGAGCAGCGCCAGACCAGCTTCACCGCCATGATGAAGGTCGCGCTGGGCGTTGACGCATTTCTGGAGAAGTGAGCATGGAAAAGGCTGAGATTCAGGCGCTCATCCGCGAGGCGTTCGCCGCGCAGAAGTTCGCCTATGTACCGTACTCCCGCTTCCACGTGGGCGCGGCGCTGCGCGGCAAAAACGGACAGGTGTTCCGGGGCTGCAATATTGAGAACGCGAGCTACACCCCCACGAACTGCGCCGAGCGCACGGCTCTGTTCAAGGCCGTCAGCGAGGGTGTGCGCGAGTTTGACGCCATCGCCATCGTCGGCAGCAAGGTGGGGGAGACGAACACCCTCGTCACCGGCCCGTGCGGAGTCTGTCGTCAGGCGCTCTATGAGTTCGGCGGCCCCGAATTGACCGTCATCATGGCCAGAAGTGAGGCCGATTACATCGTCACGACCCTCGGCGACCTGCTGCCCTACGGCTTCGGCCCGGCAAATCTGGAGTAAAATTACTTTCTTTGGCTCCCCTTGAGGGGAGCTCCCGCTGCAGCGGGGGAGGGGGGGCTGGGGGCCGCACGATTTACGCGGAGTCTCCCGCCCACCCCTCAGGCCCTGCGGGGCCACCTCCCCTCAAGGGGAGGCTTTTTCAGAAAACCAAAGGAGTTCCCTTACCACATGAAGAAATTCTTAGCACTGCTTCTGACGCTGGCGCTGCTGGCAGGGCTGACCGCCTGCAAGGATACGGAGGCTGCCAGCACTGCGCAGGAGCAGCACACTGTAACCGCTCCGACGAACGACGCGACCTTTGTCTACCAGCCCGATGACCCGGCAGCCACACTGCCCGGCGGAGAGTCCGTCGTGCTGGTGACCGGCCCCGGCGGCACGGAATCCGGCGAGGATGCCATGCTGTGGCAGGGCATACAGACGTTCGCCAACACGTACGGCTATACCGCCGACGCCCAGACTGCCGCGGGCAACACCGCAGACGAGGCCGAGGCCGCCCTGCGCGCTGCCGCCGAGAGCGGCGCAAAGCTCGTGGTCTGCCGCGGCGACACCATGGGCGCGGCGCTCTACCGCGTGCAGGAAAACTACCCTGATGTCCACTACCTGCTGTTTGACAGCGAGCCCCACAGCGACGACTATAGCGCTTACAATACGGCCAGCCTTGTCCATTGCGTCCTCTTTCAGGAGGAACAAGCCGGGTATCTGGCCGGGTACGCCGCTGTGACCGATGGCTACACCACGCTCGGCTTCATCGGCGCGCGGGAGATACCGGGCATTGTGCGGTACTGCACCGGCTTTCTGCAGGGCGCGGAGGCCGCTGCCGAGCTGCAGGGCGAGTATGTCACCCTGCAGACCTGGTTCACCGATACCTATGAGAATAACGACGCCATTACCCAGCGGACGATCGACTGGTATAATAACGGTACGTCGCTTATTATGGTCAGCGGCGGCAACCTGTACAAGGGTGTGTCCGACGCCGTCAACCAGACCGGCGGCAAGGCGATCACGACGGATTACGACAACACAGAGCTGGGGGACCGCGTGCTGGGCAGCGCCATCAAGTGCTACAACGCTACCGTGCAGCGTCAGCTGTACACCTTCTTTGCGGCGGGCACCTGGAATGGCCAGACCGGCGGCCAGACCGAGAAGACTGGCTTCACGAACGGCGAAGTCGCGCTGGTGGCCGGGACGCCCTGGCGGTTTGACAGCTTCACGCAGGACGACTACCGCACGCTGTATGAGGAGCTGCGCACCAGCGTCCTAAAGGTGGATGCCTACTCGGATCTGGATACGCTGCCGGACACCCCGAACGTCACGGTGGACCGCCTGCCGTAACCCCCCCCCACTTGGCCCCTCTGTGAGAGGGTTCCGCCCCTGCGGGGCACCTCCCTCGCCGAGAGAAGCAGGAGGCTGCGCTTTGTTATGCTTTTGTAATGTTTTTTACGCCGTTTTGTCATTGAATTAACAGCGCAAATGCGGTATACTGAAAGCAAAGCGGCAGGGAACCGCCCTGCTGCGCAACTGAAAACAACCTAAGGAGATCAAAACCATGAAAAAGTTTCTCGCTTTTGTAATGGCTGCCAGCATGGCGCTCTCTCTGGCTGCCTGCGTCGGTTCTACCCCCGCAAGCTCCACGGCCAGCACCACGACGGAGGCTACCTCTGAGGCTGCCGCTTCCACCTCCGGCAGCAAGACCGATGTCGCCTTTGTTACCGACGTCGGCAACATCGATGACCAGTCCTTCAACCAGTACACCTGGCAGGGCGTGCAGGATTTCTGCTCTGCAAACAGCCTGAACGCCAACTACTACCGTCCCACCGAGGACTCCGACGCCGCCCGTCTGGAGCAGATGGACAACGCTGTCAACGACGGTGCTAAGTCCATCGTCGTCGCTGGCTACCTGTTCGGCAATGCCATCGCCGAGGCTCAGGAGAAGTACCCTGACGTGCAGTTCCTGGCTCTGGACGTTTCCGCCAGCGACCTGGGCGACAAGGCTCCCACCGCCAACACCGCTCTGATCACCTATAAAGAGGAGCAGGCCGGCTACCTGGCCGGTTATGCCGCTGTCTATGACGGCTACAAGGAGCTGGGCTTCCTGGGCGGCATGGCTGTCCCCGCAGTTATCCGCTACGGCTACGGCTTCGTGCAGGGCGCTGACGCCGCTGCCAAGGAGATCGGCGCTACGGATGTCAACATCAAGTACTGGTACTCTGGCGGCTTCGCAGCTACCGATGAGGTCAAGAACAAGATGGACGGCTGGTACTCCGAGGGTACCGAGGTCGTCTTTGCCTGCGGCGGTCCCGTCTGCCAGAGCTGCGACGCTGCTGCGCAGGCCAACGGCGGCAAGATGATCGGCGTTGACGTTGACCAGTCCGGCCAGTTCGACACGGTCGTCACCTCCGCTATGAAGGGCCTGGCCGAGTCCGTGAACGAGGCTCTGACCGATGCCCTGAACAACGGCTGGAAGTTCAGCGAGACCTACTCCGGCAAGGAGACCAAGCTCGGCGCTGCCGAGAACTGCGTCGGCCTGCCGATGAGCACCTCCAAGTTCACCAAGTTCACCCAGGAGCAGTACGATTCCATGTACGCCTCCATCGTGGACGGCACCCTGGCCATCGACGACAGCTATGACGCCGATGTTAAGCCCGCTGTCACCACCATCACGGTTGACTACCAGAGCTGATAAAGCTTTAAAAGTGTGACTTTTAACCACCCTGCGCATCCCGCGCAGGGTGGTTTTTGTTCTGTTTTGCCAAATTTCGGCTACTTTTTGTGCAGATTATATTGTACATGGCGCGATTTTTCTGTATAATATAGTATAAGAATTTGTGTACAAGCCCGTACACATTGAAAGGGAGTGCAACGATTGGCAGATAATTATGTCATCGAAATGCTGCACATTACCAAGGAGTTCCCCGGCATCAAAGCCAACGACGACATCACCCTGCAGCTGCGCAAGGGTGAGATCCACGCCCTGCTGGGCGAAAACGGCGCCGGTAAATCCACCTTGATGAGTGTGCTGTTCGGTCTGTATCAGCCGGAGCAGGGGACGATACGGAAAAACGGACAGGAGGTCAAGATCAACAACCCGAACGATGCCAACGCACTGGGCATCGGCATGGTGCACCAGCATTTCAAGCTGGTGGAGTGCTTCACGGTGCTCGACAACATCATCCTGGGTGTTGAGGACACAAAGCACGGCTTTTTGCAGAAGGACGAGGCCCGCAAAAAGGTCATGGCCCTGAGCGAAAAGTACGGTCTGAAGGTCGACCCAGACGCGCTGGTCAGCGACATCTCCGTCGGCATGCAGCAGCGTGTCGAGATCCTGAAAATGCTCTACCGCGACAATGAAATTTTGATTTTCGACGAGCCTACGGCGGTTCTGACCCCGCAGGAAATCGACGAGCTCATGGACATCATGCGCGGCTTCAAGGCCGAGGGCAAGAGCATCCTGTTCATCACCCACAAGCTCAACGAGATCATGGCGGTCTCTGACCGCTGCTCTGTCCTGCGCAAGGGCAGGTATATCGGCACCGTTGACATCAAGGACACCACGAAAGAGGAACTGTCCAAGATGATGGTTGGCCGCGACGTGCAGTTTGCCGTCGATAAGAAGCCCTGCGAGGTCGGCAAGCCGATCCTGGAGGTCGAGAACCTCGTCGTGCCGAGCAAGGTCCACAAGAACAATGCCGTCCGCGGCGTCAGCTTCAACGTCCGCGCGGGCGAGATCGTCTGCGTTGCCGGTATCGACGGCAACGGCCAGAGCGAGCTGATCTACGGTATTACGGGCCTCGAAAAGCCTACGTCCGGCACCATCAGACTCGAGGGCAGGGACATCACGAATGCCCCCATCCGCGAGCGCAGCAAGGCCGGTATGAGCCACATCCCGGAGGACCGCCACAAGCACGGTCTGGTGCTGGATTACACGCTGGCCGACAACATGGTTTTGCAGCGTTACTGGCAGCCGGAGTTCCAGAACCACGGCTTTATTAAAAAGAACGCTGTATTGCAGTACGCCGAGCGCCTGATAAAGCAATACGATGTCCGCAGCGGCCAGGGCCCTGCGACGATTGCCCGCAGCATGTCCGGCGGCAACCAGCAGAAGGCTATCATCGCCCGCGAGGTCGATAAGGACCCGCAGCTGCTCGTTGCCGTGCAGCCCACCCGCGGCCTTGACGTCGGCGCGATCGAGTATATCCACAAGCAGATCGTGGCCGAGCGCGACAAGGGCCGTGCGGTCCTGCTCGTCAGCCTTGAGCTGGACGAGGTCATGAACCTGTCTGACCGCATCCTCGTGATTTACGAGGGGGAGATCGTCGGCGAATTCGACCCGAAAAAGACCACCGTCGAGGAACTGGGCCTGTATATGGCCGGTGCCAAAAAGCAAGGGGAGGCGAAAGCATGAGCAAACAGAATAAACAGCCGCTTCTGCAGCGTCCCGCCGTTGTAGGGGTCCTGGCCAGCCTTTTGTCCATCGTCGTCGGTCTGGTGCTGGGCTTTGTACTGCTGGTCCTGCTGAATCCCGGCGCCGCCGTGGGCGGCATGAAAGCTATGCTGGCCACCGGCTTTTCCAGCATGGACAAGCTCGGCAAGGTGCTGTACCAAGCGGCACCCCTGATGATGTGCGGCCTGTCCGTCGGTTTTGCGTTCAAGACGGGCCTGTTCAACATTGGTGCGTCCGGCCAGTACACGATGGGCGCTTTCTTCTCGCTGCTGTGCGCCATTCAATTCCAGATGCCGTGGTACGTCTGCCTGCTGGCGGGCGCTGTCGGCGGTGCGATCTGGGGCGTTTTCCCGGGCCTGTTCAAGGCGTATTTCAACGTCAATGAGGTCATCACCGCCATCATGTTCAACTGGATCGGCATGTACCTCGTCAATCTGCTGCTGGCCAACATGCCCAATATGCTGGCCTCCGGCTGGGGCGCGTCTAACTCGGACCGCACCGCCGCGCTGAACGTTGCAAACCCCGGTGCGATCCTGCCCAGGGGGCCGTTTGCGGCACTGTTCGGCAACTCGAGCTGGATCAATATTTCCATCATCATCACGATTATTTTTGCCATCCTCGTCTGGGTCATCCTGCAAAAGACGACTTTCGGCTATGAGCTGAAGGCCTGCGGCCTGAGCCGCGACGCTGCCCAGTACGCGGGCATCAACTCCAAGCGCAACATCGTGCTGTCCATGGTCATCTCCGGCGCGCTGTCCGGCATCGGCGGCGGCATCTACTACCTGGCCGGTACGGGCCAATACGTGCTGGAAAAATCCATCCTCGGCATGGGCTTCAACGGCATCCCTGTCGCCCTGCTGGCCAGCTCCAACCCCATCGGCACGATTTTTGCGTCGCTCTTTATCAGCTATATCCAGGTCGGCGGTGCCGCCATGCAGCCCGCCTACTCGTCCGAGACCATTGACATCGTCATTGCCGTCATCATCTATCTGGCGGCCTTTGCCCTGCTGATGCGCGGCATCATTACCAAGGCGGTCTCCGGCCATAAGGGAAAGGAAGGTGCTGCAAAATGATGATCGCTGCCAACATTATCAGTATGACCATTTTGTTCGCAGTGCCGCTGCTGCTCGTCGCCATGGGCGGTATGTTCAGTGAGCATTCCGGCGTCATCAACATCGCACTTGAGGGCATGATGATCATTGGCGCGCTGTTCGCCTGCTTTACGCTGCAGGGTCTGGACCAGAGCGGCTTCGGCCCCGCACATCCGCAGCTGTCGATGTTCATTGCCATTCTGGTGGCGGGCGTCACCGGCATGATTTTTTCGCTGCTGCTGGGCTTTGCGGCCATCAACCTGAAGGCCGACCAGACCATCGGCGGCACGGCGCTGAACCAGTTTGCGCCCGCCTTCGCCGTCGTCATGACCTGGGCCATCCAGGGCCAGGGCCTGACCACGATCTTCATTCCCAACTGGGTGCGCATCACCCGCGATACCTTCGGCCTCGCCCCGGTGGACGGCCCCAGCTTCTGGAACAACCTGATTTTCAAGTATTTCTACCTGACGACCCCCGTTGCCATCGTCCTGTTCATCGCGGCCTACATCGTCATGTACAAGACCCGCTTCGGTCTGCGGCTGCGCGCCTGCGGTGAGCATCCCCAGGCGGCGGACTCCGTCGGCATCAACGTCTACAAGATGCGCTACGCCGGTGTGTTGATCTCCGGCTTCCTGGGCGGCGTCGGCGGCCTGGCCTACACGCTGGCAGCCGGCTCCGGCTTCAACTCCGACGTTGGCGGCTACGGCTTCCTGGCGCTGGCCGTTATGATCTTCGGCAACTGGAAACCGCTGCCGATCCTCGGCGCGTCGCTGTTCTTCGCGCTGTTCAAGGTCATTGCTGCGCTGAACGCCACGCTGACCTTCCTGCCGAAGTTTGAGGGCGTCAAGGAAATTTCGAACTTCTACCAGATGCTGCCGTATATCGTCACGATGATCGTGCTGATCTTCACCTCCAAGAACTCCCAGGCCCCGAAGGCCGAGGGCATTCCCTACGACAAGGGCAGCCGTTAATCACAAATCACAGCAGGCCGCCCGGTATCCCAACCGGGCGGCCTGCCTTTTACAAGGAGAAAAACTATGCGAATGTACGATATTATCGCCAAGAAGCGCGACGGCGGTACGCTGAACCATGAAGAACTGTCCTTCGCCGTCAACGGCTATGTGGCAGGCGATGTGCCCGACTACCAGATGTCGGCGCTTCTCATGGCCATCTACCTGCGCGGCATGACTGACGAGGAGACCGCCATGCTGACCGACGTCATGGCCCACTCCGGCGACATGGTCGATCTGTCTGCCATCGCGGGCATCAAGGCCGACAAGCACTCCACCGGCGGCGTCGGTGACAAGACGACGCTGGTCATTGCGCCCATCGTGGCGGCCTGCGGTATCAAGATCGCCAAGATGAGCGGGCGCGGCCTCGGCCACACGGGCGGCACGATTGACAAGATGGAGGCTGTCCCCGGCACCCGCACGAGCCTGACGCAGGAAGAATTTTTCAGGCAGGTCAACGAGATCGGCATTTCGGTCATCGGCCAAAGCGGCAAGATCGCCGTCGCCGACAAGAAGATGTACGCCCTGCGCGATGTGACCGCCACCGTCGGCTGCATCCCGCTGATCGCGTCCTCCATCATGTCCAAGAAACTGGCCGCCGGTTCGGACGCGATCCTGCTCGATGTCACGATGGGCGACGGCGCGTTCATGAAGGACCTGGACGGTGCGCTGGAGCTGGCCCGCCAGATGGTCGCCATCGGCACGGCGCATGGCCGCAAGGTCGCGGCGCTCATCACCGATATGGACAAGCCTCTCGGCCACAACATCGGCAATGCGCTGGAGGTCGCCGAGAGCATGGCCGTTCTGCAGGGCAAGGGCCCCGCGGATTTGACCGAGGTCTGCCTGCAGCTGGCCAGCAATATGCTGGTGCTGGCGGGCAAGGGCGATATGCCTACCTGCCGTAAGCTGGCCGAGAGCGTCATTGCCGACGGCTCCGCGTTTGAAAAGTGCTGCCAGATGTTTGCCGCGCAGGGCGGCGACATCAGCGTACTGCGCGACGCCGACAAGTTCCAAAAGGCAAAGTACAGCTATGAGCTGACCGCGCCCGCCGACGGCTATATTTACAAAAACGACGTCGAGAAGATCGGCAACGCCAGCGTGCTGCTGGGCGCGGGCCGCATCAAGAAGGAGGACAGCATCGACTTTGCCGCGGGCATTACGATGCACAAAAAGCTGGGCGACTACGTCAAGGCAGGGGAGAGCATCTGCACGTTCTATGCCGACGACGAGAGCCTGTTTGCCGCAGCCGAGGAAATGTACCGCGGCGGCCTTGTCATCCGCGATGAACCGCCGACGCTTCCGCCCCTCGTCTACGCGCGCGTAACGAGTGATGGCGTGGAGCGGTTCTAAATTGAAACACCCGGGAGGGATTCATCCCTCCCGGGTGCTTCATTTTTACGCACTGTTTGCTATGGAATAACAGTTCAGGTATCTGACAACTCCACCACCAATTTGGCTTCGGTGGCGGCAATGGCAAGCTGGAGCTTATTCTCTAAGTTCGTCTTTTGCAGCATATTGATGACGTGGTACTTCACGGTGGATGGCTCGATGCCGAGTTCTTTTGCAATCTCGTTATAGGACAGCCCGCGCACAAGACAGCGCAGGACCTTCATCTCGCCTTTGGTGAACTCGGCGCTCATGGCCGTGCCGATCTCCACGCTGGGCGGTGCATCGGGGAAGATATGCTCCCCCGCCATCGTGCGGCGCACGACCTGCATCAGGGTCCCTTCATCGCCGTCCTTATACCACAGGCTGTCCGCGCCCACGGCTTTTGCGCGTGCCAAGACCTGTGTGTCAATAAGCGAGGTCGCCACCACGATCTTGATTTCCGGGTGCGCTTCTCGTATCTTTTTGGCGGCGGCCAGGCCGTTTTCGCGCTGTGCGGTCTGCACATCCATCAGCACAAGGTCGATGTCCTCGGTATCGCACAGGATCGGCGCCTCTGCAGCGCCGGGGATGGACACGGCAAGCTGATACCCGTCCTCGTTCTGAATATAGCTTTCCAGCAGGCTCCGTACCAGCTTTTGGTCCTCAACGATCATAACGCGTATCATAAGTGCTCTCCTTATCGGGCAGGGTGACTTCCAGAACAAACACAGGCAGGGAGTGTACGGTTACCGTACCCCCTGCTTTTTCAATACGGCGGCGGAGCGAGGAAAGCCCGCCGCCTTCCTTTATCTCCGCCCTGGGCGGTGCGCCGTTGTTCGTGATGCAAAGGTGCCATGCCTGTGACCGATGCTCGGAATCGGCGTACAGTTCCGTGGCGCCCGCATGCCGCACAGCGTTGGAGGTACACTCCCGCAGGATCAGTGCGTAGAGCTCACGGGTGGCGCGTGCCGCAGGGTACGCACCGCGCAGCTGTACGGCTGCGCCCAGAACAGCCGCCCGTTTTTGCATATAGCTCAGCGGGTCCTCGGCAGCATTCTCCTGCCGGGTGCGGCATAGCAGGGAGATGGAACTTTCCCACTTTGCAGCTTCGCTCTTGATTCGGGCAAGGTCATGCTCATGCCGCAGTGCGCGCCGTGCGGCAAGCAGGGTATGGCCGATGTCGTCATGCACCTGCATCTTCATTTTCAGGATTTCTTCCTCCCGCACAATGTCGGGCATATTGTCATATAAGCGCTTTGCGCGGCGGTTCGCATCGGCAAGGCGCTCGTTTTCCTGCTGCAGCGCAGCGTGCAATGCAGCCAGACGGCTGACATCGGTAGCCATCACCTCGGTGTACGGTATGCCGTATTTGTCCTGAACAGGGCGCACCGCAAAATGGTACACCGTCCCGTCCGGGAATGCGTAGATGCGGGCGGCCTCATCGCGCAGCTGCACACCGCCGCCGAGGCCATGGCCTCCGAGTGTGAGGCGAACGCCGCGGTGCTGCGCGCCAACGTCCAGAGCAGCAAGGAGAGCATGCAGCGCATGCTCGACGATATCGCGGATCAGGAGAACCGCGTCAGCGAGATACGCGGCCGCATTGACGAGGGGCAGAAGCGCATTGACGAAATAAACTCTGCTCTCCGCGAGCTTGAGCAGAAAACCGCACAGAATAACAACGTGCTTGACGGCTGCCGCATGAAGCTGCAGAGCCGTGAGCAGGTAGTGAACCAGCTTTCCGAGCGCTCGACGAAGCTCAATATCGACGCGCGCAGCATGGATTCACGTATAAATATGCTCTCCGAGATGGAGAAGGACTATGACGGCTACTCGCGCGCGGTCAAGACGATAATGCGTGAGACGCAGCGCGGCAACCTGCGCGGGGTTCACGGCCCCGTCGCAAATCTTGTCCGCACGGACGATGAGTGCGCCCTCGCAATAGAGACGGCGCGGGGCGCCGCGGCGCAGAATATAGTCGTCGACACCCAAAACGACGGCCGCAGCGCGATAGAGCTTTTGAAGCGCATGGACGCCGGACGGGCGACATTCCTGCCCGTTGATACCATCCGCGGCAGCGTGATGCGCGACGCGCCGGTCAACGACCCGGGCTTCGTCGGCATCGCAAGCGAGCTCGCGGAGTTTGACAGCAAGTATGAGCAGATATTCCTGAACCTGCTGGGCAGGACCGTCGTGGCGGAATCTCTCGCCGCCGCGGTGCGAATGTCGAAGGCGAGCGGGAACCGCCTGCGCATCGTTACGCTGGACGGACAGCTGATAAACGCCGGCGGCTCGATGACCGGCGGCAGCAGCGCCAAGGGCAGCGGCATAATCTCCCGCGCGAACGAGCTTGAAAAGCTGAAGAAGCAGCGTACCGGCCTCGCCGAAAAAGTGAAGTCCTGCGATGCGGAGCTTGAGCGGGCGAAGTCCAATCTTGCCGTCGTCCGCTATCAGCTGGATATGGCGCTGGAGGATCAGGCGGAGCTGCGCAGCGGCGTCTCCTCGAACGAGGCGGAGAAGCGGGCGACCGAAAATTCGGTGCACCAGCTCTCGCTCCTGCTCGACAGCCTGACCGGAGACAGCGAAGCGCGGCGGAACGCCGTCGCGGCGCACGAGCGGCAGATAGAGCAGTTCGAGCAGCGGCTGGAAGAAAAGAATGCGAAACTTGCGGAGATAAATTCCGATATCCGAACGATAAAAGACGAGATTACAAAGATAAGTGCCAGCAAGATAGAGCTGGAAGGGAAGCGCACCCGTGCAGAAAAGGACGCGCAGCAGCGCAGCAGCGACATTATTGATCTTGAGCGCCGCACTGCGAAGATAGAGCAGCGTAAGCTCGCCGCCGAGATGGAGGAGAAGCAGCTGCTGGACAAGCTGTGGGAGAACTACGAGCTGAGCCACAGCGCTGCAAACGCCGTTCGCCAGCCTGTGGAGAATCTCCAGAAGGCGACCAGGGCGATAAACGAGCTGCGCCGCGAGATAAACTCTCTCGGCAACCCGAACTTGGGCGCGATAGACGAGTATGAGCGCGTCAACACCCGCTACGAGTTCCTGACCGGTCAGAGGGACGACGTCGACAAGGCCAAGAGCGAATTGCTCGGCATAATAAACGACATCACCTCCGAGATGAAGGACGTATTCCTGACGCACTTCCGCCAGATAGACGAGTGCTTCCGGCAGACGTTTCTGGAGCTGTTCGGCGGCGGCAAGGCGGCGCTGGTGCTTGAGGACGAGAACAACGTCCTTGAGTGCGGCATAGAGATAAAGGTTCAGCCGCCCGGCAAGGCGCTGTCAAATATCAGCTTGCTCTCCGGCGGCGAGATGGCCTTCGTCGCGATCGCGCTGTATTTTGCAATCTTAAAGGTGCGCCCGACTCCATTCTGCGTCATGGACGAAATCGAGGCTGCGCTCGATGAGGCGAACGTCACGCGATACGCCGAGTACATGCGCCGTATGTCCGACAAGACGCAGTTCCTTGTCATCACGCACCGCCGCGGCACCATGGAGGAGGCCGATATGCTCTACGGCGTGACCATGCAGGAAAAGGGCGTGTCTACCGTGATAGAGCTTGACCTTGAAAATGCGCAGAAAACGATAGAGGAGTAAACACATGGGATTTTTCGATAAAATATTCGGCGGCCTGACCAAGACCCGCCTCAATCTTGAGGATCTTGAGGAGATATTCCAGAGCTACAAGCCCGATAATGATGACTTCTATGACGAGCTTGAAGAGCTGCTCGTGATGTCCGACGTCGGCGCGGCGACCGCGGCGACGGTCGTACAGGGGCTCAAGAAGATGACATGGGAGCGCCGCTTCCGCTATGGCGACGAGGCGCGCGAGGGGCTTATCGAGATACTGACAAAGCTTCTGAACGTCGGCGACACGGCACTGAAGCTCGACACCAAGCCCTCGGTCATCCTTATGGTAGGCGTCAACGGCGTCGGCAAGACGACGACCATCGGCAAGCTCGCCGCTCAGCTCAAGGCGGAGGGCAAAAAAGTCCTGCTCTGCGCGGGCGACACCTTCCGTGCCGCCGCGGCCGAGCAGCTCGGCATCTGGGCGGAGCGCTCCGGGGTGGACATTGTCCGCCACGAGGAGGGCAGCGACCCCGCCGCCGTCGTGTATGACGGCATCTGCGCTGCCAAGGCCAGAAACAGCGACGTCATAATTATCGACACCGCCGGCCGCCTGCACAACAAGGCCAATCTCATGAACGAGCTGAGCAAGATACGCCGCATAATAGACCGCGAACTGCCGGAGGCGGACGTCGAAACGCTGATGGTGCTCGACGCGACCACCGGCCAGAACGGGCTTCTGCAGGCCAAGCAGTTTCTTGAAAGCTCCCGCCTCACCGGCATCGTCCTCACAAAGCTTGACGGCACAGCCAAGGGCGGCATAGTGTTTGCCATCACGAGCGAGCTGAACATTCCGGTCAAGTACGTCGGCGTGGGCGAGGGGATAGACGACCTCATCCCGTTCGACGCAAAGACCTTCGCGGAGGCGCTGTTCAAATGAAGATAATCCTTGCGAGCAATAATAAAAACAAGATGCGAGAGTTCCGCGAGCTTCTCGCCGGAACGGACGCGGAGCCGATCAGCCAGCGCGACGCGGGCTGCGACTTCGAGGTCGACGAAACCGGAACGACCTTTGAGGAGAACGCCTTTCTGAAGGCGGACGCGGTATTGAAAGCTACCGGCTGCATCGCCGTCGCGGACGATTCCGGTCTGGTGGTCGATGCGCTCAACGGCGAGCCGGGGATATACTCCGCGCGCTACGGCTTCGGCCACGACGCGAGCGACGCGGACAGAAACAGATATCTGCTCGGCAAGCTCGGCGACGAGAAAAACCGCCGTGCGCGCTTTGTCTGCTGTGTGTGCTGCTGCCTGCCGGACGGCAATACGATAACTGCGCGAGGCGAATGCGAGGGCGAGATACTCGACGCGCCGCGCGGCAGCAACGGCTTCGGCTACGATCCGCTCTTCCGCCCGCTGGGCTACGATGTCAGCATGGCGGAGCTGAGCGCCGACGAGAAAAACGCGATATCTCACCGCGGCAAGGCGATGAGAGAATTTATAGAGAAGTTTAAGAGGTATTATAATGGCATTGACAAGTAAGCAGCGCGCCCAGCTCCGCGGCCTTGCGGCAGCGGAGGACACGATAATTCAGGTCGGCAAGGGCGGCATAAACGAAAATCTGGTTGCATCCGTCAGCGCGGCTCTTGCGGCGCGCGAGCTTGTGAAGGGCAAGGTGCTGGAAAACTCCATGCTCACCGCCCGCGAAGCCTGCGACGCGCTCTCCGAGGCCTGCAAGGCCGAGCAGGTGCAGGTGATAGGCACAAAATTCGTGCTGTATAAGCGCAACGAAAAAGAACCGAAAATAGTTCTGGTCAAAGACAAAAAGAAAGCCAAGTAATCCCAATAAGGACAGGAAAATGAGAATTGTCGTGTACGGCGGCAGCTTCAACCCCCCGCATCTTGGGCATGTTGAGGCCGCCAGAACCGTCAGCGCAGAGCTTGCGCCGGATAAATTTCTGATAATACCGACGAACGTATCGCCGCATAAGATGCTCGCCGAGGGCAGCCCCGAGCCGCGGGCGCGGCTCGAGATGTGCCGCCTTGCCTTTGCCG
>ERZ1108170.932-NODE-932-length-20935-cov-8.402634_pt1 | contig 20935 bp, 17 predicted proteins | sample MGYA00403705_ERZ1108170 | MGnify/ENA primary metagenome ERZ1108170 (study PRJEB35170, sample SAMEA104062422) | human gut metagenome | biome: human gut; feature: human-associated habitat; material: faeces | place: Denmark | collected 2012-06-15 ...
ATCCGAAGCGGCAGTCCTGCTATCGGATTTGTGCCCGGGCGTATCAATATCCTGCCATTTTGCCCGGTAGGCGGTGGGCGAACAGCCGAAATGCTGTCGGAATTGCGCCCCAAAGTAGCTGCTGCTGCCAAGGCCGCAGCGCTGGGCGATGTCGGTGACGGCAAGCTTTGTCTGGAGGAGCAGCTGGCTTGCCATCTGCAGCCGGATGTTCTGCAGGTAGTCCGAGGGGGTGGTGTGCAGGCAGGTGCCAAAGCAGCGGTAACATTCCCGTTCGCTGCAAAACGCCGCAGCTGCGATGTCGGCCACCGAGAGCTTTTCGGCAGCATGAGCCGTCATGAACAGGATCATCTGCTTCACCTTGTCGCTGGCAGTGCTGCGTTCCGGTGCGGCAGGGGCAAGCTGCGGCAGCTGCTGCACAAAGGCCAGCCACACTTCGCTCAGCAAAGCCTGCAGCCGCAGCTCGTAGCCAAAGGCATCCTCGTCCAGATACAGGCTCTGGCGCAGCAGGTTTTCCAGCTGGACGCGGCGGGCGTACTGGGGGTTGACCTCGGCCAGCGCTTCGCTGTACAGCGGGTATTCTTTCAAGGCCGCGGCCAGCTCGGTCATTGTGCGGCAGGCCATCAGGCGGCGGTAATCGTCGGCCCGCAGGCGGCTGCCGTACAGGGCGCGGGCCTTGGCCAGCACGGCGTTGCCGCTTGCCTTGCCCGTGGGCATCATTGTGCGGCCTCCCCGCCCAGGGTGCGCTGTACAAGCGCAGCGCACCATTCGGCCTCATGGGCCTTTGCGGCGGCGGTCATGGCCTCGGCTGCCTGGCTGCGCTGGGTCTCCAGCGCGGCCAGTGCGGCGGCGTTGCCCTCCTCGGCAGCTCTTGCGGCGGCGGCGGACTCGGACTTCTCGCGGGCGTCACACTCCGCGATGATCTTCTGCTTCTGCTCGTCCAGAGCAGCCAGCCGGGCAGAGCGCTCGAGCCGGGCCTTCTCGCTTTCGCGGCGCTGGGCGGCATCCATCTCCAAAATGGCCTGCATCAGGTCGTTGACATCTTTCATGCAATGCACCTCACTCTTTGGGAGCTTTACCTGGGTTGGGTTCCCTGCCTCCCTCTGTGAGGGGGCCAAGGGGCTTTTCTCTATATAAATAGGTACACCCAACTTTCAGGTTCAGCCGTATTATAGCACTATTACCAAATATAGCAAGTGGTTTTTGTGCAGTTTTATTGGTACAAAATCGGGTTTGTGTTTTTTCTGTCGATGTATTAGATGTATTATGAAATCGTTATCACTTCTTTTTCATAGCGGCCAGCCCCTTGCCAAACACGAACCGCACCAGCGGGCCCGCGCCGCACAGCTGCCACAAAAATGCCGTGGGATAGTTCATCGCCGTGGTCTGCACCCACATGACGAAAAAGTTCGCGTTGTGGCTGTCCTTAAAGAACAGCGTGGCGAAAAAGCTCATCAACGGGCACATCATCCACGCGGACAGACAGGAGATAGCGGCCACCAGGAACACCTGCTTGTCCTTGCCTGGGGTGAACCAGCCCGTGGCGATGCGCATGGCCGTGGGGCCGACCAGGAACGTGTCCAGCAAAAAGCCAATGACGCCCATGATGGGCAGCTCACTGAGGGCAGCGGCGAAGATGAAATTCTGCATCCCGCCCACATCCAGTGCGATATTGTAGCAGACCATTCCGTAGACCATGACGCAGACCATCATGACGGTGTAGACGATTTCCTGTTTCTTTGTTTGCGGCATTGTAATTACTCCTCATATATACGTTATTTTCTCCAAAACAAAAACAGCCGCAGGGTGTCGCTCAACTCGTTGCGACGCCCTGCGGCTGTTGTCTCACTGCGTTGGAAAGTGAAGTCAGTATACCGCAAAAATTGCGCTCATGTAATACTCCTGCACAAATTTCTGCACTTTGTATAAAATCTTTCTCCGTTTTGCAGCGTCACTTTGGTACAAAACGCCGCATGTGTCGCTACAAACTTTACAGCGGCGGCGCGGCGCGCTATAATGGCGGTGTTTATACGTAATAGAGAGGTCGGAAAGTCATGTCAAAATTATTCCCGCATCACCGCGGCCAGATGTCGGAGGCATTCCGCACGGTCATGTTCTTGTCGGCGTCGGGCGGCCTGCAGGACGCCTACACCTACATCGGGCGCGGCAAGGTGTTTGCCAACGCCCAGACCGGCAACATCGTGCTGATGAGCCAGAGCCTGTTTGATGGCGATCTATCGCGGTTTGCCCACTATTTTATCCCCGTTCTGTCCTTTGCGCTGGGTGTGGCCGCGGCGGAGTGCATCCGTCTGCGCTGGCGGCAGGCCCGCCGCATCCACTGGCGTCAGCTCGTCGTGCTGGCCGAGATCGTGCTGCTGTTCGCGGTGGGCTTCTTCCCTGCCGGGTGGGATATTGTCGCAAACGCGCTGGTCTCGTTTGCCTGCGCCATGCAGGTGCAGGCGTTCCGCAAGGTGCATGGCTACCCGTTTGCCAGTACCATGTGCATCGGCAACCTGCGCAGCGGCATGGACGCGCTGGTCGCATTCGGACACACCCACGATAAAAACTCGCTGTGGAAGTCCCTGCAGTACTTTGCCATTATCTTTATCTTTGCGCTGGGTGCGGGCATCGGCACACAGTGCGTCGGCATCTTCGGCGAGAGGACGATCTGGCTTTCCTGCGCGCTGCTGCTGGTGAGCCTGTGCTTTATGTTTATCAAAGAGGATCTGCCGGAGATCGAGGAGGAGCTGAAAAAATAACGCATCTGCCCTGCCGGAATGGCTGTAGGGGCCGGACATATCCGCCCGGGAAGACCGTGGCCGCCGCCAGGCCCCGCGGAGGGGTCAAGACCCCTCCCTGCGATTTCCATTTCTCATAATCCCCCTATTACAATTATACTTTTGATAAAACGACAGCCCCACCCGTTTTTCTGCGGGCGGGGCTGTCGTTTTATACGTGTTTTCGTGCTTTTTTATTTTTCCAATCGTTGACCATGCCGTGCAGCCGCTCGCCCATAAAGACAAGCCCGGCCAGAGTCGGGGCGCTCAGGGCCAGCAGAACGACCAGCACCAGCGTGCCGCCCAGATCCAGCCGCACCAGCGGCAGCCAGCGCGCCAGCAGGAACACCCCGCCGACGCCCGCCACGGTCATACTGCCCCAGATGGCCCAGTGCAGCGGCGTGAACGGTATGCAGACACCCCACAAAATCTGCAAGCCCACGCACAAAATCACCAACGTGCAGATCGTACCGACCATGTCGGACGGGATGTCGAACGCATAGCCGAACCCCTGTGCGCAGAACACAAGCAGGAAATCCGTCAGTCCGCCGGGCAGTGCCTTGCGCAGCACGTTCCGCATGAATCTGCCGTGGACAAGCTCGTGGTTCGGCTCAAGCGCCAGAAAGAACGCCGGTGCGCCGATGGTGGCAAACGTGACGAGCGACAGCTGCAGCGGCTGGAACGGGTAGGCCAGCGGCAGGGCCAGCGCGACGATGCTGAGCAAAAACGAGAAGATGTTCTTGACCAGAAACAGCGACGCCGAGCGCTGGATGTTGTTGATGACCCGCCGCCCCTCGGCCACAACGCCGGGCAGCGCGGCAAAGTCCGAATCCAGCAGCACAAGCTGCGCGACCTGGCTGGCCGCCTGCGCGCCCGACGCCATCGCGATGCCGCAGTCGGCATCTTTTAACGCAAGTACGTCATTTACACCATCTCCGGTCATGGCTACCGTGTGGCCCTTTGCCTGCAAAGCATGGACGAGCTGGCGCTTCTGCTCGGGCGTGACGCGGCCAAAGACCGTGCATTTTTCGGCAGCCTCGGCCAGCGCCGCCTCACTTTGCAGCGTGGCGGCATCGACCCAGTGCTCGGCCCCAGCAATGCCCGCGTTGGCGGCCACATGGCTGACAGCCTGTGGGTCGTCGCCCGAGATGACCTTGATCTTCACGCCCTGCTTTGCAAAGAAGCGGAACGTCTTGGGCGCACTCTCGCGGATGCGGTTCTGCAACGGCAGCAGAGCCAAAAATTCCAGCTGTGCGGGGTCGAGCGCCGCGGGCGGATCTGGCAGTGTGCCGTTATATTTTGCCAGCAGCAGCACGCGGCGGCCCTGGGCCAGCAGCGGAGTCAGCCTGTCGGCAAGCTCCCCCGCCCTGCTGCCCGCCAGCACGTCGGGCGCACCGACGACGTAGCACCCCTGCGCGCCAAAGTCTTTGGCACTGTACTTGTATGCCGTGTTGAACGGGATGGTGCGCACGGCAGCCCATGCCGTGCCGCCCTGCCCGAAGCGGGCTGTCAGGGCGCGGGCCGTGTCGTTATCTGGCTGCCCTCCCGCGTAGAACGCCGATAAAATCTCGGTGATGGGTGTATTTCCCGCCAGCAGCAGCGGGTCGTCCGCCTGCATGGTGCTCTCGGTGATCGTGCCGGTCTTGTCCACGCAGAGGGTGTCCACCCGGGCCAGCGTTTCAATGCAGTTCATGTCGCGGGTCAGCACCTTGCGGCGGGCCAGCCGCATCATGCTCACGGCCAGCGCAACGCTCGTCAGCAGGTACAGTCCCTCCGGGATCATACCGATGAGTGCTGCCACCGTGGCGTCGACAGTCTCCTTCATGGACAGCTCCAGTACCCAATGCTGCTTCCAGATCAACACCGCGCCGATTGGGATCAGCGCCACACCGATGAATTTTATCAGCCTGTCCAGGCTGCGCATCATCTCGCCGCGCGCGACCCTGTGACCGTCGGCCTGCGCCTCAGCGGTCAGGCGGCTGGCGTAGCTCTCGGCCCCGACACGGGTCAGCCGCGCCACGCAGCGGCCCGCCATCAGAAAGCTGCCGGATTTCAGCTCCGCGCCGCACTCCTTGGGAATGGCCCGCGCCTCGCCCGTGATGAGGGATTCGTTCGCCTGGGCGCTGCCGTCCAGCACGACGGCGTCCGCCGCGATCTGGTCACCCGCGCCGAACTCGACAACATCGTCCTGCACAAGGTCGTCGGACAGCACCTCGCACCACCGGCTGTCGCGCAGGCAGCGGAGCTTCTGCGCTGAGACAAGCGTCAGCTTGTCGATGGTACGCTTGGCGCGAAGCTGCTGCACAATGCCGATGAGGGTATTCCAGAACACGATGCCCAGAAATCCCATATTCAGCCAGGAATGCACGAGCGCCAGCATGACGGCCAGCACCAGAAACACAAGGTTGAAGTAGGTACAGACGTTATCCCGCACGATCTCGCCGGTGGTTTTGGTCTGAGATTTGGGCGGCTGGTTCGTCTGCCCCGCCGCGCGGCGCGCTTCGACCTCGGCGGCGGTCAGACCGGTGATGGATGGCATAGTAAGAGGTGCTCCTTTCGGGGATGGATCAAATGGCGGCAGGGGCCGGATATGCCCGGCCCGGACGTGTATGGTATATGGGCGGTTATGGGAAGGCCGCGGGCCGGGCATGCCCGGCCCCTACAGGGCGGCGGAATTGTTTTAAAACGGCTTGTAGGGAGCGGTCTTGACCGCTCCGGGAAGGTTACGGGCGACGGAAACCGCACCAGGCGGCATATATGCTTTCCGCGCAACTATGCGGCAGCCGCACAGCGCCGCGGAGGGGTCAAGACCCCTCCCTACAGTACAGACGATTTACGGCAGCCTATTATAACGCCCGCCGCTTTTATTTTCCTCAGTATACCCACCAAATATGAACAAAACAAGTGCCCGGCTGCGTTTTGGGGCAGCCGGGCAGTTTTGTTCATTATTGAATTTCCAGCGGCTCAAACGCCTCCGCCGGGTCGGCATCGACAGCCTCAAGATTCCTCGTCAGCTGGTCGAGCACCTTATAAAATGTTGCTAAATCGTCTGGGTTTATCCCCTCGTCGGCGCGGCGCTCTACGTCGGCCACAACAGCCCCCACGCGGGCGGCGCGGTCATGGCCTGCGTTGGTCAGCAGGTAGAGGGCATTGTACTTGCCGCTCTCGGCGCGCTTTTCCACCAAGCCGCTGCGCACCAGTTCTGCCAGCACGCGGGAGATCATGGCCGGGTCCAGACCGCACCGTTCTGTCAGCTCCGAGAAGTGCAGGCCCTCCGACGCGGCGGCCAGCCGGCAGAGCACCAGCGTGTGCCCGGCCTTCAGCTCAATGCGGCTCATGCCGCTCGCCTTGATGCGCTGGATGACCTTTTGCAGCCGGGCCAGCGAGATGGACAGCCGGATAAAACGGTCATTCATATCAATCTTCCTTCAGTTCGCCGCGGGAGGCCGCCTTCAGGTAGGCAAAGATGAAGCCGTCCAGGTCGCCGTCCATGACAGCCTGTACGTTGCTGCTCTCGTAGCCGGTGCGGTTGTCCTTGACCAGCGTGTAGGGCATAAAGACGTAGCTGCGGATCTGGTGGCCCCAGGCGATCTCATTCTGCACGCCCTTGATGTCGTCGATCTTGTCCTTGTGCTGCTGCAAAGCGATCTGGTACAGCTTGGCCTTCATCATCTCCATGGCGTACTCGCGGTTCTGCAGCTGGCTGCGCTGGGTCTGGCAGGTCGTCACGATGCCGGTGGGCTTGTGGATCAGGCGGACGGCGGAGGACGTCTTGTTGATGTGCTGGCCGCCTGCGCCGGAGGAGCGGTAGACCTGCATCTCGATGTCGGCGGGGTTGATTTCAATGTTGATGTTGTTGTCCAGCTCGGGCATGACCTCAAGGCTGGAGAAGCTGGTCTGGCGGCGGGCGTTGGCGTCAAACGGGCTGATGCGCACCAGACGGTGGACGCCGTGCTCGCTCTTGAGCATACCGTAGGCGTTGGGGCCCTTGACCATCATCGACGCGGACTTGATGCCGGCCTCGTCGCCGTCCAGCACGTCGAGCACCTCGACGCTGTAGCCGTGGGCCTCGGCCCAGCGGGTGTACATGCGGTAGAGCATCTCGGCCCAGTCCTGGGCCTCGGTGCCGCCGGTACCGGCGTGGAAGGTCAGGATGGCGTTGTTGTGGTCGTACTCGCCGTTGAGCATCGTCATGAGCTGCAGCTCGTCGATGGACTTCTCAACGCCGTTGACAGCTTCCTCACCCTCGGCGGCCAGGGACGGGTCGTTCTCCTCCTCGATCATGAGCAGCAGCGTCTCGGCCTCCTCATACTGGGTGGACAGCTTGCCGAAGCGCTCGAGCTTGTTCTTGACCTCGCCCATCTCGCTGATGACCTTCTGGCTGCGGGCCTGGTCATCGTAGAAGCCGGGCATCGTCATCTGGTGCTCCAGCTCGGCCAGGCGCTTTTCGCTGGCCTCGATGGACAATGCGTCGCGCAGGTCATCCACGGCGGTCTTCATGCCGCCGAGCTTTGCTTTCAGTTCGTCAATCGTAATCATATATCGTTTCCCTCGTCACACATAAGTTGGCATAAAATTACATAGTACCATTATAAGCGAATTGGCGGGCGTTGTAAAGAGGGGCAGCGGCAGATTCATAATATTTGTGGGGAGGGATTTATCCCTCCCGGGCCGTGTACAGCGGCGCAAACAGCCCGGGTCGTCGAGGACGCCGACCCCTACGGTGTAGGGGCGGATTCCATATCCGCCCGGGGACGCTGTGGCCGCTACCAGGTCCCGTGGAAGGGACAAATCTCTCCCCTACAGACTTCCCCGCGGGCATCCGCCCACGTAAGACCGCGGGCCGGGCATGCCCGGCCCCTACAACTCCTCTGTAAAAACCCGTTTTTCCTTTTATCTTGTAAAGTTTTTATGTTTTCTTTGCATTTATCCATTTGATGCGGTATAATGGCCTTATGTTACGGAAAGGATACCACACATGACACGTTACACAGGAAACCATTGCCCTGTCTGTGAACAGGCATTTACCGACGAGGATGACATCGTCGTCTGCCCCGACTGCGGCACGCCCTACCACCGGGCCTGCTGGCAGAAGGTCGGGGCCTGTATGCACAAGTCGGAGCACGCCGCCGGGTTTGAATGGCAGCCCGAGTTCGGTCCCGAGGCCGAAAAAGCCGCGCACGAGGCCACCTGCCCGAACTGCGGCACCCACAACCAGCCGGGCGCGGCGCAGTGCAGCCACTGCGGCTGTCCCCTGCCGAAGGACGACGGCCCCCGACCCGACCCGAAGGACGAGGACGCGCAGGTGCCGATCTACGCCCGCGACCCGTCCACCGTGCATAAGCCCGACAACAGCCGCACGACCCCCGGCCCCCGCATCGACACCTACACCGACGACGACAACGGCGGCATCTGCCGCCGCGAGATCGGCCCCGAGGATACCATCGACGGCATCAAGGCCAAGGACTGGGCCGCCTACGTGGGCCGCAGCCCGATGTATTACCTGATGCAGTTTTTCCGCATGAGCATCACGAAGCAGAAGGTCACAGTCTGCCTGTCGGCATTCCTGTTCGGGCCTGCCTATCTGCTTTACCGCAAGATGTGGAAGGAGGGTCTGCTGACAGCCCTGCTGTCCATCGTTTTGAGCGTGCCGTCGCTCATCGCCATTGTGGCGACCTTCAACCCGTCGCTGTTCGGCAGTATGCCGCTGCATTGGGTGCCCGTGGCCGCCGACGTCTGTGCCATTGCGGACTGGATCGTCAGGATTTTGCTGGGGCTTTTCTCGGTCTGGCTGTACCGCAACACCTCAAAGAAAAATATTGATAAAATCTACAGCGAATACCCCGAGGGCGACGCCCGCACCGATGCCCTGCTGCAAAAGGGCGGCACCAGCATCTGGGCGGCGCTGCTCTACTTTGGCATCGTGCTGCTGCTCTCCTCGCTGGTCATCAATCTGGCCGGGCCGGGCTTTGTTCAGTACGCCATGGCCATGGCCGGGTATTAAGCAGCTACCACACCCCAACGCAGGGTGTTTAATTTAGGAGGAAACTATGAAAACTGCACTGGTGATTATGGCCGCCGGTATCGGCTCCCGCTTCGGCGGCGGCATCAAACAGCTGGCTGCCGTCGGTCCCAACGGCGAGATCATCATGGACTATTCCATTCATGACGCCATCGAGGCCGGTTTTGACAAGATCGTCTTTATCATCCGCCACGACATTGAGGAGGCGTTTAAAGAGGCCATCGGTGACCGCATTGAGAAGATCTGCGCCGGGCTGGGCGTTGAGATCGACTATGCGTTCCAGGCACTCGAGAACGTGCCGGAGGGCTTCTCCGTGCCCGAGGGCCGCTCCAAGCCCTGGGGCACCGGCCAGGCCGTGCTGGCCTGCAAGGGCATTATTAAGGAGCCGTTCGCCGTCATCAACGCCGACGACTACTACGGTAAGGAGGCGTTCGTCCGGCTGCACGACTTCCTGCAGGGCTACACGCCCGACAAGCCGGGCGACCTTGCCATGGCGGGCTTTGTGCTGAAAAACACCCTGAGCGACAACGGCGCGGTCACCCGCGGCATCTGCCAGATGAACGACGCCCACTACCTGACCGGCGTGCTGGAGACCGGCGGCATTGAAAAGACCGCCGACGGCGCAGCCGCAGGCGGCAAAAGCATCGACATCGACAGCCTTGTTTCGATGAACATGTGGGCGCTGACCCCCGAGTTCGTGGATCTGCTGGGATCCGGCTTTGTGGAGTTCTTCGAGAAGGCCGCCCCCGCCAACCCGCTGAAGGCCGAGTACCTGCTGCCCATCTACATTGATGAACTGCTGCACGCCGACAAGGTCAGCGTCAAGGTGCTGCCCACCCACGACAAGTGGTTCGGTGTCACCTACGCTGAGGACAAGCAGACTGTCATTGACAGCTTTGCCCGGCTCGTCGCCGACGGCGTGTACAAGAAGGATCTGTTCAGCGATCTGAAGAAGTAAAACAGCCAAAAACGCCCCGCTGCGGCAGGTCCTGACGGACAGCACAGCGGGGCTTCGCTTTTGGTTGAAAATTGCAAAAGACTGGCACACAACGCTATGGAAAGCGGAGGCAAAACGCGGTATGGTTACTATAACAGAAGCAGAATCACACCGCATACACCGTTACAGGAGGGCAATCATGGCAAAGAATGAATTTGACATCACATCCCTGACCCCGGAGCAGCGCGACGCACGCCTGGCGTTGGACGTGGAGCGTCTGCTGCGCTTTGGCCGCAAGCACAAGCTCATCAAAGATCTGGACATTCTGGTGGCGCGCAACACCCTGCTGGATCTGCTGGCCCTGGCCGCCCCCAGCGAGGCCAAGCCCCCGAAGGAGGACCCCGAGACCCCCGCTGCCCTGCTGGACGAGATGGTCGAGCTGGCCGCGCAGAAGGAGCTGTTCGACGGCGCGGTCAACCAGTACCGCATCAACTTTGAGACCCGCCTGATGGGCGCCCTGATGCCCCGCGAGAGCGAGGTCTGCAAGAAGTTCCGCAAGCTCTACGTCAAGCAGGGCGCCAAGGCCGCTACCGACTGGTTCTATCAGCTCTGCGTCGACACGAACTACATCCGCACCGCGCAGATCGCCAAGAACATCCAGTGGAACACCGCCACCCCCTACGGCGAGCTGGAGATCACCATCAACCTGACGAAGCCCGAGAAGGACCCCAAGACGATTGCCCTCGAGCGCCTGCAGCCCAAATCCGGCTACCCCGCCTGCATGCTCTGCAAGGAGAACATCGGCTACGCGGGCCGCATCAACTTCCCGGCGCGCCAGACCCACCGCATTGTGCCCATCACGCTGGCGGGTGAGCAGTTCTATCTGCAGTACAGCCCCTACGCCTACTTCCATGAGCACTGCATCATGCTGCACGAGCAGCACAAGCCGATGGAGATGAACAAGCAGACGCTGGCGGAAATTTTCGACTTCGTCGGACAGTTCCCCCACTACACCTGCGGCTCCAACGCCGACCTGCCCATCGTCGGCGGCAGCATCCTGAGCCACAGCCACTTCCAGGGCGGGCGGTATGTTTTCCCGATGCAGAAGGCTGACATCGCCGTGCCGATGACCGACATCCGCTACCCCGGCGTCAAGGCGGGCATCCTGAACTGGCCTGTCTCCGCCGTGCGTCTGGTGGGCCGCAGCAGCCAGCAGATGCAGAATGTTGCCAACAACATCCTGTCCGCCTGGCGCAGCTACACCGACGAGAGCGTCGGCATCCTGGCCGAGACCGACGGCACGCCCCACAACACCGTGACGCCGATCCTGCACTACGACGAGACCGAGGGCTACATCCTTGACCTGGCCCTGCGCAACAACCGCACGAGCGAGGAGTACCCCGACGGCATCTTCCACCCGCACAGGGAATACCACAACATTAAAAAGGAAAACATCGGCCTGATCGAGGTCATGGGTCTGGCTATCCTGCCCGCCCGCCTGAAGGATCAGGGTGCGCAGATCGCGGAAATTCTGGCCGGGCAGCGCCCGAACACCAGCCGCGAGGCGGGCGACGCGCTGGCCGTCCATGCCGACTGGATCGACGAGCTGATTGCAAAGTACGGCACCCACATGAAGCCGCAGGACGCCAACAAGGCCGTCAAGGCCGAGATCGGCACCGTGTTCAGCCATGTTTTGGAGAACGCCGGTGTCTTTAAGCAGGACGCCGCCGGTCAGGCCGCCTTTGTCAGGTTCATGCAGAGCGTGGGCTTTAAGAAGGCGTAAAATCGCATAAGAAGCAGGGACACCGGCCCGCAAGGGCTGGTGTCCCTGTTTTTGCGGCCTTGTAGGGGCCGGGCATGCCCGGCCCGCAGCCTTCCGGGAGACAGCCGTTTGCCGTGCACATCCCGCGGAGCGGTCAAGACCGCTCCCTACAAAGCACCCGTTATCGTCATCCTGTAGGGAGGGGTCTTGACCCCTCCGTGCGGCTTTCCCGCAAGCGCCTGTTTGCCTTACGCGCGCGGGCCGGGCATGCCCGGCCCCTACCGCGCTGCGTTCTCCTGATACCCGCACTCCCACAGCACGCCCCAATCCAGCTCCTCATCTATCCCGGCTTCATACCGTGCCAGATTTACATCAATGACCCGCTGCTTCACATTCACGCAGCAGAGCAGTGTAAAGCTGACTGCTGCCGCAAAAATGGCGAGCTTCGCCGCCGGGATCGGCTTGAACACCCGCACCAGCTCCAGCACCGCACAGACAGCCAGCACAAACAGGCACCATGCCGCCGTGAACCGCCGGGGCGTCAGGGCGCAGAGCGTCACATAGACAGCCAGCTTGCCCGCTGCCAGCGCAGCAAAAGCCACGCCGAACCCGCAGAACACGGCGGCCAACGCTTTGGGCAGCGGCGCACAGCCAAAGAACTGTATGCCCGCCAGCACCGCAAAATTGAGCAGCAGGATTTTCAGCAGCTCCCAAAAGCCGTTCACCGCAAAAGCGGCGGTGTCCGGTGCATCCAGCCCCAGCGGCGCAGCGGCAAGCCACTCCCCTGCCTGCACGGCAAAGAACAGCGCGTAAACGCCGCACAGCGCCATTACAGCCGCCACCGCTGTGGTGCGCGGCACAATGCGGCAGTTTTCCAGCACAGCGGCACACTGCTGCGCCGTGGTGGGCGGGGCTTTGCGGCGCAGGGAGCCGCCCACCAGCCCGTACAGCCACGCACCCACCGGGAGTGAGAGCAGGATATACATCAGCTGGTCAATGAATCTCATATTGTTCAGCAGCCTGCTCCACCAGTCGGACACCTGCTGCCCCAGCGCGGCAAAGTTGGCATCGGCCGCTGCCAGCAGCCCCCATGCCACACCGCACAGCGCCAGTGTCACCGCTGCGGTAACGATGAGGTGCAGAACTTTTCGTGTCCGCGTGCGGTCCTGCAGGCGGGTGCGCAGCGCAGCAAAGACGGTACGCGCCCGCAGGAAGAAATTTCCGAACGGCAGGAGGACAAATCCGGCCAGCGCATCCAGCGGGGCCAGACTGCCGCTCTGCCCCTGTGCCAGCATCCCGCACCGTGCCAGCACATACCAGACGGCGAACAGATGCCATGCCGGCCACTGCCAGTCTCCCAGCGGCCCCGGCTGGTAGCCGTACAGCGGGTACGCCACGGCCAGCGCCATCCAGCATACGGCCCAGAGCGGCGTCTCCTTAGCGGCGGTGCGGTGCGCGGCACGGGCGGCACAGTCCACATACACAATGAACAGCGCCGCAAAAACCGGCATCCCCCAATCCGGATATGACTGCGGAAACATCACCCCGCGCAGATAAAAATACGCCAGCGGGTACATTAAAACAGCATACAGCATACCATCACCTCAACGTAAGGGCCGGACAAGTCCGGCCCGGCAGTATAAAACAAACGTTTGCCTGCGGGAAGGCCGCGGGCCGGGCATGCCCGGCCCCTACCGATCCTCGTCCGGCACAAACTCCAGAATATCCCCCGGCTGGCAGTCCAGCGCCCGGCAGAGAGCCTCCAGCGTCGAAAATCGCACAGCCTTGGCCTTGTTATTTTTCAGGATGGACAGATTTGCCGGCTTGATGCCGATCTCCTCGGCCAACTCGCCCGCGCCTTTGTGGCGGCGCGCCATCATCACATCCAGATTGACCACAATGGGCATCGTGCCGCCTCCTTAAATCGTGTAGTCAAGCTCGTCCTTCATGTGGACGGCCTGGGCAAAGGCGTTTTTCAGCACCCGGACAATGAGCGCCATGAACGCCGCGGCCACGCCCAGAAACGCAAACGGCAGATAGATGTACGCCGCGGCCAGGCAGACCACCGCCGCCCCCGCACAGCACCAGCTGATGCGCCGCAGAGCCGTCACGTTGGCGGGCACAAAGACCGCGCCCGCCTCGATGCGGCGCAGGAATTTGTACAGACTGACCAGCATGACGAACGCCAGCACCGCGCAGACGTACCCCATGCCCAGCAGCACCGGGCCGCTGGCGGGCGGCAGGGCGTTGGCGGATACCATCCAACGGGTCAGCCACGGGCCGCTTACCGTCATGATGCCGCAGCCCGCTATTGTCCCCGCCACAACGACGCGGGTCAGAATGATGCTTTTCTGGTCGCTCCAGGTAAATTTCATTTGTATACCTCCTGATTGCGTGCCCGAACGGTTTCGGATTGCCGCAAGGCTCTCCCCAATGGTTCGTGATGCTTGCAGTATACCACGCCGCATATCGTTTTGCAAGTATTTTTTATCGTTTTTCGATAATTATGTAAAGTCTGATGGAAACATTTGCACCGCGCCGCAAAATGGTGTATCATAGCAGTGTATAGCATCAAGTTTAAGAGGTGTATCGCATGAAATTACCTGTCCTGCTGGCCGCTGCGGCGCTGGCTGTCTGCCTGACCGGGTGCAGCCATGCCCAGACGGACGCCACACCGTCCGCCACTTCCGAGACTGCCGAAGCCGCCGCCACAGCGACGCCCGCGGCCACGCCTGCCACATTGGCAGAGCCTGTCTGTGCCGAGGTCGGCACCATCCTGCCCGAGACCGCCGACGCAGGCCGCAGCTATGTTGATGAGACGCTTTTCATCGGTGATTCAAACACGGCACGCTACCTGCTGTACGCCAACGAGACCGGCACGGCATTCACAAGCCTGAACAACAACATCGGTGTTGTCAGCATGGGCGTGGGGTCGATCACCTCCCTGAAATGCGAAAAGTTCAAGGGCTCATCCGCGATGTACACCGTACCGGACGCTGTGGCCATGCTCAAGCCCAAGCGCATCATCATCTGCTACGGCACCAACAACCTGTCCGGCTCGTCGACGGACGCGACGAACTACATAAAGACCTATCTGCAAGGGTTGCAGGCCATCCAGACCGCATGGCCCTACTGTGACATCATCGTCAGTGCCATTCCCCCGCTGGACCGGCAGCGCGAGAACACGAACCTGACGATGACCCAGGTCGATGCCTACAACGCCGCGCTTGTGCAGATGTGCGAGGAAAACGGCTTTAAGTTTTTGAACAGCGCCGAGGTCCTGCGCGACGATGCCACAGGCTGGGCCAAAAAGGACTACACGCTGTCCGACGGCGTGCACCTCTCGAAGGAGGCCGTTACCGCGTATTTTACCTACGTGCGCACCCATGCTTATGCCGCCGAGGACCGCCGCCCGCAGCCGCTGGGCACGATCCCGACACCGGACGGTGTGCCCGCGAACCTTATCAACAAGGACCCCATCGCTGTGCGCGGCGCGAAGGTCCCGCTGGAATTTGTTGCTGCAAACGGCGGCAAGCTGTCCGGCACAACGAGCCAGCTCGTCAAAAAGGGCGGCACGGCGGCAGCTGTGACTGCAGTGCCTGACGAGGGCTTTGTCTTTGCGGGCTGGACGGCCAGCTCCGGCGGCAGCTACAGCAGCGCGACGATCAGCTTCACGATGCCCCAGAACGCCGATGCGGGCGGCGTCGTGCTGACAGCGCACTTCAAGGCTGACGCCCATGAACACAACTATGCAGAGATCGAGGATACGCGGGTGAACCCGACCTGCACCAACAACGGCTCGGCCAAGTACAAGTGCACGATCTGCGGCGAAGTCATCGAGAAGGAGCTGCCCGCACTCGGCCACGACTGGGACGGCGGTGTCGTCAGCAACGGCGTCATCACCTTTGCCTGCCGCCGTGAGGGCTGCGGCGAGACCCGCACCGAGGCCGTGCAGGCGACCCCGACGCCGTCGCCCTCGCCGGTACCGACGCCGACAGCCACGCCCGAGCAACACGTCCACAATTTCCAGCTCGTCAGCGATACCGCGACCTGCGCCGCGGACGGCGTAAAGACCTACCAGTGCAGCTGCGGTGAGCAGATGACCGAGCCATCCCCCGCCACCGGCAGCCACAGCTGGCAGCTGACCGGCCACACCGACCCGCAGGTCGGCGCGGACGGCAGCAACGTTTACACCTGCCCGGTCTGCGGTCAGACGAAGACCGAGACCCTCCCGGCCCTGCCGGCGCCCGCCCCGGAGCCGGAGCCTGCACCCGAGCCCACTGTGCCGGAGGAGCCGGCCCCCGCCGCGGAGCCGACCGGCGACCCGGAAATTACCGAATAAGCCACACCTGCCGCGGGCGGATATAGAATCCGCCCCTACGGGGAATGTCGATTTCAACGTAGGGGCGCATTCTATATGCGCCCGCAGGCAGGCGTTTTCCGTAAGGCTGCGGGCCGGGCATGCTCGGCCCCTACCGCGATATTTCCCATGCAAAAATCATCAAACGAAAGAGGTACCCATGTCCGAAACCACTACTCCGCAGCGCCCCAAAAACAGCACCCTGATCCGCCGTTTTCTGCCGTATATGGCCAAGTACCGCGGCGTACTGGCCTTTGATTTGTTCTGCGCCGCGCTGACGACGCTCTGCGACATCGCCCTGCCCTCCATCATGCGCACACTGACGAACACCGTCTCCGCCGCCGCGCTGACCGTGGACACCGTGCTGCGGCTGGCTGCGCTCTACTTTGTGCTGCGCGTCATCGACGGCGCGGCAAGCTACTTTATGTCCGGCATCGGGCACATCATGGGCGTACACATCGAGACCGACATGCGCCGCGACGCCTTTGACCACCTGCTGCGGCTCGACCACACCTACTACAACAACACGAAGGTCGGCCAGATCATGGGCCGCATCACCAACGACCTGTTCGATGTGACCGAGTTTGCCCACCACTGCCCGGAGGAGTTCTTCATTGCAGGAATAAAGATCGCAGCATCGTTTGTTATCCTCTGCCAAGCCAGCGTGCCGCTGACGCTCGTCGTCTTTGCCTGCGTGCCGCTGATGGGCGTGGTCTCGGTCAAGCTCAACCGCAAGCTGCGGGAGCGGTTCCGCCAGCAGCGCTTTCAGATCGGTGAGCTGAACGCCACGATCGAGGACAGCCTGCTGGGGCAGCGCGTCGTCAAGGCGTTTGCCGCCGAGGACATGGAGCGCGAGAAGTTCGCGCAGGGCAACCGGGATTTTGAACAGATCAAGACCTTAAGCTACCACGCCATGGCGGCGTTCAACACGTCCACGCGCCTTTTTGACGGTCTGATGTACTTTGTTGTCATTCTGGCGGGTGGATTGTCCCTTGTGTACGGGGCCATCAGCGCGGGCGACCTTGTCGCGTATGTGCTGTATGTCTCGACGCTGATCGCGACCATCCGCCGTATCGTCGAATTTGCCGAGCAGTTCCAGCGCGGCATGACCGGCATCGAGCGCTTTGCCGAGATCATGGATACGCCCGTCACCATCGCCGATGCCCCCGACGCGAAGCCGCTGGTCGTGAAGGACGGCGGCATCGACTTTGACGACGTCAGCTTTGAGTACCCCGACGACCACAACAAGGTCCTGCGCCACGTTAATCTGCATATCCGCCCGGGCGAGAATGTCGCGCTCGTCGGGCCTTCCGGCGGCGGCAAGACGACGCTGTGCAACCTGATCCCCCGTTTCTATGATGTGACGGGCGGCAAGATCCTGATTGACGGCCAGGACGTGCGCGGCGTGACGCTGCACAGCCTGCGCGGGGCCATCGGCGTCGTGCAGCAGGACGTTTACCTGTTCAGCGGCACGGTGGCGGAGAACATCGCCTATGGCCGCCCCGGTGCGACCCGCGCCGAAATTGAGGAGGCTGCCCGCCTGGCCGGAGCCGATGCCTTTGTCCGCGCTTTGAAGGACGGCTACGACACCTACGTCGGTGAGCGCGGCGTCAAGCTGTCCGGCGGGCAGAAGCAGCGTTTGGCGATTGCCCGCGTCTTTTTGAAGAACCCGCGCATCCTGCTGCTGGACGAGGCCACAAGTGCCCTGGACAACGAGAGCGAGATTTTGGTGGGCCAGAGCCTTGACAAGCTGGCAAAGGGCCGCACGACCCTGACGATTGCCCACCGCCTGACGACGATCAAAAATGCGGACCGCATTCTGGTGCTGGGCCGCGACGGCATCGAGGAGGAGGGCAGCCACGACGAGCTGCTGGCGAAGCAGGGCGTATATTACCGGCTGTGGAACGGACTGGTGAGCGGGGAAACGCTGTAACCCGCGCCAAAGGCTTCTCCCCTGTGGGAGAAGCTGACTGATGAGGGGAGAGTCTGCCGTACCTTCCCGTTCACGGGATACCCCCGCAAGCCTTCCCCTCATCCGACCTCGGACGGGGCCTCGGCCACCTTCCCCCCTAGGGGGAAGGCTTTTTTATTTGTTTCATCATCCTCCTCATATTCAGCCCGCAGGTCATCAGATTCGACACGGCCATGACCCCCAGGAACCCCATCATGCCGTACTGCGGCACGACAAGCCAAATCGCCGCAATGCGGAACACCGAGTCAAACAGCGAATATCGGAATGTTGCAAGCTGCTCCCCCAGACCCTTTAACACGCCGTCCACCATACTTTCCAGATACATGAACGGCGCGACGAAGCCCAAAAGCTGCACATACAGCCCAACCTTGGCATCCCGGTAGATGAACCCGGCCAGCGGCGCGCCGAGCAGCACAAACCCGGTCCCCGCCGCCAGCGAGAACGCGCCGGTCATGCGCAGCATCGTAAAAATCAGGCGGTGCATGGCGGCGGTGTCGCCCTTTGTGTGGGCGCGGGTGATCTCGGGCATCAGCAGGCCGGACAGCGCCCCCAGCACCGAAAACGGGAAAAACAGCAGCGGCAGCGCCATACCCTTTAAGCTGCCGTACTGGGCCACGGCCTCGGCGCGGCTGCCCGTGTAAATCGCCAGTGTGTAGGGGATCAGGCTGCTTTCCGCCGCCTGCAGGGCGCTGGCCAGCAGGCGGCTGCCCTCGACGGGCCACAGGATGTCGTACAGCTCCTTGCGGGTGTAGGGGTGCAGCGGCGCACCGGGCCGGGGTGCAAATTCCGGCGTGCGTGCGGCAAAAGCCAGCATAATGCCGCAGGAGACGCTCTCGCTGACCGTGTTGCCCAGCAGCACGGCGGCGCAGCCGTAGCCCGCGCCCCACTGCGCCAGCGTCCGCAGACCCGCCGCGGCGACGGCCATCCGCACCAGCTGTTCGATGAGCTGCGCCGTGATGTTCGGCTGCACCCGCCGCGCGGCCAAAAAGCACCCCCGCACCGCGCCCGACACAGCCATAAACGGCAGACTGGGGGCCAAAATCAGCAGCGCGGTCTCGGCCCGGACGTCGTGCAGCAGATACCGCGCGCACGGCCCGGCCAATACGCTTTGGGCCAGCATGGCTGCCGTGCCGAAGCCCAGCGCCGTGATGCACAGCCCGCGCAGGGTCTCGGCCATGCCGCTGCCGCGGGCCAGGCTTTGCGCCGCCAGCCGCGCCGACGCCACATTGACGCCCGCCGTGGCGAACGAGACAAACACCATGTACAGCGCCAGAATCAGCTGGTAAAGACCCATGCCTTCACTGCCCAGATACGCCGCCAGCACGATTCGGAACCCCATGCCCAGCGCCCGCAGCACCAGCCCCGACCCGGTGAGCAGCGCCGCATTGTGTAGGTACGTTCTGCGTTTGCTCATACGCCGCCCCCTTCCCCTGCTGATGGGTATGCGGAAGGCGCGGCGGGTATGACAATGTGCAAATTCTATGCTGAACCGCTCTTAAATTACACAGTGCCTTGCATTATGGCGCGAATTTTGGTACACTGTTACAAGAGCATTTTTAAAGGAGCATTTACAAATGAGCGAAACATGTACCCACGATTGCAGCAGCTGCAAGTCCAACTGCGATCACCGCGCGCCGCAGCATGAGCCGCCGCACGCAAGAAGCCGTATCCAAAAAGTCATCGGCGTCGTTTCCGGCAAGGGCGGCGTCGGCAAAAGCATGACCAGCGCTATGCTGGCTGTCTCGATGCGCCGCCTTGGCTTTAAGGCCGGCGTGCTGGACGCCGACATCACCGGCCCGTCCATCCCCCGCCTGTTCGGCGTGAAGGGCCCGGCCACCGGTGACGGCGAGAGCATCAACCCGGTTTCCAGCCGTACCGGCGTGGAAATCATGAGCATCAACCTGCTGCTCGACGACCCCGAGGCCCCCGTTGTCTGGCGCGGCCCCGTCATTGCGGGCGCGGTCAAGCAGTTCTGGCAGGAGGTCGTGTGGGACGTTGATTTCCTGTTCGTTGACATGCCCCCGGGCACCGGCGACGTGCCGCTGACCGTGTTCCAGACGCTGCCGGTGGACGGCATCGTCATCGTGTCCAGCCCGCAGGAGCTGGTCGGCATGATCGTCGGCAAGGCTGTCCAGATGGCCCAGATGATGCATGTGCCCATCCTCGGCCTGGTCGAGAACATGAGCTACGCCGTCTGCCCCGACTGCGGCAAGCACATCAACGTCTTTGGCGACAGCCATGTGGACGAGATCGCCGACAAATACAAGCTGCCGGTGCTGGCGAAGATGCCCATCGACCCCGAGCTGGCCAAGGAGGCCGATGCAGGCATGATCGAGATGTTCGCGGGCGACTATCTGGACAATGCGGCCCAGACCGTGGCAAAGCTGCTGAAAAAGTAAAGCGCTGCATCGAGATTTTAAGTTTTGAGGAGGTTACTCATGAAAAAGTTCTTTGAGGAATTCAAAGCCTTTGCCCTGAAGGGCAACATGATGGACATGGCCATCGGTGTTATCATCGGCGGTGCGTTCTCCACGCTGGTCACCTCCCTGACAGACAACCTCATCAGCCCGATTTTGGGTATTCTGGGCAAGGTCAACTTTGACGCCATGATGTGGGATGTCTTTGGCGACGGCAAGCTGGTCTTTAAGTACGGCGCGTTCATCACCGCCGTCATCAACTTCCTGATCATGGCGTTCGTGCTGTTCTGCATCGTCAAAGCCATGAACAAGCTGATGGAGATGGGCAAGCATGAGGAGCCCGCCGCGGAGGAGCCTGCTGCCCCCGCCGCCCCCACGCAGGAGGAGCTGCTGGCCGAGATTCTGGTCGAGCTGAAAAAGCAGAACGGCGAGAAAACGGCGTAACGTTTTTTAGTATGCAAAATGACCGCGCAGGGCGAGGAGCCTTGCGCGGTTTTTGTTTGGGCAGCGGAGGCACACGGCACGGGAGGGATGAATCCCTCCCCTGCGGGTCAACCGTAAACGGGCGGTTCCGGGAGGCCGCGGGCCGGGCATGCCCGGCCCCTACAGCGCGGCGTACTTTGTAGGGGGCGGCGTCCCCGACGCCCCGCATGGCGGCACACGCTTTCCGGGGATTGTAGGGCGGCCTGCC